>ERZ808034.64-NODE-64-length-13578-cov-3.433449_pt1 | contig 13578 bp, 19 predicted proteins | sample MGYA00380188_ERZ808034 | MGnify/ENA primary metagenome ERZ808034 (study PRJEB31490, sample SAMN06133380) | cow dung metagenome | isolation source: M12 | host: cow | place: China: Chengdu | collected 2015-05 ...
ATTGAATGTGTTTTTGTGTTATTCGACTGCCCCGTCAGCGAGCAGCTAGGCGGAGGGCGAGAGTGCGCTCGAGCCGTTGAGCACGGACAAGGGACGTGCGGGCAGTCAAATAACACAAAAAAACAATCAACAACCAGCCAAGCCGCACACAAGCCGCAAAAGCGACATTATATCGCTGCGGAAAAATCAAAGAAAAATGCCCGAATTCACATCAGAATTTAGACAAAACAAAATCAAAACAGTCTAAAAAAAGAATCAGCTTTACTGCTGAACAGATGCATAGATTTCCTGCATCCTCTGTTCAACAGCACGCATCTGCTCGGAAAGCTTACCAAGAGACTCGGTTAAACGCTTCCCTGATGCATCCATCTCAGTAATTCTGTCCTTTAAGAAAGCAATTGCCTCCTCGGTAGACTTTTCCACTGAGACACCTGCACCGATGCCTACAAGCGTATTCTTTGTATCGTGCAGAGTTGCTTTAACAGTAACTCCTCCTCCAAGCGGAAGAAGAACTGCTGCCTCGCCCTCGGTTGCAGCGAGTGCTTCAAGGGCCTCAATCGAAGAGCGTGCCTCAGCCTTTGCAGCCTCCATAAATTTCAGCTGCTCGGATAAGAGACCGTACTGCTCCGAATACTCTGCGGCATAAGACTGGAGGGATTTAATCTCCTGCTCCAGAGCTGCCTGGTTAGTATTAGTTGCCATCTACACCCTGAACGGATTCGATGCTAATATACTTGCGTTCAAGTCTGTGCTTGCTTCCAAAAGTTGCAAGAGTAAACTCTCCTGCGAGCTTCTCGGAAGGTGCTGCGACTACTTTTGTGAAAGGTCTCATCTTTCCATCGTTTAAGAAGTGACCCTTAACCTCGAATTTCGGCATTTTTAATTCACCTCACAGAAATCCAAATACATCTTCAATTCTGCCAAGCTCGAAACCAGTGGTAGTGTTTCCTGCAAGATAACCCTTGTTGTTAATCAGAAGACCGGTTCCAATTAAGTTGGAACCCATATTAACCGAGCCGGTACCGACAGGGAAGTCCTCTAATGGAATAGCCTCTTCCATTGCAGAAATCTCCTCCGGAGCACTGCGTGCCGGAAGAAGAATTCCTGCATTGGTACAGGCACAGGTCATACCAACAGTACCAACGCCTGCAAAAGACATCGGAATTGTCGGAACCTTCAGGAACTCACCAACCATCTTGCGCATCTCAGACGACATGTCCGGGTGCACAACAGCGAATGAGTCATTGGTCAGAATTACATTCCCTGCCGCGTTCATTTCCTCGCCAAGGAGAAGGACATCTCCATACTCCTGGAGAAGATCAAGTTCTGAATCCTGAATGAGACCGGACACAACGAAACCGTTAGAGTTTCCTGTTAACAGGAGACCAATGACAGAGGAACCCTGAATAAAGGTCTCAATAACCTCAACTTCCAGGTATTCTGCAATCTTGGACTTGAACTCAGAAGGCGCGTCTATTGGAACGAATGCGATGTCATCAAAGACACGTGCATAAACACCAATGTTCGGGTCGCCATTCAGTGACAGGGTGGGATCATCCATTTAATTACTCCTCAGCAAGTTCTGCCTGGACCTGTCCGTCGTCGAACTTCATTGCACGAACACGGATGCGTCTTGGCGGTTTCTGAGATCCGCGTGCCCAGACAGCCTCGTTAATGGACTTGTCGAGCTTAACGTCATCACTCTTCATGTGATGCTCAAGGAATCCGCGGATGTCTTTGATTGCAGCGTTTGCGCGTTTGTAGCACGGGACACGCTTTACATCACGAAGCGGGATAATGTAGATCTGTTCTTTTTGTACTTCTACCATTTTCTTACACCTTCAGCGTGCTGCGTCTCCAGCTGCGTCTCTTCGGGTGAGACACAACGTTACGCTTTGTCTTAATCATGACCCAGGCCGGAACTCTGCGGTTCTGCTGGGTTGCCTTTGCAAAACGAATTTTGCGGCCTTTGGTAAGTTTGCTCATGGTTTGTTCACCACTTTTTTTCTAATAACCAGTGACTGCTCATGATTCTTCGGGAACAAAGGAACATAGTCAATTCCCCGGCGAACCATTTCAGTTCTGATTTCACTTTCATAGTCCCCGTTTGCGATTTCTCCGGTTTCGCCGTAGGCGATATCGTAGAATCTCTCTGCGAGACGTATGATTTCTGTTTTTCCGATTCCCAGAAGCGGGCGTACATAACTTACGCCGTACTTCATCTCAAGACTCTGTACTTCAGACTTGGTCCGCATAGGAACCCTGTCATCACGCCGCGTTCCATCTGCGACCACCTCATATTCTTGGGCTGCAGCACCGAGAGACCGTCGGTGGATTTCATTGATCGCGTTTGCGGGATGTCCGTCTGAGACAATCATATTTACGACTTCATCAAGGAAACCTGGCGCAAAGGTCAGTTTCTTCCAGGGGAAACCTAACTCCTCTGCCGCCGCCTTGATGGACGGGACTGCATGGTTTTCGTCGAAAACAAAGGTAAGTAACTCCACTTCATAATCCCTTGCAAGAAGGGTGGCTGCAAGACTGCTGTCTTTACCGCCGCTGAAGAGAACACCTGCTTTCATTAAACCCTGCGGATGTTGAATTCCTTTTTCTGTGGAACAATCTGTGCGAGCAGATTCTTGAGCTGGTCGTCGGTGATTTTCTGACGAAGGCGTCCGGACTGGGCAAGAGAGACAATCTGCTGCTCAATAGATGCGGCGAACTCCGGCTTAGTGATGCGGATAGTGTTTAAACGCTCACGTGCTGCCGGCTCCATGACCTGCATGAGTACAGACTGAATCTGTGCCTGCATCTGCTGCTGACGCTGAAGCTGTTCCTGTTCTGCCATCTGCTGCTGCTGCATCTGCATCATGCGCTGACGGCGAAGTTCTGCGAGTTCTGCATCGTCTCCCATTCTTTTCACCTGTATTTTATGTCAGTGTTTAGTACTTTGCAAGGCCCGGTGCTGCCTTGACTGCCTCTTCCTTTAAGGAGTGTGCGATGTTGTCAAGGAACTTGCGGCCTTTTGCGGAAACTGCTCTGCCGTCGGTAACTTTCTCAATGAAACCTGCTGCTTCGAGCTGCTGCATGACTTTACGTGCAATGCTTCCGCTTCCTTTTCTGAAGTGGGACGGCTTGCTGCCGCGGTCCTGCATACCACCGTAGACGGTACGCATGCGCTCGACACCAATCGGGCCGTCAACATAGATTCTGCGCAGCACTGCTGCGGAACGGATGTACCACCAGTCTGGATTCTCTGGCGGCATCTGCTTGTGTACTCCAGTTTTAACAAACTCTGCCCACTCAGGTGCCTGGATCTCAGAAACGTTCTTGAGCTCCTCTGCAACCTTGTTGATCAGGTCGTTTGCTGGAATGTCAAATACTGTAGTCATTAGACAAACCTCACTGTAAGCCTCGTACCTTTCGGCACGATTTGTTATGGGCACATGTGTCCATAACGATGACATTAACAGTCTTTACATGTTAGACCTCAGACATAATATACTTGACGCCGGCAGGAGAGATATAACTAACTTTCAAGACACCGAATATATCTTTATGCGACTGACAGTTCTTGCAGACAACAATACATATATCGACAAATACTACCTCGGAGAACCCGCACTATCCTATTTTATCGAAGACGGAGATGAAACAATTCTCTTCGACTGCGGATATTCCGACGTCTTTTTGAGAAATGCAGAACGCATAGGACTTGACATCAGCAAAGTAAATACTGTCGTACTCTCGCACGGACACGACGACCACACAGGAGGACTCCCGCACCTCATCCGCGCACTGCCCCACGCGCGCCTTGTATCCCACCCAGGCACCCTAGCCGAAAAACAGTATAACGACGGAAGAAACGCAGGCTCAATCCTTCGGGAAACAGACATTCCATACGAAATGTCCCTTTCAAAAGAACCGCAGAAAATCTCAGAGCACATCACCTTCCTTGGCGAAATACCACAGACAAACGACTTCGAAGAGCGCGTTTTGTTCGGCGTCCGCGACACAGGAGGACAGTTCGAGCCGGACTACGTAATGGAAGACTCAGCACTCGTATATGAAACAGAAGAATCCATCTATATTATAACAGGATGCTCGCACTCCGGAATCTGCAATATAATAGAGTACGCGAAGTCTCTTTTCAAAAAACCGGTCAAAGGAATAATAGGCGGCTTCCACCTGAAAACCGTAAATGAGAGAGTTGAAAAAACAATCGAGTACCTGTCATCTCTCAATTTAGAAGAACTCTATCCCTGCCACTGCACATCCTTTGCCGTACGCTCTGCAATAAATCAGAAAATACCTGTCGGAGAAGTTGGTGTCGGCATGAAACTTGAGTGGTAAATCACAAGACCACAGTACTTTATCCAATAGAGAACCAATACATATACTGAAAATGTACGCAAAACGTCTTGACAATTTACCCCCGTACTTATTCGCACGCATTGACGCAATCAAAGCCCAGAAGCGTGCCGAAGGTGTTGACTTAATCGACCTTGGTGTCGGAGACCCTGACCTTCCAACACCAGAACACATTGTTGACGCGTTATGCGAAGCCGCCCGTGACCCGGCAAACCACCACTACCCGGACTACCTTGGAATGCTCGAATACCGCGAAGCAGTCGCCAAGTGGTACGACACCAGATTCGGCGTCAAACTCGACCCGAAAACCGAAGTCTTAGCCCTTATCGGCTCCAAAGAAGGAATCGCAAATATCCCTGAAGCATTCGTAAACCCGGGAGAATACGTCCTCGCCGCAGACCCGGGATACCCGGTTTACAAGACCTCCACCCTCTTTGCCGAAGGAAAATGTCACTTAATGCCGCTCTTAGAAGAGAACAACTTCCTCCCGGACTACGACGCAATCCCGAAAGAGGTCGTCCGCGATGCAAAACTCATGTTCATCGGATACCCGAACAACCCGACAGGCGCAGTCGCCCCGATGAAATTCTTCGACGAGACCGTTGAATTCGCCAAAAACAACGACATCATCGTCGTCCACGACAACGCATACTCCGAAATCTCCTACGACGGATATGTAGCCCCGTCCTTCCTCCAGGCCTCAGGGGCTATGGACGTGGGAATTGAATGCCACTCCTTATCCAAAACCTACAACATGACCGGATGGCGTATCGGAATGGCCTGCGGAAACAAAGACTTAATCAGCGCATTCGGACGCGTTAAGACCAACATCGACTCCGGCGTCTTCGATGCAGTCCAGAAAGCAGCAATCACCGCCTTAACCGGACCGCAGGACTGCGTCAAAAACGCATGCGCAATCTACCAGGAACGCAGAGACGCCTTAGTCGAAGGTCTTCGCTCCCTTGGATTCAACGTCTTTGTACCAAAAGCCACCTTCTACGTCTGGATGAAGGTCAACGACTCTGCAGCATTCACCGAAAAAATGATCAACGAAGCAGGAATCGTTGTAACCCCTGGAAACGGATTTGGACCAAACGGAGAAGGCTACGTCCGCTTTGCAATAACCAGAACCGTTGACCGCATCAACGAAGCTATCGAGCGCATGAGAGAGTGCGGCCTTAGAGGAAACTAAGATGAAACTCAACCTCCCAACCTCCCTTTCTATTCAGGACGGACACCTCTTCTGCGGAGGAGCAGACTGTGTCAAACTCGCAGAAGAGTTCGGCACCCCGCTCTACGTCACAGATGAAAACCACATCATCGAAAACTTCCGCCGCTACGAAGCAGCACTTAAGAAGTACACAGACAACGTCCAGCTTCTCTACGCCGCAAAAGCAAATGAAAATCCTGTCATCATGAGAACCGTTGCCGCAGAAGGAGCAGGTGCTGACGTCTTCTCCCTCGGCGAAATGAGAGCAGCCTTAGAAGCCGGAATGCCTGCTGAAAAGCTCCTCTTCAACGGAAGCTCAAAGACCGAAGCAGACCTTCGCGCCGCAATCGAGAACGGAATCAAAATCTCCGTAGACTCTGTCGATGAACTCCTCCAGATTGACGCAATCAGCAGAGAACTTAAAAAGCAGGTCAAAATCGGATTCCGCTGCAACCCTGAAATCGACGTACCGACCCACCCGAAGATTGCAACAGGAATCAAAAACAGCAAGTTCGGAATCCCGGCAGACATGATTCTTGACGCATACCGTAAAGCACTCTCAATGGAGTACGTCGTACCTGTCGGAATGCACTGCCACATCGGCTCCCAGATTTTAGAAGTCGAACCGTTTGGAATCGCATGCGGTGTCATCATGAAAGTAGCCGCAGAAATCACCAAACTCGGCGTCAAACTCGAATTCGTTGACTTCGGCGGAGGACTTGGAATCCCGTACCACAGAGGAGAAAACGCTGACGCAGCACCAACTCCGGAAGAGTACGCAGCAGCAGTTATGCCGGTCTTTGTTGAAGCATGCAAAGAAAACGGAATCTCCCCGGCATTCTGGGTAGAACCCGGACGCTGGATGGTTGGAGAATCCACAGTTCTCTTAACCCGCGTCAACTCCGTAAAGAAAGTCCACAAAACCTTTGTCAATGTGGATGCAGGATTCAACCTCTTAATCAGACCTGCCATGTACGACTCCTGGCACGAAGTCGTCGTCGCAAACAAAGCAGACGCAGAAGATGCAGGCATCTACACCGTAACCGGCCCTATCTGTGAAACAGGAGACATCTTAGCAGACGACAGAAAACTCCCGGAAGTCGTCGCAGGAGACCTCATTGCCGTACTTGATGCCGGAGCATACGGATACGCAATGTCATCCCAGTACAACTCCAGACCACGCTGTGCAGAAGTACTTGTAAACGCCGGACAGGCAGAACTCATGCGCCGCGCTGAAACCTTCGAAGATATGACCAGAAACGTGGTCATCCCATCCTGGCACAGAAAATAAAATGATGCACTACGCGCTCGTATCCGACCTGATGACCAGAGAAGAGTTTGAAGAGCGTGTGGAAGAAAAATCAGCCGCCTTAGGAGGCGTCGTCGATGAAGTAACAGCAGCCATGTTAGTCGTAGAAGACTTAGGCCGCAGTCATGTAAAAATCGGAGACATCCCCAAATCCGAGGCAGGCATCGTTTCTTTTTTTGGAAAGATTATATCAATTGAGGGACCGCGCGAGTTCAAGCGCGAAGGTGAAGAACCCGGAATTCTTGCAACCTTAATCCTCGGAGACCCGACAGGAACTACAAAGACCACCCTCTGGGACGACCAGGCAGCAGCAGTAGTCGAACTCAGTGAAGGCTCTGTCATCGAAGTGATTGGAAGACCTCGCTTCGGACGAAAAGAGGTCTCTTTTGTTGCAATGCGCGAAAGTGCGGTAGAAATTGTCGAGACCAAAAAACCGCCGACATCCGAAGAGCTCAAAGCTCCGTTTGTTGTAAAAATTCTCTACCTCCACCCGGTCCGCGACATCGTAAAAAAGAACGGAGACATCTCACACCTTCAGGAGATACTGGTCGGAGACGAGAGCGGAACAACAAGACTTGTTACATGGTCTCCTGAGACCTTCTCAGACGTCGATGAAGGAACATCCGTCTCCATCACAGGTGTTGTTCGAAAAGAGGACGACGGAATTGTCGAGTATGTCGCACAGGACACAGCAGTCATCACCCCGCACCCGACACCAATCTCTGTTCTCACAATCGACGCCGGAGATGTCGAGGAAGGCCAGATGCCGGTTGTAACAGGCACCGTCTCTTCAGTTTCCGAGGTTCGAACCTTTACAACCCGCAGGAACACCGAGTCAAGAGTTCGAAACATCAAGATAAAAGGAGAAGACGGAGACATCCTCTCTGTCGCCCTCTGGCGTGAAGAAGCAGACAAGGTAATCCTCGAAGGAGACCGTGTCGAGATTATAAACGCAGTCGCCAAACCAAGCAGATTCTCAGGCCTTGAGTTATCTGTTGGAAGCGGCTCTGTAATCCGCGTGGTCTCCGGCGAAGAAGTACCGGCAGAAATCTCAGGCCGTATTGTTCTAAGAACCTTCGGCCTGACGCTTGAGAATGCAGAAGGTGTTTATGTGCTCCAGGGAGACAATCTGCCGGAGCCCGGATTTTCTGTCACTGTCACAGGAATGCTCTGCGGAGTTCGAATGAAAGTAGAGGAAGGCTGGATTAATACAGCCGATATCTCAGAAATTCTTTCAAGCCTTCAGTAAGCGATAAAAAAATTATCTGGAAAGTCCCGGCATGTAGGATAAGATATCCCATGCAAGAGACTCAGCCTTTTTCAGATTGGTCATCATAGTATCGAGCTTCATAGCTCCCTCGACCTCGACAGTATCCTTCATATCCTGGACGAACAAGTCCACAACATCTCCGTAAACCTTTCGGGTGCCTGCCGAGTTCGGCTCATATCCCCATGCAGTCATGAGAGCAGCAGCCGGACCGCTTACTGGCCTGTTTCCAATAAACGGACTAACGGCTGCGACAAACTTCTTTGAAAGTGCTTCGCGGACACCTCCGCACTCAAGAATAGGACCAATACTTGTAACCGGATTTGAAGGACCAATCAAGACACCGTCACTTTCCTCGATAGCAGAAATTACAGCGTCCGTTGCCTTAAGCGGAGTCCCGTCTGCTGTTACGCGGCGGATTCCCGTGATTGGAACATTTCCGCGCTTTCCAACCCAGTACTCCTGATAATGCATAAGACTTCCGTCTTCTGTTACCACATAGGATGTGACCTCCTGATCGGACATTGGAAGAATCTTTGCAGAGATTCCGTATCCTTCGCAAATCTTTTGTGTGGCCTCAGTTAAGGTCATGCCGGACTGCATAAAAGAAGTTCTTGCAATATTTGTTGCACGGTCACGCTCTCCAAGCGGAAGCGGCTCTTTGTAGCCGATTTTTTCCATAGCGTGGTATGTATCAAGAGTATCCCCTTTGATTCCCCACCAGGTATCAGTATTCAGGATTCCGGCGAAGAGATACGTTACAGTATCAACATCAGGAGACACATAGTGGCCTGACTGATGCAGATCCTCTGCGGTATTTACAATAACCGTAATCTCATTGTCACGAAGAATCTGACGGAGACCGCGAATTAATTTCGGAGTGCCGGTTCCGCCGGATAAAACAGTAATCATACAATGATGTTGGCGGCTGATAATATGTATGTTGTGCTTTGACCAAATGTATCCAGCAAAAAAAAAGAATTATTCAACAGTAGGGAAAGCAAAGCTTCCATACCTGCCCCCGCCTCCGGGGAAGAGAAGAACTCTGCCTTCCCTCATTGAAACAACAGCAGAAGAAACACCCTCAGATACCTCTGCCATCTCAGACTCAGGTGCTTCAAGAAGCACAGAAATCTCATTTCCAAACCTCTCAATAAATGCAGAATACAAAGCCTTTGCCTTCTTGGTATTTGGAGATGAAACACCAAGAACACGTGCGATGACATCACCTAACGGAAACATCTTCAGATACGGCGGGCGCGGTGTTTCCGGAATCGAAGACATCGCAAAAGCCCTCTCGCGCACACCAAGCTTAATTCTGCCTTTGCAGTCCGGGCACTTCCATTTGTTGGCTTCTGCCTCCTCGTACGAGAACTGCTTATAACATCTGGTACACGCAGTTCTGTTATACTTTCCCTCCTCCGGGAAGAAACCTGCGTTTAACGTAATGTTTCCAGACATTACTGCATCAAGAACACCGCGTGCTGTTTTCTTCTGCACAGAAATACGGTTGAACTCGCGGCCGAGCTTTGTCGGATACTGACTGTGTGCATCAGAATTTGTAAGGAACGGAACACCTGCAAACTCCTCGATTCCGGCACCATAGGTCGAATCAGCCGATAAGCCCAGCTCGCAGAAATCAAACTTCTCCGAGCGGTAACAGTCCGAGGGCTTTTCGAATGCCGCAAAAAGCGAAGTCCACGGAGTAAAAGCATGAGCAGGACCTATATACCCTCCAAGCTCATGAACTTCACGTGCGAGCATCTCGCCTGATGCATAAACATGAGGCCTGCCTGCTGTTTCCAAGTGAGAACAGTACGGAGCAAGCCTCTTTTGAAGCTCATCGAACTGCTCTAAAGTCTCCATCAGAATAACATGGTGCACGCGTCTCTCATCTTCGACTTCAGTCTGCGGGATTACCACAATGCCGGAGTCATTTTCCATAAACTCATCCCACATCCCGCGCCAGACAGGGTGAAGAGCATCACCTGTTGCCACAACGTCCAGACCCTTGGTCTTACAGCCGGCAAGAATCGTCTCAGGAGACAAATCAGGAGACGTGGCCATCGCGAACCTGGAATGAATATGAAAGTCTGCGTTTAACTCCATATTATCCAATGTAGCGAAGATCATCAGCCGAGTTCTGCTGCATCGAAGAGGTCAGAGCAGATAAATCAGCCTGCATCTCTTCTGCGAGCTTGGAAAGCTCGGTTCTGTCTGCGGTAAAGCCGACAAGCTTCTCTAAAACATCAAGAACAGCGGTCGAACTGACCGGGTCGACAAGATAACCTGAGGTCTCGCCAAGAAGAGCAACACCCTCCATTCCGGACAGACGGCCGTATGTGATTAAAAGACCTGCCGCACCGATAATGCCGCCTACAGGCTCTACACCGTTTGCGACAGCACCTGCTTCAACCACAGCATCCTTTAGCGAAGCGTGGGAAAGACCTGCAAGAACTCTCGGGTGCTCAACAAGACGTCCAACACCATAGCCTCCAAGGGTATAAACCCTGCGAACACCAAGGAGAGAGAACACCTTCACATATGCTTCACCTAACTTATAGTGACCTTCAGGCCCTACACTCTGGCAGTCTCCGGCCAAAAAAAGCATCGCAGGACGTCCTTCTGCTGCCTCTGCAAAGAAAATCTCATTTCGCGGGAACCGCAGAACACCATCTTCTGAGAGATACATCTGCGGCGGGAAAAATGTTGACGTAATCTCGGCAACCTTTACCGCGTTTAAAGAACGGATTAAATGATCAACAACTAATTTCCCGACATGTCCGACTCCGGGAAGTCCAGCGACTGCGACTTCGCACGAATGTGCCGACACATCTTCCACATACCAGTGAACGTTAACTTCTTCCATGAGCGTCTTTTAAAAGCCGGCGGTACTTACCATACCTGTCCTCCGGCGAATAGCGCGCAGGATGAACTGAAACGGTTTCGTTCCCGCAAACCGGGCAAATTTTCAAAAGAGTGTGAATGTTGTCTATCCGACAGATGCGAATATGACCAGACATTTCAAATCCTTATTTCTGTTTTCTAATCAGCTTTCCAGTACCTTCCGCACGAACCATGACACCGATAGCCGCATCAGAGGCTTTCTCTAATGCACGCTCTGCTTTCTTGTAATCGGTTGCGGTCACTTTGATGCGGTAGTTTGGAGCTCCAAGATACAGAATCTCAATCTCAGCACCGTCAATCTTCGGAGCAGCGCTTCTAAGAGCTCTGCGGATGATGTTTACACCGTCCGGCTTGTTGGAGATAAGTTCTAAAATGGCACTGATTGTGACCTTCTGAATCTTAACATTCTCCTCAGCCATCTTCTGGAGAGCGGCCTTTGCCTCATCAGATAAATCAAACTTGGCTAAGGTCTTTTCCGGCTCTAAGACGATGTCTTCGAATGCGGAGTAAAGAGAAGCATACTCGGCATACATAGCATCCTCGTACTCCTTTGCAGGAACCTTGGACACCTCGGATGCGAATCCGATCCATTTGTGTGCTTTCTGCTCGTTCTTCCAGTCCTGAATCTTTTCACGACGCTGATGTTCGTTTACATCCTTTAAAGAGAGGTCAATGTGGCCGCGGGCAGTGTCAACGCTTAAGACTTTACAGACAACTTTCTGTCCTTCACGGATGTAGTCACGGATGTATTTAATCCATCCGCGGGCTACCTCCGCAATCGGAATAAGTCCTTCACGCTTTTCATACTCGTCAAGAGTTACAAATGCCGCGAAGTCTTTGACTTCGGTGACACTGCAGACGACGAGTTCTCCCTCAATTGGCCACTTTCCACTCATTTGATGTAATTTTCCACTATTTTATTCAAAGGATGCGATAACGTCAGCTTTGATGACTGCCTTTCCGCCGGTTGGTTCGGTGAGAACACGACCGCAGACGGTACACTCGACAACAGAGGTTGCCTTGTCAAAGACGAGCTGTTCGTTTTCACAGTCCGGGCACTTTACTTTCAGGAACTTGCTCCGGTTTTCGCGATATGCTTTTACCATTTTCAATCACTCCGTAAGTTCGAATTTGCCTGCGCGGAAGCCTGGGCGAAGGTGTGCTTTTCCACACTCTTTGCAGCGGTAGCGGACGTTGATCTTCTTAGTCGGCTTGTCTCCTCCCGGAACTTTGCCGAACTTACCACGGTTTCCGATCTTGCTTCTGCGTGCCTTCTGGCGGTCGATCCAGTGGAGACCGGTGGTTCTTCCCTTCTTTACCTTTTCAACCTCGTGCTCAGTGTGCTTGCGGCAGTATGGGCAGTAGGTGTTGAACTTTACTGGTTTCTTCATAATATTTACCCCTTCTAAGGATTGAGCAGCCTGCGCTTTGAAAGCGTAAGCTAAGCCACACTAAATATCAATATTCATTTGCGAATACGGATACTTAATGCTTTGTTGTCTTTACACAGAATATCTGCCATCTGTGGAGGCAGGGACACAACATCTCCTGGCGAAAGAGAGTAAATTCGTCCGTTATAATCCTGAAATTCTGGAATGTTGGAATGTACAGCTAAGACACTGTACGATTCGGGAGCTGGTCCTGCTACGTTTTCCATCAGGAAATCCGCGGCCTCTTCGGGCGGGATTTCCGCATCCAGAGGCACAGGAGGCAGTGCGGGTGAAGCTTCCGCATCTGCCTGTGCCGCCGGAGAGACATAACTGTATGCAGTAATCTCTAATGTTGGCTTCCCATCTAAAAGAGCTTTTCTGCATGAGGTACATGATTCGAATACTACTTCGAATAATGCGCGCTCTCCGGGCACCATCATTTGGAGCTCGCTGCGGTCGATTTCGTCCCCGTTGGCTCTTGCAAGGGCGAGATTTAAAATCTTCTGGGTACGGACTGCATACAGGTCGCGCAGGTACTCGCGCAGACTTTCGCGTTCCTTAATCAGGCTCTGCGCACCCTCTCCAAACGGGTCATCAGATGCCGCCGCCTGTGCACGAAGAGATACCATGTCGGCCTGGATTTCCTCATAGAGGGTTGCCGGGATTTCCGAGAGTGAGCCGGATGAACGCTCATCAATTAAGTATCCGTGAAGATCGGAGGTCGTGATTCTTCCCATCATGCACCCCCAAGCTCAGCAATCCCTCTGGCGCAGAGGAATACAGCCAAAGCTTCCGGAACTTTTGAAGTTCCCTCCGGTACTTCGTAGGTGTTTCCAAGAATCGGCATCGTTACCTTGAACTTAGTGGTAACGGTAATCTGGTCTTCGCCAAAGACTACAGCGTCGATTAACGGATCGAAGTCGTCTAAGTCCTCCAAAGGAATTGGTGTAACCCTCATGCCGGAACCGCCGTGAAGGCTTCCCGGGTGTCTGATTAAGCGCTTGATATCAGTTGTAACCGGCTCATCGGCCTGCGCCGCATACTCAAGGACCGCACCCTGGAAGACCTCGTTCTCAGGGCTTGT
>ERZ808034.65-NODE-65-length-13567-cov-3.174277_pt1 | contig 13567 bp, 15 predicted proteins | sample MGYA00380188_ERZ808034 | MGnify/ENA primary metagenome ERZ808034 (study PRJEB31490, sample SAMN06133380) | cow dung metagenome | isolation source: M12 | host: cow | place: China: Chengdu | collected 2015-05 ...
GACCTCCCACGAACAGTCGAGTGCTGTAATCGAAGAAACCCATTTCTTATCCGCAGGTGAGAGCACATCTGCTGTCGGGTCGAGCAGAAGAGTGGTCTTTGGAATCTGCGGGATGCGTGTTACAATCCTCATCATACCAAAGCGTTCAAGCTTTTTCATAGTACATTTTTTAGGATCGCAGGAGTTGTCTCGGTAAGCGATTAAGGGGATGGACATCTGAGGGTTATATTTGATGTGTAAGGATATGAGGATATGCGCTTATTTATCCACAGCAGACAAACAGTATACACATGTCCTATATCCTCGCTTCACCATGTATTCTGCACCCCAACTTACGCGCTGAAGGTATCACAACCTCAGAAGACATCGTTGTTTTTTGCAGATGTATCGAACGATGCAGAGAGGCGGGAATCGAAATTGTAACGCTTCCGTGTCCTGAAACTCTATTCTTTGGCGAGGGAAGAGCACCTGGATGTTTCAAGGACAGAATGGACTTTCCAGAGTTTTACGAACTCCTTGACCGCCTGGAAGAAAATGTCCGAAAATTAATCGAACAGCGCGGAGAGGCACCGCTTTTTATCTTAGGCGTCAACTCATCTCCAACCTGCGGGGTTACAAAAACCTACTACACAAACGAAAAATCCAACGGCGCAGGTGTTTTCCTAAAACGCTTTGCGGACTTCCCTATGATTGATGTAAAAGAGTTTGCAAAATATCAGGTTTATTTTGCAGCCCCACTCTTCTCCGAAGCAGAGCGCAGTTTCAACAGACGTGCCGCAGACATTTTAGAAGAACTCCATTTCCACGTACACCTTCCGCAGGAGCTCGATGACGATGAAGAGGCACGCGGTGATAATCGGGAAAAAGCAATCTACGAAGGAAACTTAAAAGCCTTAAAGGCCGCAGACATTGTTGTTGCCGTAATCGACGGAGCAGATGCAGATTCGGGTACTGCATGGGAGATGGGATACGCAATGGCATCTAACAAGCGCGTAATCGCACTTAGAACCGACTTTAGACATTTCAGCAAAAACGAGTGCGTGAACCTTATGCTTGAGATGGAGTCAGAAGTAGTCCACTCTCTTGACGAGCTCAAAGACCTGCTCAAATTTTATTAAAAAAAAGATTATAGAGAACTTAGTTCTTTACTTTTTTCTGCGGAGTCTCGCCGACAAATCTCCTGATGACGAAAAGTCCCATGATGGTCAGGTATAAGACAAAAATCAGGAATGCCGCAACGTATCCAAATGCTTCCGGCATAATGGTCGGCAGGAAGAGCATCATTGCTGCGAAGATGAAGATTGACGATATTCCAATGGCAATATCAAGTATCCAGTCTTTTCTCATGTAGATTATATTTAACGTGCGGGCTTTTATCCCTTTTGAATGCCTATACATAATCATGGATAGAAATGAGGCGCTTTCGCTTCTCAAAGAACATGTAACAACCGAGTCTCTTTTAGGTCACTGCATAGCAACAGCCGCTGTGATGAAAGGTCTTGCAAAAGAACTTGGAGAGGATGAAAATCTTTACGAGTTAATCGGTATTCTTCACGACATCGACTTCCAGGAAATCGATGAGGATATGGAAAAGCATGGTGAAGTCGGATATGAAATCTTAAAAGCCGCAGGCATCGGTGATGAGATTGCTCTTCCAATAAGACGCCATAACCACATGCTTTTCGACGGTGAATACACTGAGACTGTCGAAATCTGCCTTCAGACAGCAGACAGTGTATCAGGTCTTGTAATCGCCTGTGCATATGTTAAAGGCGGAAAAATTACTGAAGTTACTCCAAAGACTGTCACCAAGAAATACAAAGCCGCATCCTTTGCCGCAGGCTGTGACAGAAACAGAATTGCAATGTCTGACTCTCTTCTACCGCGTGAAAGAATGTATGAGATTGCAATCAATGAAATCACAGAAGTCAGAGATGAACTGGGGCTTGCATAATGACAGCAAAACAGCAGTCCGCAGTTCTTCGTGAGATTCAGAAAGCCTCAGGCAAGGTAGAGAACGCAAACAGATACATCATTCCAAAAGGCGGCATCACTCTTGCATATGCAATCGATGATGCACGTGATGCAAAAGGGGTTGCTGTAGCCCGCGAGGGAAGTGTAGGATTTGGTGTTGATGAGCCTGTTGTACGTGTGATAATTACCGCGCGCAGGTTTACTCCTGACATGAGAGCTGTCGGATGCATCAGACTGAATGAAGATATTGCAGAAACCGTTCGCGAGGTATTGCAGGACGTAGAAGAATACGACGCGGAAAAGTTCCCAAAAGGAATTTCAACGATGGAATGGGGAGTTGCGTTCCTTTGCAAGGAAGGTGTGCCTGCCGCTATCTGCGCAGAAAATGAACCGACATACGGAGGGTGTATCTACATTTTTGGAGAGACTCCAGACGATGTGGCAAACAGAATACTTATCATATCGGAACGACTAACATTATAGAGCATTTGAGGCATATATCATGGGAATTAAACCAAGCTATATCAAGACTATGGGCGAGGCCCTTTTAGAACAGCACAGAGAATCCTTCAACGGAAACTTCGACGACAACAAGAAGGTTGTTTCTGAAGTCACTACCATCCAGAGCAAGACCATCAGAAACCGTGTCGCAGGCAACATTACCCGCAAGGTTAACACCAGCCAGCGCCGCAGATAAATTTACTAATATCCCAATACAACTTTTTACTCACCCGTATGGGTTTTGTTAGCTAACAGCATCTTTTTTGATTTTTCAGTTACGCAGAAGTCATTCTGTTATAAAAAAATACAGCGAATTACACTAAAAACCACATGCACACTGTGTAGGTTCTGATTTTTTAGACAACCCTAATAATGATACAGAGCCAATATTATACCACTATCAAAGGAATGTAAAAAAATGGCTGCCACTCCATTCATTACAATCAAAGACCTCTGTATGGATTTCCCAGAAACAGGGGTAGCAACTGATGAAAATCAGACAATGATTCGCGTCTTAGACAACATCAACCTCGAAATCTCCGAAGGAGAAATCGTTGGAGTTATCGGAAGAAGCGGATGCGGAAAAACAGTCCTGATTCACTTAATCCGCGGAATTGACAACGCACCAACCTCAGGACAGATTATCTACCATATCTCCCGCTGTGAAAAATGCGGAAAGATTGAGTTCCAGAGTAAAGCAGGAACTGCATGTCCGAAGTGCGGTGACGAACTCGTTGCACTCGATGTCGACTTCTGGAATCCTGAAAACGAGAAACTCAAGACCGAGATCATGAGAAGGACCTCTCTCATGTTCCAGAGAACCTTCGCACTCTACGGTGACGACCGTGTAATCGAAAACGTTCTCCGCGCATTAGACGACATCAAATACCCGTCAGAGAAAGCAATCGACAGAGCAGCAGACCTCCTCGATGAAGTCCGCTTAACCCACCGTATGACTCACGTTGCACGTGACTTATCCGGAGGAGAAAAGCAGCGTGTCGTCTTAGCACGTCAGCTCGCACGCGAACCGCTTTTCCTCTGCGCAGATGAACCGACAGGAACCCTTGACCCGAAGACTGCAAACATCGTTCACGACTTATTAAAGCAGGCCGCACACAAGCAGGGAATGGGAATGATTATCACCTCCCACTTCTCTCAGGTCTTAGAAGAAGCCTGCGACCGTGCAGTTCTCTTAGACGACGGCAGAATCACCAAAGTCGGAATGCCTGACGAAATCGTTGCAGAGTTCATGAAGGACTATCACGATGACGCAGACTACACCGTACAGGAAGTAGGACAGCCGATTATCAAAGCAGAGAACCTCTTAAAGAAGTTCGTCGCAGTCGACCGCGGAGTCATCAACGCAGTAAACAACGTCTCCTTCGAAATCAACGAACGCGAAATCTTCGGAATCATCGGAGTTTCAGGCGGAGGTAAGACAACCCTCTCCAAGATGATTGCAGGAATCTACGAACCGACCAAAGGAAGCCTTACTGTCCGCGTCGGTGACGAATGGATTGACATGAAAAAACCGGGATTCATGTTCAGAGGACGTGCAAAACAGTACATCAGCCTGCTTCACCAGGAGTACGACCTCTACCCGCACAGAACAGTCATCGACAACTTAACCGATGCAATCGGTCTCGAATTCCCGAAAGAACTTGCCACCCGTAAGGCAATGATTACCTTAAAGATGGCAGGATTCACCGACAAGAAGGCAAAAGACGTCTTAAACAGACTTCCAGGAAGCCTCTCCGAAGGAGAAAAACACCGTGTTGCATTAGCTCAGGTCTTAATCCGCGAACCGCGTATTATTCTCCTCGACGAACCAACAGGAACCATGGACCCAATCACCAAGATTGACGTCAAACACTCCATCATGCACGCAAGAGAAGAGATGGATGAAACCTTCATCATCGTCTCCCACGACATGGAATTTGTCCGCGATGTATGTGACCGCTGTATGTTCATGAGAAACGGAGAAATTGTCGCAATCGGTGAGACAGACAAAGTCTTAGCAGAACTCTCTGAAGCAGAACTCATCATCATGAAAGAAGCTGTCTCTGCAGAACGCCAGAGAGTCGAAGCCGGTGTTGCAAAGAAAGCAACCTTAGCAGGCGGAGCGCCGGAAGCTGAAGAGGACGAAAACGCTCTCCACAAATCCACTGAAGAAATGTTTGAGATGTAACTCATGACAGATATCCGCATCATCGTAAACGGTGAGACCAGAACTGTCCCGAAAGGAACAACACTCGCATCCCTCCTGCCGGATCATCCGGCTGGAGCAACCGTTGTTCTCTTAAAACCGGGAAGTGTCTCGAAGGAGAAAACCTCCCACATGCGGCTCAAAACAACCGCAGGAGATATTGTAATCGAGGTTGCAAAAGGAGTCTCCTTCCCGATTGGCGAAGAAAACGCTGAAGCACTCCGCGTTCACTTTGAAGACAAAAATGCCGCAGCATTCGGACCGTTTGCAGCGGATTTCGTACCGGCAGTTGAGGAACACCGCTATTCAAGAGGAGACGTCTGTCTTGGATGCGGAGGTTATGACTCAAAAACTGCATATCTCATGTTCTGCAGAACAGAACACAAAGCAGATCATGGAGCAGCCAAAGACGGAGGAGTGATTGGAAAAGTCATCTTCGGTCTTGGAATCATGAACCGCTGGAAGAACGGCGACCGTATCACAAAAATCGAGCAGGTCTTTTCCAGCGTTGATGCAAGCGATGCAGAAGCAGTAACCAACCTCGAAAGAGAAGTCGAAGACGGCATGCAGATTTTCTCCTCCCTCACAATAACCTCAGAGGGATACACCGAAAATCACGAAGAAATATCAACTCATGCCGCAGAATCCGTCGACCACATGCTCTTCCGCATGAGAGACGGGACATTCGACATCGACCGCTCTGCATCCACCTACATCAGAGACCATGCAGAAGGAAAACTGTATGTACCGCAGGAACTCCAGAAGCCTAGACGTGAAGGAGTGGTAACCGCAAGAACGGCAGGAAAGGGTTCAGGCGCAATATACATCTATACCTCTGATGTTCAGAGCAACAAATCCCACACCCGTGTGGGTAATGTCACAAACGGAATCGAGCTTGCAAAGTTTGCAGAACCGAAACAGAAACTCGCAGTCGAAGTCATCCCGCCTCTCTTGGACTTAAGAGGACTTCTCTTAAAAGAAGCAGTCGCGGAAGCAAAAGCAAGAGGACTTCGTGTAATGGCAGACAACCGTGATGTCGAGGGAAGAATCGTCATCGACCAGAAACCTCCATACACCTTAGAGGTCTTAAAGGAAGGAAAGGTCTCATTATACACCGTTGCGTTAGATGACATCATCGACATCCGCTTAGATTACAAGAAAGCACCGCTTACTGTCGATTTATACCGCAGAGTTACAGGATTAAAGCGTTACCCGGTTGGAACAATGCCGTTCCTCTTCAACGTGGATGACGAGATGTACCTCTTCAAGCCTGACTTCGCAAAAGGTGTAAACATCATTCCGGAAAACTGTCCAAAAGAGGCCCCGCCAACCGATGCACTCGCATTAACCAACGATTCCCGTCCTGCTCAGGGTATGGCAGGTGTTCGTGTGGTAAAGAACGATGAGTTTGGACCAACCGGTGAACCGTTCTCCGGAACCAACATTATCGGAACTGTTCTCGACATGGATAAACTTGAGAAGATGAAGGAAGGAAGCCTTGTCTACATCCGTGAGGTGAAGGAATGAAGCCGTACATCCCGGAATATGTCGGAACAGTTACAAAGTACGTCTTTGTTGACTCACCAGACACTACACCACAGGATATTGCAACCGCTGCTTACGAAGTAGCTCAGGGTGTTATGATTAAGGAGACCTGTTTTGGATGTCAGATTACAGGAACTCCTGAAGATGTAGGACGCATTGTTGACCATTTGAGAAAACTCGACCCGTACAGAATCTTTGTAAAGGACAGAGGATTCCCGCCGGGAGATGCAAGACGCTGTCGTGCAGATTTAGGCGGAGCACGTCCGGGATATCTCGGACATGAGTTCGAGATGAAGATGGCACCCTACATCTCATTCGGTCTTGAAGCGGTTGACAAGATGACCGCAGAGGAATTAGAAATAGCCGCAGGCGAACAGCTTCCAGTAGAAGAACCGCTTGACGCAGATATCTTAGAACAACTTATGGAGGAATAATCATGGCAAAAGTATTCATCTATCCGGCAACCAGCCTGATGCTTTCCGACCTTGTGGCAAGATACGGACACACGCCGCTTGGTTCTGCAGTTTCGATTCGCGAACACATCCAGACTCCTGGATTTGACTCCCCGCCGCTTCAGATGACATCTGAAGATCCGCAGAAGGGTCTGAAATGGGCGGCTGTTGAAGTTCCGTCCGGAATCAGAGGCAGAATGTCTCTCTACGGCCCGCTTGTAGAAGAAGCAGAGGCAGCCATTATTATTGATGAGCCGGAGCTTTCATTCGGATGCATGGGATGTGCAAGAACCAACGAGCTCTTATGTTTCATGCTCCGCGAAAAAGACATTCCAAGACTTGAGCTCCGCTATCCGGCAAGCCGCGAGGAGGGTGTGACCTTCGTTGCGCAGATTAAGAAGTTCTTAGATGACCTTAAAAAGGAGGAAACAGCATGAGCGACAGACCTGTTCGTATCGCACAGATTACCTGCGGTGCTGAGTACAGCGGTATTCAAAACGAAATCACATCTGCGGCAGCAACCGTCGGCGCACAGATGTTCTATCCGGACGTTGCCTTAAAGGATGTAAAGACCGCATACAAGGAGTTCGGTCTTCCGGTAAAGAGTCCGGACTTAAAGCTCGCAATCGCCAGAGCAAAGGCTGTTGTCGAGGGACGCGTTGAAGCAGACGGTATCTTTATCGCAAGCTGTTTCCGCTGTGCAGAGGCAGCCATTGTCAGAAATGAGCTTCGCCGCTACATTGTAGAAAACTCGAAGATTCCAGTCGTCTCCTACTCCTTCAACGAGAGAACCGGAGCATCCACTCTCCTTACCCGTCTTGAGGCACTTTCAACAATCGCAAAACGCCGCGAACTGATGGCACGTGAAGTTCAGGTCGGAATCACCATGGGTGTCGATTCCGGTTCGTCCACTACAAAGTGTGTCATCATGAAGGACAACGAGATTGTGGGTACAGGATGGAAGCCGACCACTGAAGTCTTAAAGAGTGCAGACGATGTTATCGCTGAAGCACTTGCTGAGTCCGGTCTTAAGATGTCTGACATCGAGGCGATTGGAACCACCGGATACGGACGTTTCTTAATCGGCAAACACCTGAATGCAGATTTAATTCAGGAAGAACTGACCGTCAACTCCAAGGGAGCAGTCTACCTCGCAAACGCGCAGAAAGGATTTGCAACAGTCATCGATATCGGAGGTATGGACAACAAGGCAATCAGCGTCAACGACGGAATTCCAGGCTCATTTACAATGGGCGGCATCTGTGCCGGTGCATCCGGACGTTTCCTTGAGATGACCTCCAAGAGACTTGGTGTCGATATCACCGAGCTTGGTGCTCTTTCAATGAAGAGCGAGGGAGGAGAAGATGTTCCGATGAACAGTTACTGTATCGTTTTCGGAACTCAGTCCTTAGTCAATGCTCTTGCATCCGGATACAAGCCGGAAGATGTCGCAGCAGCATCCTGTCACAGCGTTGCACAGCAGGTTTACGAACAGCAGCTTCAGGAAGTCGATATCAAAGAGCCGGTCATCATGGTCGGCGGTTCGTCTCTTATTCAGGGACTTGTGCGTGCTATGGGCAGAATGCTCAACACTGAAGTTGTTGTTCCTCACCACTCGCAGTACATCGGTGCTGTCGGAGCGGCTCTTATCGCTTCCGGCTTTGTCGAGAAGAAGCGGGCGGAGAAGAAGGAGGCATAAATGGCAGGTCTGGAGTACTTCAAGGTCGATTCAACCGAAGATGGGGGAGAGAACTATCAGCATATCGCACGGTCTGTTCTTCAGGATCACAACCTGATTTCAATCGTCGCAGGTCTTCACATCTACATCGACCCGAAGTATCCGCTCTTTGCGGCCGCAGGAATTATTCGTCCACCGCGCTCTGCAGTCCGCGTTTCTGATGTTGGAAATGTCTTAATCGAAGACGGCAAGGCAACGATTGCTGTTGGAAGCGAGACTTATCTCGCACCTATGCTTTCGATGCTCTGGAAGCGTTTAGGTCACGACAATGTTGACCAGCCGGACCGTTTCACGGTTATCATCAGCAACGTGGAAATCCCGGCAGACCTGAAAGACTGGATTGTCATCGACCCGTCTGAGTCTCTCTTCAAGGATTTGATTTATGCAATCCAGGTTATTGCACCTGAGGGTTTCAAGGTTCGCCGCGAAAACTACGGACACAACCGCTTCTCCTATGCGGCATCGGAAAACACCGTTCCGCAAAAGGTTGCAGACGATATCATTGCTGAGTGTTTCGCAAAGATGGAGGCTGAGCTGAAATGAGTTTAGTCCCGATTACATACAAGGGCGGTGTCTACCAGCTCGATGAAGTCATTGACTACATTGAGGATTTAGGCGGATACATTGTTCAGCGTCACAACATCGCAAACGAAGTTATCCTTCAGGTTTTAATGCCGTCAGAGGATATCGAGCGCCTGAAAGTGTTCTCAAGACCTCTTGCAGGAGAGGTTTCAGAGTCTCCTCTTGTTGGAACTGAGATTGCTGTTGTTATCCCGAGTCTTGAAATCCACCACCTGCCGCACTCTGCATGTGATGTTGCAGAATACCTCAGAGCTCACGGTTCAAAGTCCAACATGCTTGGAATGGCAAGAGGCTTTGGTAAGCGCATCTCGCAGATGAATGATGAGGAGCGCGATTTAATCAACGAGCATGATGTCGCAGTCTTCATCCTCGGAAACTTTGCTTCCTGTATTGAGCAGAAGTTCGAGAAGTTCCGGCGCGGAATCAACATCCCGATTATCTTAACCGGCGGTCCGTCACGCGAGGTCTTAGAAAAGCAGACAGTACCTCCTGTTGCAGGATATGTTGGAAACTTAGGACGCTTCATGCACAGAACTCAGACCGAAGCTGACATCGCCCGCCTCGATGCTGTAATCGAAGAGGTTGAGCGTGTCGTCTCTGAGCGCAGAAAGGAGCTTGCTTTAGATCCGCTGTCAGTTTCTCCTGCACGTCTTCAGATGCTTCTTGAGCAGGAAATTCCGGAGATTGAAGACATTTTAGCACCTGCTCCGGTTGCGGTTCAGTTAAACGGCCTTCGCCTGAAGCTTTCCTATCCGGAATATGCGGATAGAATCCGCGGACTTGTCATCGAAGACGGTATTACTGTCAGAGATGTCTGTGATGTTCTGCCGTCCCGCATGCGTGATTATGTGTTAATCAGAATCCGCCCGCTTTCTGAAACAAACATTGTGGTGTGAAGATGACGACAAAGTTCGAAGAGGTTATCCAGTCCGTTCAGGAGAAGGGAGCGAAGGAAACAGCAGACGAGCTTATCCGAAAGGTTGAGGGCGAGTTCGGCTCTGCCCCTCTCATCTATAAGAAGCTTGAGGATATGCCCGAAGCTCTTATCTCCCATCTGCTCTACAAGAATGCAATCGGAGAAGGAGGATGTCTTCCGGCAAAGACTGTTGAGCTCATTAGTCTCGCTGTAGGTTCTGCTCTTCGCTGTGACCACTGTACCGAGTATCACATGCAGGCTGCAAAAAGAATGGGTGCTTCAAAAGAGGAGATTTTAGAGACGGTTTTGATTGCCGGTCTCTTAGCTAATGCATCTGTTCTGGCAAACGCATACCGTGTGGTTGACCCGATTGAGGAGCCGTGCGGTGCGGCTTGCTCGATTAAATAATCTCTTTTCTATCTTTTTTCAAATACCCTTCAAGCATCAGAGTTGCAATATTTTTAACAGGCAGACCGGTTACCTGATGCAGATGGAACTCACAGAAAGGACACACCGTTACGATATAATCTGCTCCGGTCTCTTTTACCATCTCGGCACGGACTGCACCAATATTTGCCGCCTCTTCAGGCTGTCCGGACTTTACTCCGCCGCCCGCTCCGCAGCATCTTGGAGCCATGTCAACAAACTCTTCTGCGACAGATTTCAGAAGAACTCTCGGCTGCTCTGAAATATGCTGACCCCGAAGGAGGTGACACGGGTCGTGATAAGTGTAGCTTCCTTTAACCTTTGCCGGCTCTTCGAATCCAATCTCCACAAGGAACTCCGTGATATCCGCAACTCTGAATGGAGTGTTGTAATCATTCTTCAGAGTAGAACCGCATCCGGCACACATGGTAAGAACAGTATCAACGCCGGCATCAACAAACGCTTTGATGTTTCTCTCCTGAAGTTCTGGAATGAATCCAACAAATCCTGTTCTGATTAACGGAGATCCGCAGCAAACCTGTGATTTTGGAATAATTACCCGGATGCCGTTTCTCTTCAAGACCTCCATAGCATCAAGTGCCGGCTGAACAACACGTCCGTTGAACATGCATCCAACAAAAAATCCAACAGTTGCTCTGACCTCACCCTCGGGCTCAATTACATCAGCAACACGCTCAAGGAAAGTAGGCTCTTTCCTCTCAACGGAACGTCCGGTGGATTCGATAAGGGCAGCGAGAGCTTTGTGTGCCGGAAGAGAAAGCCCGCGGGCGACTGCAAGGGCACGGAGTTTTTCAACGGCCTTTCTTGGTGTCTCAATTTCCTTCGGACATACCTCCACACATTTGTGGCAGGTGGTACATGAGAAAAGCCCCTTTGACACAGCCTCTTCAATGCGGTCTGCTTTATCACGCGGGTCAAGATTGAGCCGCTGCTGCTGACGAATGGCAGTAGGGCCTGCATATGTAGAAGCACCAACCGCAGGGCATGATGAAATGCACGAGAAGCACTCGATACACTCGCGAAGAGGTTTTATCTCTTCGATATCATCTGTTGTAACATGAGAGCACTCAAGGCACGAACCTGTGTTAAGCCAGGCCATCTGTGCAATTGCCGGTGCGATATCAACAATCAAATCGCGGATACGCGGGAGATTTAACGGCTCGATGATGTCTCCTTCTTTTGCCTCATGCATACATGCAAGAGCAGGCTCACCGTTTACTCTGACCGCACAGGAACCGCACTGACCTCCGCGACAGCAGTGACGGTATCCAAGAGAGGCATCGATAGTGTCATGAACCGCATCCAGCACATTTAGCACACGTGCTCCTTCCGAGACTGACACATCATATGTCTCAAGGTGCGGCTCTAAATCCTTTTCCGGATTGAAACGTGAGATTGTAACTCTCATAAGTTTGCCTCCACAATATCGATTCCTGCCTTCTTTCCTGCAAACCATGTATGACCGAATGGGGAGTTATCAGCAGTCCATTTCTGTTTGATATCAGTTCTCGTGTGTGCGCCTCTGGATTCACGGCGAAGCAGTGCTCCTGATACTACAAGTGATGCTGTGGTCAGCATATTTTCTGTAATGAAGGCATCTGCGATTTCATGAGCTGACGAAATCTTAAGCGGAAGTTTCTGCATGCGGGAAATCTCGCGCTCTGCAACTTTTAGGTCAAGCTCATTTCTGTAGATTCCAACGTTGTTCCACATAAGGGATTTGAGGTTTTTGCGGACTGAAGAAATCACAGCCTCACCATCATAGAGACGGGAAATCTTTTCCTCAACAGCATCAAGAACTGAGGTGTCGATTTCTTTTACGAAAGACTGACACTTTCCGGCAGAAATTCCAGCTCTTCTTCCAAACACCTGGGTGTCTGCAAGAGCATTTCCGCCTAAACGATTTGCTCCATGCACGCCGCCTGTTACTTCTCCTGCCGCGAAAAGATGCGGAACTGTTGTCCTGGCATCTTTTGTGATTGCAAGACCCCCCATAAAGTGGTGAGCGGTTGGAGCCACTTCCATCGGCTGAGTTCTGATGTCTACTCCAAACTGCAGGAACTGATGAAGCATAACAGGAAGTCTTGTCTCAATCTGTTCTGCTGAGAGATGTGTTACATCAAGATACACTCCGCCGGACGGAGTGCCTCTTCCTTCCAGAATTTCTGTGGCAATACTGCGGGCTACGATATCTCTTGTTGAAAGCTCCATTCTTGCAGGATCATACTTTTCCATGAAACGCTCACCAAGAGAGTTTTTGAGAATTCCGCCTTCGCCTCTTACAGCCTCCGTGATAAGCCGTCCTCTGGAATCCACAGGGAAGACAGCGCCTGTCGGGTGGAACTGAACCTGCTCCATATCAATTAGTTTAGCTCCTGCTCTAAATCCAAGAGCATATCCGTCTCCAGTACCGGCTGTTGAGTTGGTTGTTACATTATAGAGCTGACCTGCACCCCCTGTCGCCAGGATTACAGCATCCGCAGTGATTACTCCAAGTTCACCATTCCTGTCAACAGTCACGGCACCTATTACTCTGTCTCCGTCTTTTAACAGCTCAAGAGCAGTTGTTTCATCTCTGATTTCCACATTCGAACCGCGCAGACGCTCTAAAAGCGTCATGACCATTTCGTGTCCTGTGTGGTCTCCTGCATAACAAGTCCTTGGGAATCTCTGACCGCCAAATGGTCTCTGCGCTATAGTATTCTCCGGAGAAAGATCGAAAACAGCACCCCAGTTGAATAAATCACGGATTCTTGCAGGTGCTTCCAAGGCAAGAGTCTCTGCAAGTGCTTCATCGTTTAGATAAGCACCTCCTTTTATTGTATCTTCAAAGTGTATTGAGACTGCATCGTTATCTGAGAGAACAGCATTGTATCCACCCTCAGCCATAACAGTGCATCCGCCTTTTCCTGTAATTGTTTTGGAGATTAAGACAACAGAACCGTATTTTTCCGCCTCAACAGCGGCACGGATTCCTGCCCCTCCGGAACCAATCACAAGTACATGAAAATCACTTCTGTTTTCAAATCCCATATCTTTCTCTCTTCCGCAGATTACTATTTGCGGTGAGAAAAGATAAAGGAAATGAATAGGACATCAGAGATTTTTACAGACGTAAACTATACATAACAAAACCGCTGAAAACCTAGTATGATTACTTGGATTAAATCAAAAAGAATCATGAATCAACAATCCAAAGAAAACCC
>ERZ808034.67-NODE-67-length-13345-cov-3.469777_pt1 | contig 13345 bp, 9 predicted proteins | sample MGYA00380188_ERZ808034 | MGnify/ENA primary metagenome ERZ808034 (study PRJEB31490, sample SAMN06133380) | cow dung metagenome | isolation source: M12 | host: cow | place: China: Chengdu | collected 2015-05 ...
AAACGACTGCAACGCCGGTAACCTTATCGCCTGAATCAACACGAATCACGCGTACTCCCTGTGCGCTTCTTCCCTGCACAGAGATATCAGCCGCATGAGTTCTCATCACAATACCTGCGGCCGTAGTCATCACAACATCATCCTCATCAGAGACTGCAACAGCAGAAACAACAGGACCTCTCTCGAAGTTTGCAGTAATCGATTTGACACCCTGGGTTGCTCTTCCGTGGCCCATAAACTCATCGAAGAGAGTTCTCTTACCGAATCCCTTATCGGTTAAGAGGAACAGATACTTTGCCTTCTCATCAACAAGAGTCAGACCGCAGACTCTGTCCTCTTCGTACTTCATCTTGATACCGATAACTCCCTGAGAACCGCGTCCGGTTGCACGAACCTCTTCCTCACTGAATCTAAGAGACTGACCGTATGCTGTGGTTAAAACAACATCAGACTTGCCGTCAGTCATCACAACATCAACGAGTTCATCTCCATCGAGGAGAGTCATACCGATGATACCTCCTGCACGCGGTCTGGAGAATAAGTCCTGGCTGAACTTACCGATTCTTCCGCTCTTGGTTGCATACAGGAAATACTTGTCCGAATCAAAGCTTCTAAGCGGGATAACTGCAGAGACATCCTCGTCAGTTAAGTTCAGGAGGTTTACGATTGCCTTTCCTTTTGCAGTTCTCGAACCCTCCGGTATGTCATAGACACGGAGCCAGTATGCACGTCCCTTGTTTGTGAAGCATAAGAGATAGTCGTGAGTGCTTGCCATGAAGACTTTGTCTACAACATCCTCTTCCTTGGTTGCCATGCCGGTCACTCCGCGGCCTCCGCGCTTCTGCTGGCGGTAAACATCAAGCGGGACACGCTTAATGTAGTTCTGCTCGGTTAAGGTGACTAAGACCTGCTTGTCCTCGATTAAATCGATTACTTCAATGTTGGTACTGGATGAGTAGTCGAACTTGGTTCTGCGCTCATCTGCGTATGCATCGCGAATCTCTTCAGTTTCGGACTTGACAACAGTTAAGATGTGCTCATCGGACTCAAGAATCCAGAGGAGTTTTCTTACAACCTCTTCGAGATCAGAGACTTCGGTCTCAATCTTCTTGGTCTCGAGGGCTGCAAGGCGTCTGAGCTGCATCTTTAAGATTGCATCCGCCTGTGCCGGAGTGAACTCAAACTTGGAAACTAAAGCCTCCTGTGCAACTGCCGGGTCAGGGGAAGCACGGATTGTTGCAATAACTGCATCAATCATATCGATAGCCTTTAAGAGACCTTCTAAGATGTGCAGTCTGTCCTGAGCTTTCTTTAAGTCATGCTCGGAACGTCTGCGGACAACCTCCATTCTGTGGTGGATGAAGTGCTTCAAAAGTTCCGGCAGGGAGAGAATCTGAGGCTTCTTATCGACGATTGCAAGATTAATGATACCGTATGAACTCTCAAGCGGAGTGTGCTTGTAGAGCTGGTTTAACACAATATTGCCCTGAACATTCTGCTTAAGCTCGATGATGACGCGGATACCATCCTTGTCAGACTCATCACGGATGTCAGAAATACCCTCAATCTGCTTGTTCTTGACAAGGTCTGCAATCTTCTCGATCATGACTGCCTTGTTTACCTGATACGGAATCTCGGTAATTACAATCTGCTCGAAGTTCTTCTTGCGGTCCTCAATTTCTGCAACACCGCGGCAGACAACCTTACCCTGACCTGTCAGGTATGCATTCTGGATGCCCGCATTTCCCATGATGACACCACCTGTCGGGAAGTCCGGACCCGGCAGAATCTTCATCATGTCCTGCACACTCATCTCCGGGTTGTCGATGAAGGATGTAACTAACTCACATACCTCGCCTAAGTTGTGCGGAAGCATGTTTGTTGCCATACCTACAGCGATACCTGTTGTTCCGTTAACAAGCAGGTTTGGAATCTTGCTTGGGAGAACATCAGGCTCAACAGAGGATTCATCGAAGTTCGGTACAAAGTCAACTGTGTCCTTATCGATATCCTCTAAGAGAGACTCGGCAGTCTTTGTGAGACGTGCCTCGGTGTAACGCATTGCTGCCGGAGAATCGCCGTCAATCGAACCGAAGTTACCCTGACCGTCCACAAGCGTGTAGCGGTAGGAGAAGGGCTGAGCCATCTTCGTTAAGGTATCGTAGATAGCTGCATCACCATGCGGGTGGTAGTTACCCATGGTGGCGGCAACTGCCTTTGCAGACTTCTTGTATGCCTTGTCGCTTGTGTTGTTCTCATCATGAAACATTGCGTAGAGGATACGGCGGTGAACAGGCTTTAAACCGTCTCTGACATCCGGGATTGCACGTCCGATGATGACACTCATTGCGTAGTCGATGAAGCAGTTCTTCATCTCATCTTCTACATTTACGAGTTCTACTCTGTGTCCTTCCTGCGGGTTCTCAGATGTCAAGGTTCTTCACCTCCCCTGCGTGACGCTTGATAAATTCTTTTCTCGGAATCACATCATCTCCCATGAGCTTTTCGAAGATTTCGTTTGCATAGCTTGCATCCTCAATTCTGACCTGCTTTAAGATTCTGTTCTGCGGGTTCATGGTGGTTTCCCAAAGCTGTCCCGCATTCATTTCTCCAAGACCTTTGTATCTCTGAACAGAGATGCCTTTCTCGCCGAACTCTGCAACTGCACTCTTCATCTCATCTTCAGAGAACACGTAGCGTTCCTGTTTGCCTTTTGCAACACGGAAGAGAGGCGGCTGTGCGATGTAGACATATCCTGCTTCGATTAACGGCTTCATGTAGCGGAAGAAGAAGGTCAAGAGCAGAATTCTGATATGTGCTCCGTCAACATCTGCATCAGTCATGATTACGATGTGGTGGTATCTTGCACGGGAGACGTCAAAGCTTTCGCCGTATCCCGAACCGATTGCAGAAATCAGGGTCTGGATTTCGAGGTTCTTTAATGCCTTGTGCTCTAAGGCCTTTTCAACATTTAAGATTTTACCGCGAAGAGGTAAGATTGCCTGGAACTTTCTGTCACGTCCCTGCTTTGCAGAACCTCCTGCCGAGTCTCCTTCCACAATGTAGATTTCAGACTTTGACGGGTCGCGTTCGGAACAGTCTGCGAGTTTGCCCGGAAGTCCTGACATCTCAAGGGTACTCTTTCTTCTTGCAAGTTCCTTTGCACGGCGTGCTGCTTCTCTTGCATTTGCGGCTTCGACGGATTTTTTGGCGATTGCGGCAATGACCTTCGGGTTCTCCTCGAAGAACTCGGTTAATGCCTGGTAGACAAGGGAGTCAACAAGTCCCTTGACATTGCTGTTTCCAAGACGCATCTTGGTCTGTCCTTCGAACTGCGGGTTTGCAATCTTAATGCTGATAACAGCGGTCAGTCCTTCACGGACGTCCTCGCCTTTTAAGGAGACATCATCTTTTAAGTGCTTGTTTGCGTGAGCAGTGTTGTTGATAGCACGGGTAAGTGCAGAGCGGAATCCTTCTAAGTGTGTTCCTCCTTCGCGGGTGTTGACGCTGTTTACGAAGGTGTAGAAGGTTTCGCTGTATGTAGTATTGTATTGGAGGGCGATTTCCACGTCAATCTTGTTTGTCTCGTCATATTTGTCGAGGTAGATTGGTTCGTTGTGGAGGAGTTCTTTGCCCTGGTTTAAGTGGATGACAAACTCTCTAAGACCTCCTTCGGATTTGTAAGTCTCAGAGTCACCGGATCTCTTGTCTTCGATGTGGAGCTCGACACCTTTGTTTAAGTAGGCAAGTTCTCTGAAGCGGTGTGCTAAGATATCGTAATCGAACTCGGTGGTTTCGAAGATTGAGCCGTCCGGGTAGAAGGTGATACGGGTTCCTGTTGTGTCACGGGCAGAGTTTGCGTCTTTTCGCATTCTGCTCATACGGTCTGCAAACTCTGCTTCAGTTTCGTCACGGTCAGACATTCCCTGAACGATTCCTCCGCGTGAGAACACCATGGAGTAGATTTTTCCGTTCTTGAAAACTTCGGCAACAAGTCTGGTGGAAAGAGCGTTTACAACAGATACACCAACACCATGCAGACCTCCGGATACCTGATAGGTGTTTTTGTCGAACTTTCCTCCTGCATGGAGAACGGTTAAGACGACTTCAAGTGCACTCTTGCCCATCTTCGGCATGATGTCGACCGGAATTCCGCGTCCGTCATCTTCGACGGATACAGAACCATCCATGTTGATGATAACGCTTACGTGACGGCAGAAGCCTGCTAAGGCCTCATCGATGGAGTTGTCGACCACTTCGTATACAAGGTGGTGCAGACCTCTCGTATCGGTGCTTCCGATATACATTGCCGGACGTTCTCTGACCGGAGCTAACCCCTCAAGAACTGTGATGTGAGAGGCGTCATAGTTGTTTGTCATGTGATTCAGATGTCTCCTATATTCGCATACTCGTCCGTGTTCAGTATATGTTTTCTGGAAAAACAGATGGACGAATTTGCACTATATTATTTGTCGCGAGACCATATTAAGGTCTTGTTTGCCATAGAGTGAGTACTCGATACAGATGGATTTATTCTTCACCGCTCAATAGTTTTCCACAGACAAACCAGGAGAAAAAAACCATGAAAAAATACCTCTGTACTGTCTGCGGTCACATCTATGATGAGGACGCAGGAGATGAAAAAAACCATATTGCAAAACAAACCGCGTTTGGCGACCTGCCTGAAAAATGGACATGTCCGGTATGCGGAGCTTTCAAGTCTCAGTTCCGTGAACTGAACACGCCAAAGATTGAGATTAAAGTTGAACATCTCCCGCCATCTGCTCTTACGGCTCTCAAGGGAAGTGCAATCTGTTCGAACCTTGCAAAGGGATGCGAGAAGCAGCAGAAGGCAGATGAGGCGGTAATTTACCACTCGCTTGCAAAAGAGCTTAAAGAGTCTGTTCCGTCTGCAACTTCTGTGTCATTTTCGGATTTGATGAGGGGTGTTGAGCATGACATCTCAAGTATTATTCCGATGGTTAAAAAGGTTGCAGAAAACCATCACGACAGAGGAGCTCTTCGTGCTGTTACATGGGCTGAGAAGGTAACACGCATTCAGCATTCGCTTCTTGAGCGTCACGAGAAGGAAGGACCATCTCTTGTGAAAGGCAAAAATGTGTATCTCTGTCCTGTTTGCGGTTTTATTTTCATAGATGAACACGCACCGTCCAAATGTCCTGTCTGCGGTGTTCCTGAATGGAAGTTTGAAATTGTGGAGGTCTGAAGATGAAGAAATTTGCTGTTAGAAATTTAAGACTCTGTACAAAAGAGTGTCTTTGTCTCTTCGTCTGCCCGACAGGTGCTGCAGACACTGAAAACAGTATCATTGATGTGGAAAAGTGTACCGGATGCGGACGCTGTGTTGAAGCATGTGCTTCGTCTGCGATTTATCTCGTACCTGTTGAGTATCCGCCTCAGCAGAAGCATGATGATAATGTTCTTTCTGCAATGAACACTTTTGTCACATCAAAGCTCGAAGCAGAGCATATTGCTTCAGCTCTTCCGGACAGATTCGCACGTGCTCTTGAACGCTCCAACAGAATTATGGCAGAAGACCTGCTTAGAGAGTCAGGTTATATGCTTCCGCAGAGCAGAAACGCGAAGAAGTTCCTTAAAGAACTTGCTGAAAAAGAGAGTGAACGTGCAGATAAACTTCTGAAAATGATTAAGTCAAATGAGTGAGTAAATCTCACTCATCTATTTTTAATATGATTTGGGTCCGGATGAAACTGCATCCTGCAGAAATTATGCAAAAGACTGTCAGCAGTCCGAGCAGAATCACGCGAAATCTCATAAGATATCCTATGGATTGTCAGAATAAAAATAGTTTGTGTGAATCCGGTATGGATTTCAGAAAAGAAAAAATGAGGATTACTCCTCGGATTCGCCGCCCATCTTGGCAAGCTCGGACTCTTTTGCATCGTAGTAATAATACTCGCCTGCGGACTTCTGCTCGCGGTCAAGATAGGATCCCGGTTTGTTGATACGCGGACGTCCGGTCTTGTCGCGGCGGAAAGTGATTCCGAGGTTCGAGAGGAAGAGGTTCATACCATCCTTCATCTCAAACGGACCGCGTGCCTGACCTTCCTGACCCGGGACACCATCGAAGACTAAGAGACGCTCGGAGATCATATCGATAGTGTACATATCGTGGTCGATGACCATAACTCCTGCCTCCTTGTCCTCTGCCGCACGCTTAATGACCTTGGTTGTCACTAAACGCTGCTCAACATCGAGGTGTGCGGACGGCTCATCGAGAATGTAGAGGTCAGCATCGCGGGAGAGACAAAGAGCGATTGCAACGCGCTGTAACTCTCCTCCGGAGAGGTTTCTGACCTCGGACTGAAGCAGAGTGCCAAGTCCGAGCGGCTCGATGATTTCGTGCTGGTAGTAGGAGGAATCAAACTTACGGGTTGCCTGGCGCAGGATGTACTCAACAGTATCAGAAGAATTCGGGTCTGCTGTTACATACTGCGGCTTGTAGGAAACGGTTACAGTATCAAAGACCTTTCCGTCATCCGGCTTTTCAACACCTGCTAAGAGCTTTGCAAAAGTGGACTTACCAATACCGTTTGCTCCAACGATACCTAAAACCTCACCGCGTCTTACTTCTCCGCCTTCAACAGTCAGCTTGAAGCCCGGGAAGGTCTTAGTCATTGCCGGGATGTTCATTAAAATCTGGCGGTCGACATCGCTTTCGTGACCTCTGGTCTCGAAAACAACCGGGTAGTCACGGATTCTGACATTCTCCTCATCCACAAATCCTGCTAAGTACTGGTTTACACCAACGCGTACTCCCTTAGGTCTTGTGATGATACCAAATGCTGCAGGTTTACCGTATGCTAAGTGGACTGCTTCTGCTACCATGTCTAAGATTGCGATATCGTGCTCGACTAAGATGACAGGTGCTTCCTCTGCGATTTCGCGAATCAGCTTTGCGGCAACCATTCTCTGATAGATATCAAGGAACGGGGTTACTTCATCAAGGAAGTAGAAGTTTGCCTTCTTTGAAAGGGCAACTGTGAGCGCAACACGCTGAAGTTCTCCTCCTGAGAGAGTTGCTAAATCCTTTTCGAGGATTGTTCCTAATGCAAGCTCTTTGATGAAGTAGTCGAGTTTTCCGCGCTCGTCATTCTGTTTTAACAGATTTCCGACAGTTCCCTTAAACACCTTCGGGATGAAGTCGATGTACTGCGGCTTGATGGATGCTTTGATTGTTTTTGCTGCGACCTTCTGAAGGTAATCGAAGAGTTCGGTTCCCGAGTAGAACTTTAAGATTTCATCCCACTCAACCTCATGGTCGAAGATACCAAGGTTTGGTTTTACCTGTCCTGAAAGAATTTTAACAGCGGTGGACTTTCCAATACCATTTGGACCAAGAACACCTGTAACCTTTCCTGAAACCGGCTGCGGAAGACCATAGAGCACGAATGCGTTTGGTCCATACCGGTTTACAGGAGTGTCAAGCTCTTCTGGAAGCTGGATGATATCGAGTGCTTCAAACGGACACTTCTTAATACAGATACCGCATCCGACACAGAGCTCTTCGGAGATTACAGCACGTCCGTTCTCTCCGATTGTAACAGTCTCATCGCCGGTTCTAACACGTGGACAGTAGATGATACACTCGTGTGCACACTTCTTTGCGTGACAGCGATCCTTATGAACGATAGCAAGTCTCATTTTATGCGGAGAAGGAAATTGAAAGCATCATAGTCCAGGAGAGGAACCAGGTAACAAAGGTCATGAATCCCTGGTAGAACCAGTCCTTCTTTCCAAGCTTGGATACATCGATTCTGATGACCATAAAGATGGTCTTCTGAATTACAATTGCGAGAATTAATACAAGCAGACCGATAACCGGCATCGGCTGTGTTCCGGTGACAGGATCCATTGCTCCTGCAAGGTAGAAGGATGAAACACCGGCAATCATACCAAGAATACATGCGATTGCAGTTCTTATGACACGGTTTACGTGTTCTGACTTCTTTCTTGCCTTCTTTTCTTCAGGTGTTTCCTTGTGCTTTGGAGCCGGAGCCGGTGCAGCCTGAGATGGTGCGGTCTGTTTGGACGGAGCAGTCTGTTTTGTCTCAACATCTGCTTCAATCTCTTCAGCAGGGGATGTTTTGTCTTTTACAAATTTCATCTCGATTGCTTTTTCCGGACAGATTTTTACACACTTTCCGCATCCGTTGCAGAGTTCCTCAACAACCGTTGCCTTCTTATTTCTTCCGATAAAGATGACCGGCATGTCTTTTCTGGAAGCCGGACAGAACTTCACGCAGCGGTTGCACATTGTTGTATTACATTTTTCTTTTCTGATATAGGCTACCTGCATACGGTACCCTCCCGAATAATAGTCTAAATATATTAGCTCCCACACCTTATCTATATTAGGATTATATGGCTACATTACAGGGTATGAGCGGAACGGATGTTAGAGCGCAAGTCGCAGAACTTTCCTCTCTCCTTCCTCTCTGGATAGGAAAAATATACCAATACGATACAGCGTCTTTCGGCTTTAGATTAAACGGTGAAGAAAAGGCGCGTCACCTCCTCTTTGCAGAAAAGGGAGTTCGTGCCCATCTGACATCAGAACTTCCGCCTGCTCCAAAGAATCCGTCCGGGTTTTCCATGTACCTTCGAAAATATATCGAAGGAGGAAAGGTTCTCTCAATCGAGCAGAAGGGAATCGAGCGTGTCATCATCTTCTCGATTGGAAAGGGACCTAATGAATACAAATTAATCTTCGAACTCTTCGATGATGGAAACCTTATCTTCACAGACAAGGATTTCAAAATCATCAACGCCTTATCCCAGAAGAGATTCCGTGACAGAGACATCGTTGCAGGAGTTCTCTACGAAGGTTTTGCAAAGAGCCCGGAGGAGCTCTCCTACGAGGAGTTCTGCGAAAAGATTCGCGGAAGCGATTCTGATATTGTCAGAGCTCTTGCAACTGTTTTCATGCTCGGCGGTGTTAATGCTGAAGAGGTCTGCGCTGAAGCAGGTGTTTCAAAGACTATGCCTACATCCTATGCCGAGGATGCACAGCTTCGCCCTGTATATGATGCAATGTGCGCCTGGATTGCAAGACTTGAAACTCCTGAGCCTGTAATCGATTCCAAAGGAGCGTTTCCGCGTCCGGCAGCAGGCCGCGAGCCTGTGGCACGCTTTGATACTTTCTGGAAGGCTCTTGATGCATTCTATCCAAAGCCTGAACCTGTACAGGAAGTGGAAAAGGAGAAGCGTCTTTCAAAAGAGGAACGCATCAGAAGACAGCAGGAGGCAGCAATCGTTTCCTTCGACAAGAAAATAGCCGAGGCAAACGAGATTGCAGAAATTATCTACGGTCACTACGGCGAGGTGCAGGAGACAATCGATGTTTTGTCTGCTGCAAGTAAGAAGATGTCCTGGCAGGATATCTCAAAGGTTCTGAAAGGAAGTGACCTTCCTGCGGCAAAGCGTGTTGTTTCAATCAATCCTGAAAAGGCCTCTGTTCTTCTCGACCTTGGCGAGAAGCACAAGGTTACAATCTTTGTTCACGAAAGCCTTGAGGCAAACGCCGGACGATACAGTCAGGTTGCAAAGAAGTTCCGTGCCAAGAAGGCCGGTGCATACCGCGCTATGGAAGCAGGCATCAAGCATGCCGAGAAGAAAAAGACTGTCACTGCAGGTAAGATGAAGGCTAAGTGGTATCACCGCTTCCGCTGGATGGAGACCTCTGACGGGACTGTTGTCATCGGCGGAAGAAACGCTGACCAGAATGAGGAGCTTGTCAAGAAGTATATGGAAGGAAAGGATACTTTCCTCCACGCGGATGTGTTTGGTGCATCCGTTATAATCATTAAAGGCAAGACAGAGAAGATGGATGAAGCTGTGCAGTTTGCGGCATCGTACTCTCGTATGTGGAGCGGCGGCGGAGCTTCTGGGGATGTAATCGAAGCAGCACCGTCTCAGGTCAGCAAAACTCCGGAGTCTGGAGAGTATGTTGCTCACGGTTCATTCATTATCCGGGGCGAGCGTAAAATCCACAAGGATGTGCCGCTTGAGGTTTCAATCGGTATCATGACCGAGCCTGTGTTAGCTGTAATCGGCGGTACTCCCGAGGCTATTGAGCCGAAGTGCAAGGTTTCTGTCAGGCTTAGACCAGGTACTTTTGAAGGAAACGATATTGCAAAGAAGGTTCTTCGAAAGCTGAAAGAGGCAATTCCTGAAAGCGAGCAGAAAGCCCTGAAGGCTGTGTTGAATACGGAAGCTGTGGCAGCCTTTGTGCCGCCTGGAGGTTCTGATATCGTATGAGGGCAACTCTTGAAGAGCCCTTAAAGCGTGACGGGTTTGGCGAGTACAAGCTGCTCCCTGATTCTCTTGACGACCTCTGGCATCTCTCGCACTTAATCTCTGAGGGCGATACTGTATATGCTGTAACTCTTCGAACCGTTGACGGCCCGAATGATAAAATCCGCTCGGAGAAGCTCGAAAAACGCCCTGTCAGGATGGGTGTTAAGGCTGAAAAGGTCGAGTTTTCACCTGATGCAAACCGCCTGAGGGTGTTTGGAACAATTACCTTCGGTCCTGATGTCGGTCAGCACCACACATTAAACATCGAGACTGGTTACGAGATAAGTGTTGTACGCCGCTGGCGTCAGGTAGATCTCGACCGCTTAGAGCGTGCGGTGTCTCAGACGGTGCATGGAGTTATCCATATCGCGGCAGTCGAAGACGGCGAGATTGAGCTTTACAGAATCCGTCAGTACGGGCCGGAGAGGATTGTTACTCTTACGATGGGAAGCGGTAAAGTCGCAGAGCTTGATTCCCGTCAGGCACTTTTTGCGGCGGCTGTTGAAAAGCTTGGTCCTGTTACAGGCCCTGTTGTTGTCGCAGGCCCCGGGTTTGTGAAGGATGATTTTATTTCGTATGCGAAATCAAAAGCTCCGGAGCTCGGCGGCAGAATGCTTTCTGCTGATACCAGACGCAGCGGGTACGGGGCGGTTCAGGAAGCTATCGGAAACGGTGTTCTTTCACGTGTCGCAGAGGATGTTCAGCTCGCACGCGAGGTTGAGGTTATGGATGAGCTGTTTTTGAGAATCAGCAAAAACGGGGCTGTTGCATATGGTGACTTGGAGGTGCGCGATGCTGTGGATTTCGGTGCGGCTGAGACTGTTATCATTTCGGACAGCAGGCTTCGCGATGGTTCTCTGTCTCATACAATCGAGGATGCAGAGCGTCTTGGGGCGGCGGTTGTTGTCTTATCTTCCGAATTTGAGCCTGGAAAACGTCTCGAAGGGCTTGGGGGCTCGGCTGCGCTTCTAAGATATAAGATTGGATAAGGTGTCGGGTTAAACCGATTCCTTTATATGTTTCTAAGTGCTATTTAGTAGAGCACTTAGGTGCGACGTCTCAGGTCCCGGTAGGGTAGAGGATATCCTAGAAGCCTGCGGAGCTTTTGACCGGGGTTCAAGTCCCCGCCGGGACGTCTTTCTTTTGATTTTGTTTTGTAACTCTTCTAAAATACGTTAGTGTCCGTTTCTGGAAAAAAGAGGATTATTTTCTGTTCTGAAAAAAAGGGGTTATAATCCCATGAACTTTGCCGCGTTGTTGTAGAATACGTTTTCAAGTCCTTCTTCGTTAAGTCCGCATGAGAGTACGCGCTGAATCTCGACGCTTGGGTGGTGGAACGGGGAGTCGATTCCAAACATTACGCGGTCTTCGCCTACTGTTTCGTATGCGTTTTTAATCTGGCATCCCATGGGCATTCCTGAGATTTCGAGATAGAGGTTGTCGAACTTTTTTGCCATTGTGATACTTGCATCGATGTATACTCCATGCCCGTGTCCCATGTGAATCATAACGATTGGAACTTCAGGGTGCCGCTCTGCAAGGAGTCCAATCTGCCATGGAAGCGAAAACGGAGGGTGTCCGCAGTGGATAAAGACTGGTTTTTTATATTTCCGGGCGATTTCCATTACAGGGTCAACGGCAGGTGAGTCTGCGGTAAATCCGTCGAAGAGCGGCTGCATTTTTAATCCTGCGAATCCTTCGTTTCGAAGATAGTGCTCTGCATCGGCATATGCCACGTCTCCAAGGTTTGCATTTATCCATGCGAGCGGGATAATTTTGTCTGGATGCTGTTTGTATGCTGTGTTTACTTCTTCGTTTAGCATGTATGCTGCAGGACAGAGGATGGTTTTTTCGATGTTGAACTCTTCCATCTGTTTTAGCAATAGGTCGGTGTTGAAGTTTACATTAAACGGGCTTCCAAAGTTTCCTATATGGGTGTGGGCGTCTATTTTTTTGTGTTCTGCAAACGGATTCATGATTTTATATTCTACGCCTGTTTACTTAAGATTTCTGTGGTTTGCAAATGCCTATATTCTATGAGTTTTAAACGAATTAGAAATGATTCCGGATATTTTCGTCGAGGAGGATTCTTATGTTGACTTCACGCACCCTGTAATAGATTCACTGTGCTTTGATCTCTTCGATGGAATAGAGGATGATGTCGAAAAAACCAGAGTTGCATATAATTTTGTCCGCGATGAAATTCCGCATTCATTTGATATAGATTCTGACCTGGTCCCGACAAAAGCGTCTGATGTTTTGCTTGCAGGAACTGGTATCTGTCATTCGAAGGCTAATCTTCTTGCTGCAATCTTGAGGCATGAGAATATTCCTGCCGGGTTCTGTTTTGAACACATCACTTTAGCAAGAGATGAGAAACTTGGATACTGTGTTCACGGGTTTAATGCAGTATTTCTTGGAAAATGGATTAAGCTTGATGCACGCGGGAATAAGGTGGGTATTCATGCGGAGTTTTCGCTTGATGAGTTCGTTCCTGCATTTCCGCCGCGTGATGGTTTTGATGAGTTTTTCTATCCGGGAATTTATGCCAGGCCTTTGGCTGATGCTATGCGGATGCTTGATGCCGCAAACTCAAGGCAGGACATTATCGATACTATAATCCGCGATGTAACAGAAGTGCCTGATATCGCGGAGTGATTCGAGCCGTGAGCATGTCGCGAGGCGTCAGCGATAGCAAGTCGCTTCAGCGGCTTGCGTGCGGCTCGGCGGGTCTCTCCTACACTCAAAAGAAAACCATCCAAACTCCATTCCCCTGATTGCCCCGGCGGGTAAACCCACACCCAAACAGGCAGGAACTCTAAATAAACTCAAATAAAAAAAAGAATTAGTAGTTCTCCTTCTCAAGGAAGAAGTATGCCTTCGGGTGTGCGCAGACAGGACAAAGCTCAACTGCTGCCTCACCATAGTGAATGTGACCACAGTTTCCGCAGACCCATGCCTTTGGCTCATCGCGTGCGAAAACCTTACCCTCCTCAACATTTGC
>ERZ808034.70-NODE-70-length-13146-cov-3.830515_pt1 | contig 13146 bp, 14 predicted proteins | sample MGYA00380188_ERZ808034 | MGnify/ENA primary metagenome ERZ808034 (study PRJEB31490, sample SAMN06133380) | cow dung metagenome | isolation source: M12 | host: cow | place: China: Chengdu | collected 2015-05 ...
AGATGATGGGGGAGGGGTTTAGGATGAAGTTTCTGAGTGTCTCACCGCATTGGTTATCAGCAAAGAACATCTTCTCCAATGCTATCAGCTTCTTGATTGCTGCTTCTTCTGGAGTTAAGCAAGTCGTGAAGCTTCTGCGGTAGTTGCTGCCAACCTTGACTTGGTCGGTGTAGATTAGTTCTTCTTCAGGTGCTTTGAGCTTCGTGGTCTTAGGATGCCAGAATATGAACTCTGAATCCTGCACGTCTGAACCGTAGACATCAGCCTGGAGCAGGTCGTTATCAAACTCAAGGAAGAAGCTGAACACAATCTGGTAGTCGTCCTTGGAGTCTCCCAGGTCAGGGAACTTGGGGTATGCTGCTGTTTCAAACGAGCCTTCGGTAATCATCTTGAGCTTCGGATTATCGAAAGCAAAGAACTTGTTGATGTCTTTCTTAGCGTCAGCGTCTGGGCTACCAGCCCACATGACTGCTATCGTAGTTTCGGGGTCTGAACCTTGATATGTCTGAATCTCGCCCTTCTTCATCTCTGTGATGTGCTTGAGACCCATCTCTCTGAAGTAAGGGCAGTACGTCGTGACTGTATTGCCTAGCATCCAGACCTTGAACCGACCGTCGTCACGCTTGATGCTCGAGATACAGTTGCTGAACAGTGCCAGCTCATCGACCAGATAACGCTGTCTGGACATGAACTCATCGAATAGAATTGTCGTAATATCGACAGGCTGGTTACCTCCCTTATCGTGCTCCATCATTGACAGTGCAAAAGCATAGCCAAAGGGCTCAGGCTCTCTGATGTAGGGGATGCCTCCGAGCTTAGCATTTGCCACTTCTGCTTCTTCTTCGTCTCTAGGATTCCTGCCTAGATAGAACTGTCTTTGATAAACTGAAATGAAGTCGTACTCACCATCGGTGATGAACTCAACCAGTTGGAATTTTTGGAATGCACCGAACAGCGTCTCAACGCGACGGGGGGTGATATCCAAATCCCAACGTCTTAGGTAAGCAAATTTCTCACCGTACAGCACGTAGCGGATTAAGCAAACAACCAACACCGCAAACGTCTTGCCGTTCGAACGCTCACCAAAGACCATGAAGTAGAGCGTGTCGAGCGGAATGATTTCCATAGGGTCGAAATAGCCGGCTTGTCCTGACTTTTCAAGCAGATAATTCTGTACCTTGCGGTACATCGCGATGAACGCTGATTCATGGTAAAAGTTGCCAACGTCCCGCTTGCGCTTTCTTTCCTCGATTTTGTTCAGAATTCCAAGGAAGAAGTTCTGCTTCCTCACCGTCTGGCTCTGCTTCTTTTCTTTTGGAGCTTCCTGCTCCGAATCCTTGAGCTCCTCCTGGGCGTACTTCATAGCTTCGTCCCAACTGTTCAACATAATACCTACCGTCCTTTCTTATAATTCGCATTTTGAGTCCACGCTCGACTATGAGGTCTTCTCCCTCAAACCAAGCATGTAAAACGTCTTGAAATAGTGCTTGTGCCCATTGCAGGGCGTTTTCATCATCCATCTCAATCCTCCTCACTATCATGCAGTCCTGGAATTCTCCAGTTACCTGTTGGTGTTTCTTGCTGTACTGCTTTGAACTTGACAGTACCGAAGCCAGGCTCTGGAACATCAACATCGTCAATATCGATGTAGCCAAGCACTTCAACATCGGTCTGACCTTCGTTCCAATCATTCAGCCATACCCATTCATCGGTTCTGCCGTCGTACTCGAGGTACTGGTTCTCAACCGTGTACTCCTTCTCCCAGTCGTACTTGTATGCCAGCTTGACGATGTAGTCGGTTCTCAGAAAGTCGTCAGCATCAGCCATCTCAAAGAATTCATTTAGTTTCATGTATTACCTCCTTAATCTCACGCAGTTTAACGCACGCTACACGCATACCGCGGTTTACAGTTTACGAGTATAGTTACACACTGAACCGTTACCTCACGCATACCTCAGCATGCTGTTTACCGTGTTGTTGAACTCATCCTGTTCAACGCTGATACAATCAAACCTCCCTTCTGGCAAAAGCCTAAATCTATCGTCTTTGATTCCTTTGAACCCCGGCTTGAAATCATCAATGCTGTGTATCAGCTCTCTTGACTTTTCGATGTTGTAACCTCCTAGCTTTAATTCTCCGTCTCGGTACTCTTTATTGATTCCAAGTGTTCGGTATTCATGATAAACATCTAGAGACCAGCATCCTGGGATTTTAGCAGGGAACTTGAACCCGGCAGCTATCATCTTGAACGCTGCTTGTGCATCGGCTTTATCAAAGTATTCGTCATCTCCCTCCGTCATAGCTATGCCGTCAGTGTTGATGTAGATAACAGAATGCTCGTGGTCTAGAGCTGTCATGTAGATTTCGTTGCGTACATAAGCAGTCAACCACACATACCAGAAGGGGTTCACATAAGGGTCGTCTTTGATGTCCTCACCGAACATTCCAGTTACCGAGTTCTTCAAAATCTTGTTCCTAGCTCGTTCATCTTCTTTCCCAGGAACTCCCTTTAAGGTTATGTCATTTAGAGTTATTCGGTAAATGATTTTTCTGATGTCTATTGGTAGCATATCAAGTTTGAACCTACGCTGGTCAATTACTTCAAGCTCTGACCAGGTATAGCTACGCTTGATGCACTCCCAATCCATAGCTGTAACCGTTATGATAACTCGGTCAGCTTCTAGAACTCTATTGTTCCTTAAGATTGGAGTTCTACCGGTTATACAGCCTTTCTTAGCATAGATGTAAGGAATCCTTGAAGTACAAGACACATCCTTCAATATCACTGTGCTTAGCATGTCCTTTCGTTCTAGCAATCTTTCTTCCGGTACTATTTGAGTACCCAAATCTCTAGGGAAGAATTCAGTCAAGCAAGCTGCTGTGTAAGCTGAGTTCTTATCGTAATCATGAACATCACTCAAGGTTATTCCTTGACAGAATGGGTTTGAATACATCAAGCCTCCTTGCTTTGCTCTTTGATACATCAATAACCCTGATTCATCTAGATGCTGCATGTTCCAGCGGTTTTTGAGTCTACGATTGTTCTTTTTGAACATACAGTTCTTTACTTCTGTTCTCAGAAGTTGAACTGCTGTGAGTGGGTAATCTGAACTATGCGAAGGTTTGATTGACTCCCATTCCTCGAAAATAGCTTCACAAACCGGGATGTTGAACTCATTGCTAGCAGTATAGCTCTTGATATTAAGTAGCTGAACCTTCTTGTTCCGTAGTTTAATCTTGAACATACCTTTCGAGTCTTCTACGGTTGTGAACGGGCTACAGGCATGAGCTAACAATTTAGGATGATGCGTTATGATAGCATCAAGCCAGGAGAGGGATTTGAGATAGTTTATCAAGGATTCAGCACCCTCTCCTGACTCGTAGTTGACAACGTCCCAGTGACCAAGTTCAGTTTTATCAGCGTTGAATCCCCACATCACATAAGCGTGCATCAGTTAAACCTTCAAGCGTTTAATTGCCTGACCGTACTGCATAATCTGCTGTCTTGAAAGCGGACCCTGGAACTTAGGATGAATGCGAGTATACTCTTTCAAGGCATCATCATACCATTCAGGAGTAATCGCTTCTCCCATGTTCCAAATCGAGTTCTCAATCATTTCAGCAAGCTGGTCTAGGGTCTGATGCTTCTTGCCTAGTGTACCCCACTCAGAAACGGCTTCTTGAATGAGGTCAACAGTCTGTCTGTACTCTTCGGGGTCTTCCGTCCAGTCAGCACCTCTCATGTTAGCTCTAGCTTGGTCGATAGCATCCCAAAGCCGCTTTGCTTTCTTCATCGTAACTCGCTTAACACCGGTGTACTCACGGGTTTGAGAAAGATATGCTTTTTTAGCTTCACGAGCTGCTGTGATGCTGGTTTCTCTGCTCTGAATAGCATCAAGATGACTGCTGAGGATGTTGATAAGAGTAGATTGAGCCATTTTAGAATCGGCACGGACATACCGGTCTTTAATCACATCCATTGTATGCTTCATGGTTCTTGTCTGCATTCCTCTGAGCTCTTGCATCTCACTCTTCCAGGTAAGGACTTCCTGAGCTCTTCTAGCAGCTTGAATCAGCTGCTCGCTGCTCATGTCCCACATCCGGTCTCTGAGCTTCAACAACTCTCTAGACTCTCTAGACATCTGAGTTCGCTTAGCTGCTAGAGTGTCACGCTTGTGGGCGTCGTCAACCTGCTTCTTGAGTTTTGCAAGCTGAGCAGCCGTGTTCTTCTTGCCACTGAAAATTCTAGCCATTATTGTTCACCTCCCTCTCAATGGCATTCATTGCCTCGATAATCCTGTTCTGCATCTCTTTGATAAGCATGAACTTACCAATAACATCAGTGTAGATGTGAAAGTTCCCCTTGTTCAGCAGCGTAACGTCAAATCTCAGAAGTCTCTGCTGAAGGTTGTCGAGATACATCCCGTCCTCTGGAGTTATGATGTTAGCAAGGTCATCACCAGGGCTAACCATCCTCTCATAAATCCTGGTTAGGATTTGATGAGTTCTGATGTCGTCATGTCTGTTTATCTGCATTACAATCCCTCCTTAAGCATTTGCTTGTAGAGCTCGATTCGCTCTTCTTTCTTGAACATACCCATAGCTCTTTTCTGGAAATCCCTTACCCAGAGATTCTCTTCCTTGGTCATGTACTTCGTGAGCCAGAAGCAGTCGATGTACCGAGTTTCAAACTCTTCAAGGAGCTGTACGTTCAGGTCATCGCACCAGACAATGAAGCCCCACCAGATTCTGAAGTCAGGGTTGACACCGTTCTCAAAATCAAGCACTCTCTGCTTCATGCCGGAGCCCCAGACTATGTCGATGATTTTGTCTTCATAGAAAACAGTATCATCAACTGTTCTCCACCGGTGAATAATCTCACCGAGGTTCTTAATGTGTCTTTTCTGAAGGTTCATTGTTTCTTCTCCTTTCTGGCGTTGGTCATTGCAGGCCACTGATTGTTCTCATTGAGAAGCACCAGCTGGTCCAGAATGCTGCTGGTAACCCCTGTAAGCTCAGCAACTCGAGCTTCAAGAGCTACGGTGCTGTTCTGTTCCAGCTGAGCTACCCGCTTCTCCAACGCGACTAGCTTGTCTACGATTTGAGTTGCAGTTCGATTCATCTTAATCCTCCTTTCTAATCCTTCGTATTCTTGATTTGGTTTTCTTATTCAAGGGAGTGGGTCTACCTACCCTTTCAAAGTGATATCCAGCAAATGAATTCTTTCTAACCCGACCGAGAGACATGAAACTCTTAAATGCCTGAAACGGCAAGTTCATTTGCTTTGCGCATTCGGTTATCGATATAAACTCTTTACCGGTTTCAATACACCGAACTCTCTGGTGCAAGGAGTACTCAATATTGTACTGCATGGTACACCATTCGAGATTGTTGACACAGTTGTTTCTTGAGTTCTCATCTTTGTGGTTCACTACCGGCAAGTTATTGGGGTTTGGGATATAGGTAATAGCTACTAATCGGTGAACATATTCCATAACCCCATTGGGAAGACAAACCGCTTCATAACCGTCACCTATTAGTCCGGGTTTAAGAAACCGTTTTCGTCTGTAACTCCAAACCTTACCACATGAGGTTACAGCATACAGACCCTCATATCCTGGTATGTCCTTCACGAGTATCACCTCCTTCATTGTTATTATAAGGCATGAATGTGTTGAGCTTGTGTTGAAAGAGTTACGATTCAGTTACAAATTTGAGAAACCACTTGCTTCATGCGGCAGAATCCCTTATAATCAAGATGTAAAGGGTCAAACCTTTACGGGTTAAGTTCATGCAGCGTTGCAGTTTACGGTTTATGTAACAATGTATGTGTTTAACTCGTGCAACTGCGCTATTTCGTGAGAAAGGAGGTAAGGCTTATGAATCTCAACCCCATATTTCTTGCACCCTGGCTTACAGACGTCCCAAACTACTACCCATGCGATGAGCAAGACCCGAAAGCTGTTGGCATCCGACGTAAGAAGCAGCGTTTTGAAGAGACCATTACACAGTGGGCTAGCATGCTGAGCGAAGCATTCACCGTTGACCTTTCAAGCATCATGCCAGACTTGCCAAGATGGACTCTTGAATCCTACACGCAGTCTGCTGGTTGGTCTGCTGCTGTTTACAAGAACGGCAAGTGGCATCTCGTCTCTGGAGTTTGTGCTGGCTTCATCGGTGAGTGGACTGAATACTTCCTACCGAAGGGCGTCATTGTTTCAAACCCGTATGCTAGAGACATTGACGGTCAATACTACTTCGGCAAGAATGCTGTGCTGCTCCGTAACGACACAAATATGCAGGGCGTACTCCCAATCTTGGCTCCCCTTGCTGAGATGAAGGTTGAAACGAACGTCTCGCTCGTTCAGGCTATGGAGAACCTCCGCATCGTCAACATCATTCATGCTAAGGGAGACCGCATGAAGCAAGCAGCTTTGAGCTTCTTCAAGCAAATCCGCTGGGGCAGACCTGGCATCGTAACCGGTCAAGATAGCAAGACCAGATGGTCTGGCAGCTCTGAGACCCCGGTTATTGAAGCACTGCCAACAGGCGGAGTTCCTAGCAACTACATTATTCAGTTCATTGAAGCTTCACAGTTTGTCAATGCTAGTCTGTTCAACACGTTTGGACTTCAAGCTAACGGCAACCTGAAGCGTGAGAAGCTGAATGATGCAGAAACATCGATGAACGATGACACCCTGCGTCCAGTCATTGATAATATGCTGGAGTGCAGAAAGGAGTTCGTCAGACAGCTAAACGATGACTTCGGCTGTTCAATCCCTGAGCCTGAGCTCGCAGGAGCTTGGAAGGTGAGAAAGCTCGAATCGTCACTCGTTGAAGCTCAAGACGAAATCGTCGAACAGGTTGAGGAAGCTGAACCAGAGGAGGAGGTGAAGGAAGATGAAGTTTCCAGAGAGAATTCCGACGCTGAGTGAGGCACTCGGAGACTTTGACTTCTTGTCAACCTGGGATGATGCCGGTTGGACAATTTATCCTCCGTGGCAAGCTGAGAATGAGGATGAGCCAGAGTGGGCTGAAATGCTCAGAATGGTTCCTAGTTCTTTGCTTGACGAGCTGCTGCACTCCGAATACGGAGACCGTCCTGTTTCAAAGCTGTTCTTGAGAGTGGCTTGGGACCCGGACCTCGACAAGTTCACACAGCCAAAGGTTACAGCTCTTGCCGGCAAGATTTTGAAACTGTGCTATGCTTCATGGGCTAGGCTCACCAAAGACTACCTGGCAGAGTATGACCCCGTTCAGAACTACGCGATGACAGAAGGTGGTAATGATACTACCAACAAGTCAGGCGTAGGGGTTGTCAATGCTCACAGCAAGGAGCTCGCAGTTACAAAGTCTGACACAGCCCTGACCTATGCTGAGACCGGCAACGATTACGAAGTCGACACTCGTCCTGTTGGCAGTACAACTACTCAGCAGGTTGCGACTTACGAGTCAGCACCAAAAGACACCGTAACCACTTCCACTCAATACGATGCCCCTAATAACAATGAGGGGTACACGAAGGAGAAAGGCGTTCATGGTACGTCAAACGACTACATGGATGCTGAGTCTCGTGACCATACCTTCCACAGAGAAGGTAACATCGGAGTTATGACTGCTACTCAAATGCTTGAAGCTGATTCAGCATTTTGGTCAGAGCATAACTTCTTTGACCGTATCTTAGCCGACGTTGCGGCTTTGATAACCATTCCGATTTACGAGTGATTTGAAAGGAGTATGAACCATGAAAGTCAATCAGATTGCAGGTATTCTGAATGAAGTATTCGGCGTCCTTCTGGGCGGCGAAACCATCCCGAATCCGAACTTCAACCCGGAAGCTGCTGTAGACCCCAGCACCAACCCGAAGACAATTCCGAACCCTGGTCTTGTCAAGGAGGACCTGAGCAACATCGTTGACGTCGGCCATCAGATTCAGTCGACTACCCAGTGGTGCGATAATTTTGACAAGTACGTCGGCAAAATCATCGACAAGGTCGGCAGAGTCATCTTCCGTGACCGTGTCTACTCCGGTGACAGCCTCGGCCTCCGCCGCGAAGAGTTTGAGTACGGCAGCGTGCTCGAGAAAATCCGCGTTGAGGTCGGCGACTTCAAGGCTAATAACAAGTGGAGAATGCTGGCTCAGGGTGCGAGCTATCCGTACACTACTAAGAAGGACTACTCTACCCTGTTCGACTTCGACGAGCCGGCTCAGGTTGACGCGCTCTACTTCAACATCCTGGATACCTTCAAGGCTACGATTTGCCTGCCGAAGGACCAGATGGAAGGTGCATTCCGCAATGCTGGTGATATGCAGAGATTCTTCGGCATGATTACCAACCGCATCATGACCAAGTTTGAAGTGGCACTCGAGCAGCTCGACGAAGCGGCTGAAGCTAACTTCATCGGCGCAAAGCTGTACTACGGTTCTAACGTCGTTGACCTTCTGGCAGCTTACAATGCTCAGTCTGGTCAGGCGGCGATTACCGACCCTGCAGTCGCACTCGCGAACAAAGAGTTCCTGCGCTACTGTGTCAGACGTATCAAGACTGACAAGAAGCTGATGGCTCGGTTCTCCGGCAAGTACAATAAGGACCACTACGGCACATTCACTCCAGAAGACCGCCTGAAGGTGTTCGCACTGACCGACTTCGCTACCGCGATGGAGACTGTGCTGATGTCCGATACCTACCACGACAACTTTGTTGCCCTTGAAGGCTACAAGGAAGTGCCATATTGGCAGGCAACGAGTACCGATGACTTTGCTTCTCGTTCTTCCATCCTGGCTTCCGTTGTGACCAAGATGTCTGGACTTGGCAAGGTCGACCCAACAACCGATGTTCAGGACATCGACCGCTCTGGTATCGTCTTCGTCATGCAGGACATCGATGCTGTTATGACAGGCTCCAAGCAGATGGACGTTGACAGCCTGTACAACCCGGACGGTCGGTTCTGGAAGTACTTCTACGGTCACGACATGAGATTCTACAACGACCTGTCTGAGAACGCGATTGTCTACACCATCGGCACTGGTACTGCACCGCGTATCGGCGGTGACACGCTGACTCTCGCTAAGGGCTCTGCAACAGGTAACACTGTCGTTTCGGCAGACTCCGCTGCTGGCACTGGCGTTACGTTCAAGTACGCAGTCGTCACTGACCCGATTCCGGTTACACTCGGTGCAGCAGCTCCTACCGGCTTTGATAGCCTGACTGTTGGTGCTGCCGGCACTGGTACCGACATCACCGCGGGCGCTGGCAAGATTATCCAGGTTGTGGCAATCAAGTCCAGCAAGGTCATCAGCGTCGGTTACAAGACTGTCACGACTGACGATGTGAAGTAAGAACTGCTTAACTGCTACGACGCTGCTTGTGTAACTACATGAGCAGCGTCACAGCATGTCGGCTATACCGTAAGGAAAGGAGCTTGAAATGAACGAATTCTTTCAGGGTATTGCTACAATCGGGTTCCCAGCAGCATGCTGTGCTTTCCTTCTCTGGCAGGGGACTAAATTCCTCAATGCTATGAGAGAGGAGATATCGGAGCTCCGTAAGACAGTCCAACAGAACACGGAAGTAACTCAGGGGCTCCTGGATTATCTGAAACAATAAATCACACAGCACGCTAACGTATGCTTGAGGTTGTATCGCGATGTATAACTACACTCGTAATCACATAACCACAGCGTGCGTGTAGCGTGCTGTTTACTGCTTAAAGAAGGAGGTATTGTATGGCCTTCACTTGTAACCTTTATAAAATCTCAGACCCTCCGGCTACTCTCCATAAGGACATCACCAGTAACGGTAAGCTAATCCGAGAGAACATCAGCTGTTCACCGTTCGAGCCGATGGGTGATTTGAAGGGAAATATTATAATCGATTACTCACTAGCTTCTGATGAAGCCAACTACTGCTCAATCACCGAAGGCAACCAGGAAAGTGGCTACGTAACTCGGTATGCTTTCATCACCGACAGGGTTAAGGGAGTCGGAGGTCGGCTTACTCTTGTGCTTGAGGAAGACCCTCTGATGACGTACTACACAGAAATACTCAAGCAAAGCATCGAGGTAACGAGATGTTCAAAGCAGGCAAATTCAGAGTCCATGAGCGGATATAACTCGATGCTCCATGACCCTGAAATTGAAACCACAGTTCAAAGGAGTTATCGAGAGTTCGCGTTCAAAATTACCGGCGGGGACATGAAATTTGTTTACCCGACAAATCAATATATCCTTGCAGTTATCGGATGAAAGGAGGGTAATTTATGGCTGAAAAATTCCTTGAATTCAAGTACACCGACCACGACGGGAACGAAAGAACTCTAAACCTTTATGCTAAGGAAATGGAACCTTTCAATATCCCTGACCATGAAGAATGGAAAACGATAACGACAGGACTGCTAAGATACCATGAATTGACAACCAGTAACCATTGGTTCCGGTGGGAAGAAATAAACGATGAACTTTATTATGTTTCTCGCACAAGCGGAAGCTCCGATTGGGTTACGTGTAGCGGAGTAGGAGACAACAGAATCGGAAGATTTTATCGTCCACTTGCCTCAGCATTCAGGTCAAGATTGAGTGAATACTCAACCGAGATTAAGTATGCAGACCCGTCTCTTGAACAGAACCGGCATATATTCAAGCTGGAAAGTGCTTCCGACAGAAGCAAGATGTTCTACGAAGATGGAACGTTCGATGAGACACCTCCTGCAAATCCATACGTCGGTCAGAAGTTGACTTATGTCAACGATGCGGGTATTGAATGTGAGGCATACCTTGCGCTTTTCGTCAGAGATGAAATATTCAACGGTGTTCTTACTCCGATGTCATACAACTCCGGTCTTTATGGTTTCGACCCTCCGGGTAGAATACTTGGTTCAAATGGTTCGCAGTCTCTTAACACAAGCAGACCATACACATCACAAGACCCTCCAGCAATCGGAATCTGGCACACTAGATTGAAATGCGACCAGGAAGGAGAAATGAGTCCTGGACATCCTTGGGGCGGTGACGGAGACCTTTACGGCACAGAAATACCGGTGTTCGTCATGGTGTGGAGAAACTGCAATGACCAGACACTGGTTGCAATCATCCCTGAAAGCATCTTCCATGCTGTTGATGCATCAGACCCGACAACCGATACTCCGGACGATACGAACGTAACTCCTTCTGGATGGACAGGTGGTTTTGATTTCAGTTCTGACAGTGATTCCCATGTAACTCCAACAGGGTTTGGATGGGCTAACCAATGGACACACGGTATCAATATCTATAACCTCACATCTGCACAGGTTGGCTCATTCCTGGATTGCATGTGGGATTTCTCAATCACCAAGCATCTCGGAAAGAAGCTCGACGAGCTGTTCGGAGGTGCCAATACCAACTGGTTGCAAGGTATTGTTTCACTTCACATTCTTCCTTGCACTGTTGATACAACCGGAACTGACCAACTGATAACAATCTTTGGTCAGATGATTGGTGCGACTGCAACCGGAAGGAAGATGTACACTGGAACAGCACAGCACATTGTTACCATTGAATCAGAAGAACTCCCTATCGGAAATACCCTACCGAAAAACGTGTTCCTTGATTATGAGAACTGTGCTGCTTATGTCAAACTCCCGTTTGTCGGTCAAGTTCCAGTTGATATCCGCAAGTTCCGTGATGGTTCTTTGCAAGTCACCTACGACATTGATGTGCTGACAGGTAACTGTGTTGCACAGATTTATGCAACATCCAAGCCGATTCCTGGTTATACAGAGTCAACAGGTAAGAAGATTCTTATCTACCAAGGCTCTGGAAACTGTGCAATCCACATTCCTTACTGCGGCAACACAGAGGGCGGTGCAAAGCAGCTTCAAGCTGTTGCGGGTATCGGAATGGCAGCAATCGGTGCAGCAACTGGTTCAGGTCTTGGAATAGCAGCAGGGCTTGCATCAACATTCAGCTCTCCGGCCTCGAACACTGAACAGCACAGCTACCTGGCATCTGAAGCCGGACCGATGATGCATCCTTATGTCAAGCTCGTGGTTGAAGGACCCATTCCACTTGTTCCAAAATCACAGCAAAAGGATTGGGGCTTCAAAGCATTTACTACTGCAACGGTAGGCGATTTTGTATCGTACCCGCAGAAACCCGAAGGAAAAGAGTTCTTGCAGGGTAAGATACATTGCAGCATCCCAACTGCAACTGATGCCGAAAAACAAGCCATTGAAGCCTGGTTTGAAAAGGGGGTATTGGTATGAGTTCCTGGATTTCTGATTACAAACAGACACAGAATTACAGCGGCACCGGAGATGTGCATATCTATGCATACGTCGAGTGTGACGATATTGCAGACCTTCCGACTACGACACAATTCGCTGGTTTCGTTCTTGACAAGGAATCTATTGCCCATGTTATCAACGGCAACCAGAAATACATGCTGAATTCTCAAGGTGTCTGGGTGCTTCAAGAAGACCCACTCTTCTCTGGCATTTACACCAAGTCAGAAATTGATGACATGCTAAGCGACATTGATGATATCCAGACAGCACAAGCAGTATCAATCAGAGATTTGGAATATGCTGTTGAAGCACTCCAAACGGCTGATAATGTCACCAATGGACGGCTTGCGATATTGGTTGACCAAGGTGCTAAGAACCTACTCAACACCTACCAAAATCAAACTCAGACAATCAACGGCATAACCTGGACAATCAATGCTGATGGAACAGTCACAGCTAATGGTACAGCAACAGCTAACAGCTTCCTGTACCTTATCCCGAATAATTCCAATATCTCCTACGGTGTTGAAACTCACATCTCAGGTTGTCCGACTGGTGGCTCATCAACCACATACGAAATCCAGGTAGCAATGGTCGGCGGTACAACCTATCACGATTACGGTGATGGACAGATTATTCCTGACACCTACGTCTATAGATATCTTGTCTGTGCAGTCCGTAGCGGACAGACAGTGTCAGACCTCGTGTTCAAGCCAATGATTACAGAAAGCTGGAAATACGCGCTATCACAAGCATACGTTTCATACTCACCCAGCAATGCTGAACTAGCACGAATGATACTCAACAGCTAAACCCCTCCCCCATCATCTCCTAACCCCGGTTCCCGGTACCCCAGCTAGGAGAGGGAGGTACTCGAACTC
>ERZ808034.71-NODE-71-length-13112-cov-4.677944_pt1 | contig 13112 bp, 15 predicted proteins | sample MGYA00380188_ERZ808034 | MGnify/ENA primary metagenome ERZ808034 (study PRJEB31490, sample SAMN06133380) | cow dung metagenome | isolation source: M12 | host: cow | place: China: Chengdu | collected 2015-05 ...
TGACAACGATAGTCAATAGAACTACCGAACTTTTGAAAAAGTATGGCCTCGAGGATAAAAACGAGATACAGACGGTTGCGGGCATAACTATATATCCGGTTGATTATTTGGGGAATGAAAGTACAATAATTGAGGATATAAAACCCGATAGCGTTGATTTTGTGCTTGAAAAAGCAATTTCTTTACTAGTCAAAATGTAAGGTGTGAATCAATGATATACTCTGATTTATATTGGTTAGAATGGGCAGAAACGTGTACAGATGAAAGGGTGTGCGAAATGAAAGCAAACAAATGTGAAGAATATTGCGGGCGGTGTTATCCCCTCACAATTACGGTAAACCGGCGGCGGATTGTGTACCGGTACGGAACAGCGAAACAGCGTGTAATAGGTCTTGCACAACTGCGCTATATTTACGGGGAAAATATCAAGCCGGTTTATGAATGTGCATATCTGAAAGGCGGAAAATAATGAATATAAATGAAGCGATTGATACCATACAGCAATATTGTGATAGTATAAAATCCTGTGAGAATTGTAAATTGTATTGGGTTTGTGGATATAATAAACCACAATTATTTCCGCCGTGTACATGGAATACAGAAACAATAAAAAACGGGGGACGGGATGTAATTCAAAAACAATATGAAAGGGATGTATAATTATGTTATTATCCGAAAAACGCAAAATTTCTGAAATGGTGGTAAATGAAATGCGGTGGATGTATGAGCACACCGAATATAATGTGCCTGAATGGTATGTAAATTTGTTGATATCAGCGGAACAACGTCTAATATTGCATGATTATGCGGGCGCGGCGCACGATATCAAACAGGCAATTACAGCGCGTAAACGGTTAGTATAATGAAAGGTGGTGCGGATAATGGCAAAATCACGTTTTGAAAGTGCGGAACAATGGAATACAAAACGGGAAATTGACCGCATAAACAGGCAGATAAAACAGGCTTTCACAAAATTTGGTGCGGATTCCAGACTTGCAAAACAGTATGCAACCATTTTACAAGGCAGTGAAAAAAGTATCTTACGTGATAGCCTTGCAAACCAAATGGCGTTGAATATGCGCACCGGCTTAACAGAACCTATCATACGTTATACAAAGGACGGTATCCCGCAAATCAGCACCGGTAAAGCAACCCTTTCAGAATTTACAAAAATATCATCTATGCAAAGTCAGTTGCAAAATTTAGGCAGAATGCAAACGGTTCAAACCGCACAACGACATATGATTGAAGCATACGAACAGAGAACCGGACAAAAAGCAAAAGGACGGGCGGGAAAAGAAGTTGCAATCCGTGAGGAATTAAAAAGATACCAAACAGATGAAGCATTATTGAGAGATTATCTATCACAATTATATGAATATGAAAAAAAGAATGGTGTAAAATTGCAAGCAGTGCAGAAAATTAAAGATTTGTCTAAAGGGCGGTGGACGTCACAAGGAGAACTTGCCGCAATGATAGCAACCGCAAAAAATGCAATTATAGAGGAAAATAAAAAAATAGTTGATGATGTATTTTCTCAAAATCAATGGTGAAAGGTGGAAAATGCAAGTGGGGATATACACCGAATTAAAACCGTTTTTACATGCGGTATTCAAACCACGAAAGCAAATGTATATTTATGATAGGCACAAGAAATATGCACGTATTGCCGCCGGTTTCGATATCGAAACAACCCGCATAGAAACACATGCATTTATGTATCATTGGCAAGTATCAATGAATGATGAAATATTGTTAATGCGCAAATGGGATGATTTCACATCCCTTTTGCATTGTATTGATAATTGGTGTAAACCGAAAAAATGCAGTATAATAATGTGGGTTGCCAATTTAGGGCATGAATTTGCATTCTTGCAATGCCGTTATAAAGCAAACCGGATTTTTGCAACGGATGCGCATACACCATTAACCGTAGATATCGGATGTGTACAATTCCGCGAATGTTTAACAATCAGCGGTCAAGGCGGTTTGGCAAATCTTGCAAAGAATTATTGTGAAACACAAAAATTAAAAGGTGATTTGAATTATGATATCATTCGCAATAGTTTAACGCCTATTTTTGACGGAACAAACGGAACAGATAACGAATTGCAATACATGATAAATGATGTTAAAATATTGTCAGAATGGGCAAATTATGTATTTAAGGAATACAGTGATAAAAAATTAGATATACCGTTGACGCGCACAAGTATTGTACGTTTTGAAATCAAATTAGCGGCGGAACAAACGGGACAAATTGAAGAAATCCGGAAAGCAATAAACGCACTTTTTCCGAAACGTGAAACATATAATTTTATCATGCAGTTTCTTTTTCGCGGTGGGTACGTGCATGCGAATATATGGCACGTTGCACCGGAACAACCGTTATATAATGTTATCGGTGTAGATTTTACAAGCAGTTATCCGGCTGTTATGCTACACAAATATTATCCAATGACGCCATTTGTTGACTGTTCGCTAACTGTTGACGGCACACAATCGGAAATCACGGATGATAGATTGAAAAGTATGTGCGTGTGGTTTGTTGTGACGTTTTATAATATTGAGCGTACCACATATCACGCAATCGAAAGTGAACACAAAATCATATCTGAACAGGGCGCATTATATGATAATGGGCGCATGTATTATGCGGAAAAAATAACCGTTGCACTAACCGAAATTGATTATGAGATATACAAACGGTTTTACAAATGGGAACGTCTGGAAATCATGCATGCAATGTGCAGTAAGCGCGGAAAACTGCCCGAATACGTGCTAAAACCATTGCGGAAATTTTACAAAGTAAAACAGCGGCTAAAAGGTACGGAACTTGAAAACAGTATTGAATACAAAAACGCAAAAGCCGCCGTTAATTCGTTTTATGGTTGCATGGTAACCCGTTTGAAATTTTATGAATGGTTTATCAATGATACCGGAGAACCGCTTGAAACGATTGTAAATGGTAAATTGAAGATAATACAGCCGAATGAATGGTATGAAAAAGAATCTGAAAAGACATATGAAAAACTGATATCTAAACAGATTCTTTCACCGTATTGGGGCATCTATGTAACAGCGCATGCCCGTTTCAATCTGTTATCGGTTGTATCTGAAATTGATATTGACAAATGGCACAATGACGTTATCTATTGTGATACTGATAGCATCTATATGTTTGATACACCGGAAAACCGTGCAATCATCGAAAAATACAATTTAGAAATACTGGAAATAAATAAACAGTTTGAAAACGAATTTTCGGATATAGGCTGTTTTTCGTGGGTTGATACCGACAAAGAAACCGGACAACCGGAACACTATATTTTTAAGACATTAGGCGCGAAAAGATATTTGAAATATTATAACGAACATGCCGAAATAACGGTTTCGGGTATGAAAAAAGGCACATTTGAAAAGAAAATAGCACGGGTATTCCGCACTGAAAACAGCTATGTATTATATGAAAACATGAAAAAGAAAACGGGCAAAATCGGTTATATTGATATACCGGAATTATTTGATAAATTCAATGATAATTTCATTTTGGCATGTGACGAATCATTGAAACTTGCAAGCAACTACGAAATAGAGGAATACAGCGCAGAAGTTACCGACAGTTACGGAAATACCGAAATCATGCACGAATTTTCCGGCGTTGCACTTGTGCCGGTTGAGTTTAGCCTAACAATGGACGATGTATATACATCGTTGTTTGAACAAATCCTGAAAGAAAGGCGGTTGCCGATATGGAAATAACATATATTGACAATGACAAAAACAAGGGTATAAAATATGACTGGAAATTGATAAAAAAGGAATATCGAAAGCTGAAAGTTCCGAAAGGGGTATACAATCCCCTGAAATGCGATTTTGTTACACACGGTTATTGTGTTGCAATGTCTGACCGTTCGCGCGGAAAGACAACAAACCCGATTTTAATTGGAATGATTATGCATATCTTATATGGTACTATCATTCATTATGTGCGAAATTCGCCGGATATGATAAAACCTAAAGCATTAAAAGATTTGTTTCAAGTTATTTTGGAATTTGGGTACATTGAAAAATTAACAGAAGGGCGGTGGAATAGTTGTTATTATTACGGTAAGCGGTGGTATTTTTGCAATGTTGATAGCGAAACCGGAAAAATAATAGAAAAATGTCCAACACATTTTATGTTTGTTTGTTGCTTGAATGATGCAGATGATATGAAATCTGCATACACATGCAGTAAAGGTGATATAATCATTTTTGACGAATTTATACAGCTATCCGGTTACGGGTATAACGATTTTATCCGGTTTTCGGATATTTGCAGTACGATTATCAGAAAACGGCTATCACCAATTATTTATATGCTTTCAAATACCATAGACCTTTCGTCGCCGTGGTTTGACGAATACGCTATCAGAGATGATATAAACACAATGCAACAGGGTGAAAGCCGGTCTATTGTTTCACCGTTGGGAACGCACATTTTTGTAGAAATCCTTTCAGCGGATAACACGGAACAACGCGAAAACGTGAACAAACGATTTTTCGGTTTTCTCAATCCGAAACTATCAGCAATTACGGGGCGCGGCGTATGGGCAACTGAAACATACCAACATATCCCGCATAATTCAGAAATTGACGAACATGCAACCATACTATATAATAAAATGTTTCTTATGCAATCCGGCAAACTTTTGAAGTTGCAACTTGTAAAAAATCCTATTGGGTTATGTGTTTATGTTGTTCCGGCAAAAGAAACATATAAAGACAGTTGGATATTAACACACGGCGAAATTTATGATAGACGTATGATTTACGGTTTAGGCGGCAAGAATACTATATTAGAAGTATATTGGAAACTCTACAAAATGAACCGTTGGTATTACAATACCAACATTGACGGGGAATTGATAAAATCATACATCGAACAGACAATACAAAAGAATAGACATAGAGGTATTTAACAAAAGCATGTGCAGAAAAATGCACATTTCAGAATCGTTCAGAATGCGTTTTTAGAGGGGTTTGCCATTTAAGGGCTAAACATACCGGAAAACGCTTTCCGCGCGAATGGTAAAGTATTTTTAATGAACAAAATCACGGTTTTGGAAAATGCGAAAATACGTATTTTTCAAACCGTGATTTTTGCATATAGCTTTTTATAAAACTTTCAGATTCTACTTTTTGTATTTGGAAAATATGAAACTTTCAAATTTTGAAAAAGCAATATTTTCACTTGACAAATAAAGGTAAATCGGCTATAATTAGTATGATAGTATCTATACTATCAGACGAAACTTGAAAATTTAAGATTTTGAGAAAGTGAGGAAATATCATGTATAACTATGAGAAAAACGCAGAGTATGACCACAATCGCGCCGTAATGCAACACATACGGGGATTATGTGAAAAGCATAATTTCATGATTGTGGACAAATTCAACATTGAGGATTATAATAGAATACAAACTGAAATCCGCGCCACATGTAATATGGCGAAAACATGCGGGCATGAAATCCGACTGTTTCAATTAGATTCGTTCGATGTATCACCCATTGTTATTATTTGGGTGCATGATACAACAACGGGTGAAGTTATGAAAGCCGCAATTCGTTATGTTACGGAATACGGCGAAATTGTTTCAAGACGTTGTTATCGTTCGGGCGGTTATCATCCATATTATCTGAAACGGGAATTTAACATGCCGAAAGGGTGGAATAAATGATTAAGTTAGAATGCAATGAGGGACATTGTGAACTTGAAATGTCCGGTTCGGGCGCAATGCTTACTGCTGAAACACAAACTATTATCCGCGCGGTGTATGATGCAATTATGAAATCTACACCGGATAGAACACACGAATTATACGGAAATTTGTACCGGTTAGCGGTTGTAAAAACCGCATGTGAATTTATTGATAAAAAACCGTGAAAAAGCGAAACAACCCGTTTCGGCGGGTTGTCGGGAATGTGTGGCGACATATCCCCCGATGATGCAAGCCGTCACGGAAAACAGCTAGAAAGGAAATACACTATGTCTAACGAAAAGCAGAATGCAACCGCACCGGCAACCGCGCCGGAAAACACCACACCGGAAACCGCACCGGATATCATCGCAGATGATAGCAACGATGCACTTGAACTGTCAAGCGATGTTTTCGGTAAAATCAATTTAGCCCGTGATATTGCCGGCGGCGGCAAGGGCTATTGCACGATGACTGCCGAAAACAAACAGGCAAAAGCAACTCTTTACAATGCTGTCAGCAATCCGCAGAAAATTTCCGACATGATTAACAAAGAAATCAAGATGATTCATTTCTACGTGGAAATCATCCAGTGCGCAAACGAAAGCACGGGCGGCGTTGTCAACGTACCGCGCGTTGTTCTCATTGACGAAAACGGAAAGGGTTATCAGGCGGTATCTGTTGGAATCTACAATGCCGTGAAACGCATTGTTTCGATGTTCGGCACTCCGGCGGCGTGGGATTCTCCGGTTATCGTTGTCCCGCAAAATGTCGATTTGGGCAGCGGTCAGCATACATTTAATCTGATTGTAAAAGGATGATACCCAAAACAAAAACCGTGTGCAAATTTTGCACACGGTTTTGTTTTTATATTTCGCGGATTTGTCCTGTTATACTTATTTCAGACGGCGGTAAAGTCGTGTCAACAGTCAACGTATTTTCGCCCGCTGTCGGTGTGATTGTCGGCGCGGTATATGTTTCAGTTGTCGGTGTTACCAATGCATCGCCGTTGCTGTCAACTTCTCTTGTGATTGTTCCGTCTGACCTCATAACATCGACTGCATCCGTTCCGTCAAGTGCTTTACGGAGTGGTTCATCAAGATAAATGGTTGTTGACTCTCCGTCGTATGAAACCGTGATTTTATATCCAAACGGCTCATAAGGCAATGGGATGCTACCAGCGCTAAGCATAATATTTTGGAAATCACTCGGCGAACAAGTTGAATCATCGACCTTTGCGAGTATGAACGTTATATTAACAGCGCTCTCCGGCGCTGTTACCGTAGAACCGTTTTGTTGCCATCCACTGCCACCAAGAGAAACACCATTTACATCTACCCATACAAAGTTGATTTTGATACCGCGTGGGCATGTGAAAGACATAATTCTGCTAGGTATAGGTATTATGTCTGCAACTCGACATCTGATTGTGAAGTTAGGATTATCGGGTTCGTACTTAGTCGGAATTGTCCCTGACTCTGCATCCCAACCGCCTTGCTCTATCGTATAGTTCCACAAATTCGCCGTCATGTCACCCGTCTCATCCGGCGGGACATCATTCGTCATATTGCCATAAATACTCCACGATGCAAGAGTAGAGCCATCTGAAACAAAATCAAGCGGAGATTCGCCCGTGATTGTAATTGTTTTCCATACGAAAAGATTATCACATTCCGTTTTCGTGTAATATGATAACAGCATGTTGTCAATTTCCGTTTTGGTATAGACATTATCAAACGCATTGTTTGACGGTTGCAAAATCCATGTTCCGGCTGAATTTATCTTATAAATACCGCCGGTATCTAACGCAGTTGCAAAGCTACCAATAATATACACTAAATCGGCAGTATTTGCGGGCAAATCCGCCGCCGTATCTGCCGCAATTTCACACATAATAGAACGTGCGCCGGTTGTTCTGTCCGTGAAATCTTGCATGATATCAATAATACGATATGCCATTACAAATACACCCCACTTTGCAATAATGCTTTAATTTCCTGTTTTTCAGATTCGGTTGCACCGGAAATTCCGGAAACATCACAATCAGCCGCACGGAAAAACCCTGAATAATCCCCCAATTTTGTATATTGTGTTTCCGTGTTACTATCTCTGCCGGCGGACAAAAAACCGTTTATTTCGCCCCATTCCGGCGGTGCAAGCATTATCTTTTTCATGATTTGCAAAACGGGTACGGGTGTACCATATGCCGCCGCCGCCGGTTGCAATGCGCCGGATTTGTCAATCGTTGGTGCGGTTTGGTTTGCAAGCGCAGATACACCGCCCACAACTGATAATGGGTTTCCGGTTGCTATACCGGTTGCAACCGTACCAATAGACGAAACCGCGCCCAAAATCGAAACACCGGCATTTGCACCGCCCACGGGTACGGGGATTCCGCAATTTCCGGAATACTGCCCGTACAGCACCGGCAATTCATCCTCTTGTGCTTGCGTTTCAAGTCTATACAGAATGTTTCCGTTTCTTACGTCAATAACCGCCCGCAAATGCAGAATACCGTTTGCAATGCTATGCATATCCAGATTGACAGCACCATAACACGGCAGATAAAGTGTAGCAGTTGTTTGTGTATAGTCTGCAAATGTTTTGAAACCGATATTATCCGCCGTTAAGCTGATTATACCGAAATCAATTTCACGCAATGGACGGGTGATAAAGTTGCATGATGAATTTGGATATATAGGTTTATTTGCAAGGTAAATTGTTTGTAAGCTGTTTATTACATCCGCCGTCACATTATACGGAATGAAAATGAGACTTGCAACAGCATCACGAAATTCTGCGTTTCGGAATTTTAGTGTTAGGGTAGTATCGTATAAAAACTCTGTTAGTTTTTCCAGACAATCCCCGTCAAATCTATAATATGTCAATCCGTTTCCGCGCCCCAAAACGCTTGAAAATGCGGCGTTTATACTTTCGGTTGGTAGTGCCGGTATGGGGTTATTTGGATAATATCCAGTACCCGTTCCGGCACGTTTTGTCTGATTGCCTTGTTTCGGTTTATATGGTTTTACGTTTGCAGTATCGAAAAAATAATCAACTTTGGAAATTGCAAGCGAACAGCGTCTAACTTCTGTTGCACCTTGATTTGTTGTTAAAAGCAAATCAATACCCAACCAATTATTACTGTTTATTTGCAAAATCGTACCGTAAATATTTTGCTTTGCAACTTCACCCGTGCGGAATTGTATACCCACAACATCATATACACCGCCTAAATAATCAGATACATTCCCCCATAATGTCCAATTGCCATTTTGATTATATTCAAAACGCATTGCACCGACAGTATAATTATGTAAACTGCCGGTATATTTATAGCCAATTCGGAAAACAGGAGTTATATAAAAATACTGATATACATTATTATCGGTGTGAGTAAGTGGAATTGTGGTTGCTTCAATTCGCTCTAATGTTGTGCCGTAATAATTGCAAATATGCCAAACGTCAACAGTTTGTTCGTCAAATGTTATGGTTTTACGTTCCGTTGTTATGATAGGGGATGAACCGTATATTTCTTTATACGCGCCCACTAAACCACTACCCATAATCAAAGTGCATTCTTCATCTGCGTATAACGTGATACTTGCCATATTATCACCCCTTTAATTATTGGTTGGTGTGCCGCCCGTTCCGATAATTCCGGCGACTAATGTCATATTGTTATAATCAAGATTATCACCGGAAAACAGCAAATTAAAATGTTCCGTGCGAACGTCAACCGGTTGTGATGCATCTATGATATACCGGTTATATGCGGACGCTGAACGGTACGGGATAACCGGTACATTTGAAACGTCAAATGACATTAGTACATCTAAATCACAATGCACCAATGATAACCCCGTCCGCACGTTTTCAACACGTGCGAAATAATAACGGGTTTCCGCGCCTACAGTGATAACACAATAATTATATGATGCGGGTATACTGTCATTCACCATAAAAACCGGATTATGCAAATCAACAGATTCCCGAAAATCCCCGCTATAACTTGCCGCATCTGATAGTGCGCCGGTTTTGTCAACCCGTTCATTTTCGCCGGAATAATGATATAATGTGATGTTTGGCATATAATCACCCCACATAATAACAGTATTCATCAAAAAATCGCTTGACAAATTCCGCAATTAAATCATGTTTGCGCAATAAAATTTCATTTTCTATCATGGTTTGCGTTTGCGTTGTTCCCACGTTTCCGGAACGCTTCAGATAATGTTGTGTAGCATGATGATAACCGGTTTCCGGTACATCATCATTATTTTTGATAGACATAGTGTTATCATATGTGGTTTCGGAATCCGCATTTTGATATGATGTGGTTGTGGTTGTCTGTCCTGTTTGTGCGCCCGCACCAACGGAATTTATACCGGTTTGATATGGTGTAGTTGTGTTTGTGATTGTTCCGTGCGGGGTTGTGCGGTGTGCATCCTGTTTTACACCGTCCGCGCCCTGTTCCGTCATATTATAATTATCAATGGGGTTATAATATGCCCGCATTGCTTCAATCGCGCGATAAAGATTTTGACCGTTTCTTGCAATGAATTTTTGCCATTCGGAAAAAATGTACCCGCCTTGCAATTCTTCACCGGTTTCCGGATTTATTACATGATGCAGTTTCGATTGATTATAAAAATAATCTTGCCGCAAAATCCATAAATCCAAAACGGTTGCATTGTCTGCTAAAATTTCTGTATTTACCAAAATTTGCAAAGTTGTATCAGATGAAGATATACCCGAATCTTTCAGAATATCATAAATACGATGCGTTGTTGACGTTTCGTCAAAATTAGCGCAGAAAAACGCACAAGGAAAAATCATTTTGTTTCACTCCTTTCCGTTTCGGTTTCGGTTTCGGTTTCCTGTTTGGTTTCGGTTTCCTGTTTGGTTTCGGTTGTTTCCTGTTCTGCATTTTCATCCTTTTGCAGTGTGCGCAGTTTGTACGCTTCATATTCCTGTTCCCAAATTTCCGAAAAACGCACGGTTATATTTGTTCCGAATACTTTGTTTACCATTTTCAAACCGTCCCGCCGTGCTTTCAATTTATTCAGCGGGTAAAACCACGAAACAGAATCCATGCCGTGAATTTCATCTGTTGACTGTTGCGCGGCTTTTGTGGGTGTGCGCATTGGTAAACCACGGCGGGAAAAATGCCGCCGCATAAGTACATCATAAAATTGTGATAGGTATTGTATATACTGGATTCTTTCCGGTTCTGTTACGTCAATAGATTTCAAACTGCTCATATTATCGCCTAACTGTAATTCTGCAAAAATGTTTTCACTTGTTACAATTTCCATGTTACCGGCTATTACATTTTCGATTATGTCCTTTATTGCTTTTTCGGTTTTACCGTCCGCCGCCGCAAAAATAGGCGCAATGCGGGCAAATATAATATTTGCATCTGATGATTTATCTAATTCTGTAAATGTGTGACTATCAAACCATATATCACTTTGCGGAGAACGGGCGGTATTATTATAGATGATTGCCGCTGTTTCTCCGATTTTTCCCTTTATTTCAATACCGTTTAGGGTTGACGTTTCCACGTTTTCACCCTCACCGTATTGATTTATTTTTCCGGTTCTGCCCGCATACGGGGCGGCGTATAGTTTACCGTCACTTGCACGCCCTATTGCAACACTGCCCGAAATATTCAAGAAATCCTCTAAGAATTTTTCGTCTATCGTTTCGGGCAATCCGGAATATTCAAACATCATTTCATCTGCACATAGCATATAGCTGAAATGCATGTTATTTCGTTTCAGTGTATCAATAACTGCATACATTTCGGATATGCTTTTATATGTCCATTTGTTCCGCGCCATATTATCACACCTTTCTAAAAATCCCCCGTTTAACACGGGGGATTTAATTTTATTCGGTTTCGGAAATCACAAATGATACAATCGGGTATGTATCATTTACAATGTTGTTTTGCAGTGCGTGGTGGAATGTGTTAATTGTATCACGGCTTGCAGTGTATTGTGTGGTGGTTGCTTTACGGTCAATCGTGCACGCGCATGCATACCGGTCATAAATTACACCGATAACACCTGAAATTGTTGCTTGTGCCGCTGTCAATCCCGCATCTTGTGCCGCGCTTGTTGTAAGCATGATTGTGCTTGCATCCGTGAGATTATACGCTTTCGGGCGGTCACTGGATTTCGTTGCTTGCCAATCGGTCACACGGTCAAAATCACCGATTCCAAGTAAATCTTCATTATAGGTAATAGCACGCACTCCGAATTTGCAAGCACTTGCAAATTTTGAAAGCAAGCACTTTTTAGGTTCTGCCGCAAATGTTACATGCGTATGATTATTGTAATTAGCGGTGTAGCGGTTCATTTCTTCTTCAATTTCGGAAATTCTGCGCAGTGCAAACACCTGAAATTGTTGATTGTTCAGAAGTTGTTCACGGGTTACACCGGTAACCGTACCACCCGCCGCCGCAAATTCCGTGCGCAAATCAATTTCATTTCCGTGCGCACGGGCTTTTGCGATTGCCATTGACAAATTCATTTTGCCGTATATTTCAGCTTTCACTTGGATTGTATTTTCAACTGAAACATAAAGACCGGCAAGAAACTCCGCATATTCATCATAGTTATGAAATGCAGTAAAAAGTTGTTCACGGGCGGTTGTGAGTGCTACCATGATTCCGTGCACTTTATCATACAGTTTCGTGTGTAGTGCGGGTTTATAACATCCATGCTCAATCGCGGCGATTCGTGCACCTTCTTCTATGCCTGTTCGGGTAGTTACACCGTCCGAAAGTGTGCGGGTTTCATTCCACCCAATAAAGCCGTCCGGATTCCACATTTCGTCAATCATTACATCCGATAAATCAATAGACGTAAAACGGGAAATCAAGCCCCATTCGGCTTTATTTACAAAGAGGGCGGGCAGTTTTGCAACATAAGCACGGGAATCCGTTGTCATTTTGGAAAACACGGAAACCAAACCACGGAAAAACAAATCAGCCGGAGAACCGATTGTATAAACCATGTTTTCGCCGATTTGCAGAGTAGTGCCCAAATCAACAATAGCCGTATCATTGAGGGCGGTTAAATTCGGGCTTTCGCCCGCATAACCCATTGCAACAGCTTGTGCCATTGCTTTTTGTGTTACCTCTAACACTTGTGCATCTGAAAAAGCCATTTTGAAACTCCTTTCTTAATAGAAAAAGTTGTGCGCGGTGCGCAGAGTTACCGCACCGCGCAAATGCGGAAAGTGTAATGCTGAAAATAGAAATGAAAGGTTTAGGAACGTGGTGTGAGGAAATACACCTACTATTATACTATCACAATTTTATATATTTGTCAGGTGTTTATGGGTAAGTTTCTGCACA
>ERZ808034.72-NODE-72-length-13097-cov-9.723963_pt1 | contig 13097 bp, 15 predicted proteins | sample MGYA00380188_ERZ808034 | MGnify/ENA primary metagenome ERZ808034 (study PRJEB31490, sample SAMN06133380) | cow dung metagenome | isolation source: M12 | host: cow | place: China: Chengdu | collected 2015-05 ...
GCGAAGCTATTTCACTTGGGCGTTGCCAAATTTCACTCGCCGCAGGCGAATTTCGTTGAAAAAAGCACATCTGCGTTAGGGTCGTGCCCTAAAGGACAGTTTTGCAAGAATACGGTATATCTCGAAAGAGGTATGCCGTATTCTTGTTTTTGTTTAAGCGCTTTTGGCACTTTGGATTTCTCGCATCATTTCAATAAGTTCCTTTTCACCGGGGATATCAATAAGCCCTACCGCGGTAAAGTAAACATCAAGACGTACTTGCTTTCTTCCGTCGACCTTTTCGCTATTATGCACTTCTATACGCCGAATGAGCCTATTAACAATGGCGGGTGTTAGTTCTTTAATGTCAGTACATTGGCGAATCGTTTCAAGAAACGCGCGGAGATCCACCTTGTCTTGTTCCATCGTCTTTAAGGATTCTTCAGCTTTTGCTGTTTCTGTAACCAACTGATTTTGTTCTGCTTCATAGCTCGCCATCATTTTGGAGAAACGTGCATCGGGGATCTTACCAAGTACGTTATCTTCGTAAATGCGTTCGATCAGTTTATCAAGCTCCTTTATTCTTCGCTTGTTTCGCTCGATAGTGGCTTTCATATTACGGGAGTTTACCTCTTTCGTAATATTATGCTTCTTGGCGTACATATAGAGGAATACCGCCTCATATTGCTGAATGAACAGTGCCACTCTTTTCACAAGTTCAAGAATGGCTTCCCGAAGGACAACCTCTCTGATAAAATGAATGGAACAAGAACCTCTATTTTCTTTGTAGGCAGAACATCTGTGAAACTCTTGCTCCGGCTTTATGCTTTTAGCCGCGCAAAAATAGAGCTTAGATTTACAATCAGCGCAGTAGAGCAATCCCGAAAACAGACTTTCTCTACCTGTAGCGGTATTTCGTCTACGGCTGTCTCGAAGTTCTTGAACGCGATTGAAGGTGTCTTCGTCGATAATGGCTTCTTGTGTATTGGGAATGATCTGCCACTCCTCCTCGGGATTATAAACCGTTTTGTGCACCTTGTAACTGACAAGTGAAGTTTTGAAGTTGACCGTACACCCCGTATATTGACGATTTTCCAAAATGTGTCGGACAGAGGTTGTACTCCATGCGCATTTTCCGCGAGCCGAAATATCATTGGAGGATTTTCTGCCGTTTTCCAAATAATATGCAGTTGGAGATAATATTTGTTCATCCTCCAATCTACGGGCAATTTTCATGGGTCCAAGTCCTTCAAGCGTTAATTCAAAAATATAGCGAACAACCTTCGCCGCTTCCTCATCAATAATCCATTGTTTGGGATCATCTTGGGATTTGATATATCCATAAGGGATAGCTGCGGCAATTCGTTCTCCTTTGTCCGCCTTGGACTTCCACACAGCACGGATCTTCTTGCTCGTCTGCGCTGCGTACCACTCGTTGAAGATGTTGTTGAACGGCATCATCTCCGTGCCGGTGTTCTTCAGAGTATCAACGTTCTCTTGAATTGCTATAAAGCGGACACCGAGTGTAGGATATTTAATCTCCAAGTATTCACCAACGTCGAGGTAGTTTCGACCGAAGCGGCTGAGGTCTTTTACAATGACTACGCCTATCTCTCCGTTTTCGATCATCCGCTGCATACGCTGAAAGTCCGGACGATCAAAGGTCGTACCCGATATGCCGTCGTCTACAAAGAACATTGTGTTGTGGAATCCGTTTGCCCTCGCATATTGGGCAAGGATTTCTTTTTGGTTGGATATACTGTTGCTTTCGCCCTCGCGCCCGTCGTCCTGTGACAGACGGCAGTAAAGGGCGGTTATTTTATTCTCGGCTTGTTTTATCATATTTCACCTTTTCCTTTCTGTAAGCCGAGCATTGCTGTAAGGTAGCCCTATTATACAATGCCCGGCGCATCCTTGCAATTCTGTCACGGCAAATCATCTGTTAGCTTTTGCGAAAGGATCAGATCACGAAACTGAGAGAGTAACGTGCTTGTACCGTCCTCGGCAAAATGGGTATTGACCACATAGTCGACCGTTCCGATGCGCTTTGTGAAATTGAGTGCCGAAGGATAATGAATAAGCGGCGCGTTCTGAATGGCAGCCGAGTCGCGTGTAAGATATGGGATATGCTCGTCCAAAAATATCGGTTCATCAATATTGATAGGTTCACGGACAACGATAGTACGAATATCGGGTAATTCTATTTTCTTTACCATAGGCACTCTCCTTTCATCTGTCCTCGCGCTCGCTGCGCTTCTTCAGTTGACGAATACGTTCATTCTCTAATAGGCGCAGTATGGTGGCTTCTATCTGCGATACGGGAACACCGCGCCCGAAATACTTATCGATCTTTTCTCTCTGTATCTTGACCGTTTCCTTTTGGTTCGGCTTTTCCTCGGTCATAATATCGAAGATGGTGTCCATATTGAGCTTGCCGTCTTGGCTGAGCCGCTTCAAACGAATGGCTTGGCTGAGGGATGGTGTGGCATCCTCGCTCTCAATGGTCGTCAGCAGGTCGTACTGCTCTTGCTCCTGCAAATGCGAAAGCTCTACGGCGGGACGGAATGCAATGCGCCCTTCGTCCACCATATCAAGCAATTCGGGAATAAGCAGATTCAGACGGATATAGCGGAACACTTGGTCACGACTTTCTCCCGCCGCATTCCCAATCTCTGCTGCACTGTCGATTGCCGACTTTGTTGCCATTGGCGACAAAGTAAGGTCAGTTCGTTCTCCTTGTCTTTTCATCGCGTCCATCTTCATCTTGTAAGCCTTGGCTTTCTCACTTGGGAGAATATGCTCTCGGTGCAGATTGGAGTCCACCATTTCAAGAATGGCGTCCTCGCGGCTAAGCTCCTTGACGATGGCGGGGATAGCGGCAATGCCGAGCTTCTGACAAGCGAACAAGCGGCGGTGTCCCGATACGATCTCATACTCTCCGTTATCCAACGGACGAACGGTGATGGGGGTGAGGATTCCTTGGGTATAGATGCTTTCCACAAGGCTCGCCATTTCTTCGTTGTCAACCACCTTGTAGGGATGCTCCTCAAAGGAACGAAGCGCGGTAATGGGTAATTCGGTTACTGTAATTTTCTCTTTGATTTCTGTCATTCAAAGTCCTCCTTATTATTGATCTCGATCATCTTGGCTCTTGCCAATGCTTTACGTTCCTCTGTATACGGCGCGGTGAGTCGGATGGAGAACCTGTCCTTATCAATTTCAAAGGAAAGATATCCAAGCTCATCATTGTCGGTCAGACGGCAGAGGTTGGGAAACTTCGCGGCAAAGGCAAGGAGCCGCTTCTTCAAAGCGGAGTTGTGTGTTCGTATCACGACGGCTGCGGGTGTTTCATCAAAATAGATTTCGGTTGTCTTTTCGTTCTTTTTCTTATTTGTAATCATAAAGTCCTCCTAATTTGAGTTGTTTTTTGAAGTAAGGCGTTTTTCGGTCAAAAAGGCTCGATCAAGAGCGTTGAAAAATGCGGATTTTCCAATAGAAAACGCCTTTATGATGTGGGATACGTTTTGGGATATCAGAAACGGAAAAATGCTGTTTTCACTCGGTCAAGACCGTAAAACTGCTTCTTCGGGCAGTAAGGAAATAATACAATCAAGACCGTGCTTTTATCTATCCTCGCGTCCATTCTTTTTGAGCGTTGCTTTCCGCTTTTCTTGCTCCACGAGCTGCGGAAATTCAATGCGCTCGACGGTCTTTTCAATATCATCACTGCGATCATAAATATCTTTGCACATGGCGTACTCCTTACGAAGCGGCTTGAGCTTGTCCGAGATAGCAAAGATCTGTTCGCGTATCGGCTGCATCTCGGCGGGATCCTTCATCCATCGCATTTTGTTGCGGAGCTTCTGCCGTTCCTTGCAGAGCGCTTCCATTTGCGCACGAACCTTGAGCGCGTGTCGTATGAGATCATCCTTCGTATCAAGGAAATACTTGCCGAGGAATTTTGCCTGCTCCGAGTACATACGGGCGCGGCGCACGTCCTCCTTGATGGCGGCATAGGCTTCGGGATTCTTTGGGATCACCTTGGGTTTCGCTCCGAGCAGATAACAGTAGTGAAGATAGAGCGCGTAAAGTCCCGTTGGTTTCTCTCGCAAGATTGGTTGGTAATATGGGATAGGTGTCCATTGGCGATTGTGAGCGTTATTCCGTATCCTCGCTTCAATATCCTCCTCGGTATATCCTTTGCCGAGCTTGTCCAAGCGAAAGAATTTGTCATAGCCGTATGGCTTGATGCGTAGGAATTTGCCGCGCTGCTCAATCGTATAGCCGAGGCTTCGCATACGGTTGTAAAAGTTCTTGATAGTAAATTCCCGTCTTGCCACCACGTCGATGTCGGCACGTATCTGATCACGCATCGTAGGGATGCCTTTCTTTTCTGCGTGAACCTCCGCGATGTGCTTGTGCCGATCCTTGCTCGGGTTCTCGATCACAGATAATCCGTACTCCCTGCAAAGTCTGTCAGAGGTGTCGCGCATAAGCTGATAGGTGGCATTGCAATCGTGATAGCGCTTGCCCGAGAATCCCGAAGCTGAAAGGCAAAAATGATTATGCACGTGCCCCTTATCGATATGGGTGGCGACGATCACGGGAAAGTCCTCGCCCCACAGCTCATTGGCAAGTTGAACACCGATGGCGTGTGCGACGTCGGGTGTTACCTCACCGGGCTTGAAGGATTGGTATCCGTGGTAGGCTTGGATGTTTGACGGTGAGGTTCCTTCCAAGAGCGTCAGCATAACCTCGTTGGCGTTCTCGGGTGTGCAGTTAATGCCCGTGACGAATTTCTTTTCCTCCGTGGCAAAGTGATCTGCCGAAAGTCCAAGCACTTCGGCGGCGAGGCGCATCTCTTCATCGTCGAATCCGTTTTGAATTTCCATCGTGGTTTTGTTTTTGTTGGCAACGTAGGCAAGTAGCTTACTGACATGAGCGCTTACGTCCCAAATCTTAGTGGTTGCCAATCAGCTTCACTCCTTTCTTGGCGTACTCTTGTTGGATCGCACCAAGCACCTTCATCACCTCGTCGGCATAGCGGCGGTATTCGAGATCATCCACAAAGCCAAGCGTGTTCGCCCTCGCGGCAATCTGATTCAAACTCACGCCCAAGCGACGAAGCTCGCGGGTAAACTCCTTGACTTCCACCGAGGGCGGTGCGACGGGCTCGATCCATTCGATAAGCAAGCGCAGATATTTGCTCTTATCACGATTGAATGTCGCCGCATCCTTACACAGCTTTTCATACTCATCGTCACTCAAATAGACCTTGACGAGGTGGGTGCGCTTGCGCCCACCTTTTCCTTTTTCCTCTGTCTGTTTCATTTTGCTTTTACTCCTTTGCTATAAATTTTTATTGTGATTTTTTCAGTTCGGGGGTCTGGGGTTCTCCCCACCTTCGCATTTTGTGTCCACAAATGCAGTGCTTGTCAAGAAAAGTAGACGGACTACAAGTCCGTATCATTTTGAAGTAAATTTCATTTTCGTTCTCCTTTCCTTCGATAAATTTCGACATTGAAAGCGCAAAAAAAGGGCAGGTATCACTTACAACCGCCACAACAAAACATAATAGAATTTGCATTCTGATTATGCGTGTGATGATATGTAACTGATACCTACCCTTAAGATCCCATATTCACAGATGGGAGGATGGATCACTAAAAATATGTGTTATTTAATTTTATGTTGATAATAACTCGGCGCGTATTCAAAGCGAGAGCGCGGGCGTGGTTTCTTGGGGGACAGCACACAATGAATGGTTCTCACTTCTTCTTGTTGCTCTCCGATTTCGTCATTGATTACGCCTTCAAATACAAGTGAGCTTGGAGGAACTTCATATATGCCCGTAACTCTGTGATTAAACACGTGAACGTATTCAAATCGAACATACGGAGCGAGAGAACGAAATTCGCGGTAAATCATTTCGGTTCCGACATGACGACGAACACCTATGTATTGCTTACACTTGGGACAAATGATAACATAATCAGCTATGCCGTTTTCTTCAAGAAGTGAGAGTACCGTTTCATTTTTTGCCACGGCATCGCCTGCGAACATAATATTCTTCGCGCGACAAGCGGGACAATCGAATGTCGGAAGCTTATACTTCTTCGGCAAAGTTCTTTGCTTATAGTCTGCATTGACGATCTCATCCAATCGTTTCTGTCGGTCAGCCTCCGTCTTGAAATCTTTTTCAAATCTGCCTTTATCGGAGGTGAGATCGTATTTCTTTTGGGGCATCGACTACCTCCTTTTCTTCAAGCGGTGCATTACGCAGACCGCAACTCCTTGTATCTTCAGATCTCTCGGATAAATGTCGGGATAGGTTTCCTTATCCTCGTTACAAGAGCGAAGAATGTATCTGCCGTTATCGACAACAAGCTCCTTGAGATTGTTAAGACCTTCATAGAGAGCCACAACGTAATCTCCGTCGCTTGCGGTGTTTTGCTTGCGGATAACAACGTAGTCGCCTTCGTTCACACCCGCATCGATCATCGAGTCGCCCTTTGCGATCAGCACGAAAAACTCTCCCGTGCCGACTAAACTTTCGGGGAGACGAATATACTCGATAACTTCCTCTGTTTCTTCTTCGCCCTCGCCGCAACGGACGTAACCAAGAACGGGAGCAGAAGCATGGTGCGATTCCAAATCAATGCGCTTGGTAGAGATCGACTTGCGACCGTTGTATTCAAGCTCACCGCTTTCCTTGAGCGAGAGCAGATAACGATGCACGGTTGCCAAAGCAATTCCCGTGCCCTCCGCGATGGTTCTCACGGCAGGGATCTCGTTATATTCGTTGTAATACTCGTCGATGAAATCAAGTATCACACTCTTTTTCGATTCGTCTTGTCTTCGCATAACGCCTCCGAGAAACAAAATGTTTCAGTATGTAGAGTTATTATATCACATAAATTTTCCATTGTCAAGAGGTTAGTGAAAATATTTGTTTCAGTATTCTCAAAAAGACAAGCCCTCGCTCCAAGCGGAACGAGGGCACTTGTAAAATCAAAGTTATAATGTCAACATTTTTTTAAGATCATCCGAAAGTGTATAGTGATACTCCTTGGTTATTCTTCCTTCTGATATTCCAAAATATCTCCGGCTTCGCAATCAAGCACCTCGCAGATGGCGGCAAGGGTGGAAAACCTGATAGCAGTAACCTTATTGTTCTTGATCTTGGAGAGATTAACATTGGAAATGCCCACCCGCTCGGCAAGCTCGTTCAGCGAGATCTTTCTCTCTACCATCATTCTGTCGAGTCTGAGTATAATTTTTCCCATTCCGTCACCTCTCAAAGAAGTCCGTCAACGTCGTTTTCAAGCTCTACACCGTGAGCAAAGAACTGAGAGAAGCAAAGAACAATAATACCCATAGAGATACCGCCCATATCAATGCTGATTTCTGCAAAATCCACTCCGCATACCAAACGAGTAATCACACTCATAATAAATCCGATTACGGGAATGGCAATCGCAAAAATACCGATCTCTCTCATCATACGAACATTGTCCTTTTGAAAAGGTGTGGAGTTTTCCGACTTTTTAAAGATCAGATGCAGATTGCGGAATATCATAGCCACAACAACCATAAGTAATGCAGCACCGATGCAGAAGATTATAAAGGCTGCAACGTTTAATTCTCCGTTTACAACGGGAGCGCCCATCTGAAAACCGTAAACCGATAAATCCTCACGAGTGAAATTTTCTGCAACCAAGCTTTTGAAGTTCTCGACGCTGTTATTTGCAATAATAATACCAATAGCAGCAATCGCCATTCCTACAGCTCCTATCCAATGGAACACCTCAAAAATTTTTGTAATGGCTTTGCCAAATGTGTTAAGACTTTTCATTGTTTAAACCTCCAAATGAAAATAATTTTGTCTTTCCGGTTCGACAGTATAATTATAGCACCATTTTTTACGCTTGTCAATAGGTTTTTAATGTTTGTCGATAATTTTTATATTTTTGCAATTAAATCGTGTTGACATTTAAAATTAGATTTGGTACAATATTGACAGTGATTTTTTGGAGGCAAATATGGACAAAGCATTATACCCGATGATATTCAAACGCAAATCGTTTCACCTATTTCGTGAGACCGATCATATAAGTCAAGCCGAGCTTGAACAGATAGCGGCACAATACAAGACCTTTACACCGCTTGTTGATGATATACAAACCGCCATCCGCATCGTACCTGCCGATAAGACCACCTGCAAGCGTGGGCAAGAATACTGCATACTCTTATACAGCGAACGTAAAGATAACTACCTACAAAACATTGGCTATATCGGAGAACAGCTTGATCTGTATCTCGCATCCTTGGGAATCGGCGCGCTTTGGTTCGGTATAGGCAAAACCGATGAGCCTATCTACAACGGTCTTGACTTTGTAATTATGATTGCGATTGCCAAGGTTTCCGAGGATAAGTTCCGCAAGGATATGTATAAGAGCAAGCGCAAGTCGCTTGATGAGATATGGAATGGTGAGCATTATTGTGAGATTGGTAATATCGTGAGGTTTACGCCGAGTGCCTGCAACACACAACCGTGGAAGATAACGGCAGAAGAAAGAACCTTGACCGTTTACCGCTACAAGAAGCCGGGCAAGCGCGGTATTATGCCTGCGGATAAGGTGGCACACTATAACCGTATTGATATTGGCATCTTTCTGTGCTTTCTTGAACTTTGCCTGATGCAGAATGACATTAAATATGAACGTGAGCTTTTTACGGATACCGCCGAGAATGATTGTGAGGAAGTGCTGACCGCAAATTATAAGCTGATATAAATGTAGCGGCAAAGGATTTTTCGTCCTTGCCGCTATATTTTTCAGTTGTAATCTCATCGACAAATTGGAATTTGTTTATTTCTTAATGATAGTGTTTCATCATTTTATTATAGAGCTTATAGATTCCGCATCTCCAACACAGCACCATACCGAGCACTGCGCCTACAGCTGCCTGCAAGATCTGATACGGCATTTTGAGGATTGCATATTCGGGTGTACTGTAAATAAAAGCTCTGCCGAGTGAGTAACCAACTACCATAATAACCGCGCCTACCGTCACTCCTATGCCTGATGAAATAATGGGATGCTTCTTCATAACATAGTGAGAAAAGACAGATATTACAACCGCCTGTAATCCGTGTGTTACAAGAGAGACGAACATCGGAAGCGGATAGAAGAACAGATCGCCAAGAAAAGCCCCTACACCGCCAACCATAAACGCTGCAAACGGGTCAAGCATAATTGCCGCAAGGCATATTACTATATCGTTCATGTAGAGATGACCACCGGGAACGGGGACACCGAATGAACTCATTGCCACATTGACTGCCATAAGCATAGCCGTTGTACATAGCCATACTGTTGTTCTTTTTGTTTTATTTTTTGATTGCATATACATATTCTCCTTGCAATTTCGCTGGAAATATTATATAATAATTCTGTCTATATTACAATAGCCAGAATAGGAGAATTTTATATATACAGATGAAGTACATAATAGATAAAAACTGCCGTCCTGTTTATCTGCAAATATACAGACAGATACGAAAAGATATCATAGATGGGGTCTATCTCCCGGGTTCAAAGCTTCCATCAATGAGATTGCTTTGCGACGAGCTTTCGGTCAGCACGATTACGGTAGATCACGCCTATGCCTTGCTCTGCGAAGAGGGATATATAGAGTCAAGAGAGCGAAGCGGATTTTTCGTGATCTTCAAAAAATCCGATGGGTTTGCCGCGCCCGCCGAAACGCACACAGTACACAGTATCATACCGCAAGATTACCATACATATCCGGACTTCCCCTTTTCCGTCCTTGCCAAAACGATGCGAAAGGTACTTTCAGATTATGCTGATGTACTCCGAGAGAGATCCCCGGGCGCAGGCTGTCCCGAGCTTCGTGAAGCAATCAGGTGCTATCTTATTCGCAACAGAGGAATGAACGTGGAAAGCAACCAGATAATTATAGGTTCGGGTGCGGAATATCTGTACGGACTCATTATCGCTATGCTCGGAAGACAGCACATATACGGCATTGAATCTCCGTCCTATAAAAAGATCGAACAGGTTTACCGAGCTGCCGACGTGAAGTACGAGCTTCTTCCATTATCACATGACGGTATTGACAGCACTGCTCTTGCAAGAACAAGGGCGAGTGTCATTCACACCACACCTTATAGAAGCTTTCCGACAGGCATCACCGCATCTGCTAATAAGCGCCACGAATATATTCGTTGGTCAAGCAAAAAAAGGCGCATAATTATCGAGGACGATTTTGAGTCAGAGTTTTCGGTTTCCCCAAAGCCAAAGGAAACTCTGTATTCGCTTTCCGATTATGATAACGTGATCTATATGAACACCTTTTCGAAGACAATTTCGCCCGCACTGCGTGTAGGATATATGGTCTTGCCCAAGCGCCTTGTGAATGATTTTGAGAGCAAGCTCGGTTTCTATTCCTGCACCGTTCCCACCTTTGAGCAATTCGTACTTGCACAGCTGATCAACAGCGGAGACTTTGAGCGACATATTAACCGTGTTAGACGTAGTTTGAGAAAAAGGCTTTATACATAAACCCCGTTCACAAGTCTTCGATGTAAATGGGTTTTCTTTATTTACTCCGACTCGAATTTTGAAGGGCTGGCGGTTTTTCCGTCAGCCCTCACTTTTATCATCATTCCGATAAATTGGAATTTATCAAATTCCTGCATAACAGTATCTGCCATCGACAAGTCGTTCAATTTGTACGTTAAACACCTCTTTTATAACAGCACTGCCACAAATATCTATCGGATTTGATTGAACTCTTGATTTACCGTTTTCAATAACAAGTATCTCATCGGAATAATTAAATGCCATCGGAAGATCGTGCATCACAGCAATGATTCCTTTTCCGTTATCCGCGAGCTTGCGTAACAGCTTCATAAGCTCAATCTGATGGGAAATATCAAGATAGGTCGTTGGCTCGTCAAGAAGAATATAATCGGTATCCTGAGCAAGAGCCATTGCTATATAAGCATTTTGCCGCATCCCTCCGGACAAGGTATACAGCGGCTTATGGGCAAGCTCGGCAATGCCGACAGCCTCCATCGCTTTTCCCGCAACCTCTCTATCGTAAGTCGAATACCGTCTTGGATACGAGAGATACGGAAATCTGCCGTGAAGTACCATTTGCTCTACTGTCATATCGGGGGTATTCTTTCCTTGTGAAAGATAGGCGGTTTTCTTGGCGATCTCATTTCTGCTCATCGCAAGAAGATTCTCTCCATCAATTTTTATATCCCCCTGTGAGATAGGCAATATACCAAGTGCAGCTTTCAGAAGCGTGCTTTTTCCACACCCGTTTACGCCTATGATGCCTGTCAGCTTTCCTTTTTCGAAGCTTGCGGTAACACCGGCAAGCACAGTCTGTTTTCCGTAACCTGCTGATACATTTATGAGCTCAAGCATTTCTACGTCCTCCTTTTCCTTTGATCAGAATGAAGATAAAGAAGGGCGCGCCGAGGAATGCCATAATAATACCCACGGGTAATTCATAGGGCGCAAATACCACTCTTGCAAGGGTGTCGCAGAGAGTGACAAATCCGGCTCCAAACAATGCGCTGAGTGGAACTAAGTGCTTTGCCTCAGAGGTCGCAATTCTTCTTACTGCGTGCGGAACGAGCAATCCAACGAAGGAAAGAAGTCCGCAAACGCTGACAGCCGCGCCTGCTAAAAGCGCCGACAGCATCAAGAATACAATTCGCATAACGCCCGTATTCAGTCCAAGACCTTTGGCATTTTCATCACCGAGCGTCAACACGTCAAGGTCGCTTGCGAATGTTTGCAGAACGATTACGGCAACAATGATTGCAACTGCGGCAGGAATCACCTTCGCATAGGTAACGGCGGAAAAATCTCCCACTCTGAAATCATTACTTATAATGCTGACTTCGGGAATGAAGGTCTTAACGGTATCCGAGATCGCGCCGAGAAAAGCATTCAATGCAACGCCGAGCAATATAACAGTACCTCGTGATGCTCCCCATTTCTTTGCACCGATGCTGACAATCATGACCGCAAAAAATGCTCCGAGGAAGGAAAACAGCGAAAGCTGCCATCCACCGATGATACCAAATGCAGAACAAAGTGTGACCGCAAGACCTGCACCGGCATTGACACCGATAATACTTGGGGACGCAAGTCTGTTTGCAAGAACGCCCTGTATAACCGCGCCCGACACCGCAAGAGCCATGCCGCATATAAGACTTCCAAGAACTCTCGGCAATCTGACGTATAGTAAGATTCTTGCTTCGGTGCTTTGATAATCGCCTCTGACAATTGCTCCAAGCATATCCGAAAGGCTAATCTTGGTTGATCCGAGCAATATGCCAAGGATAACGGACAGAAGCAATACTGCGAGCGATATCGCATATGTGTACACGATCCTATTTTTTTGTAAGCTTTTCATATAATATCTCGTATGATTCTGCCCAGCGAGCATTCGGCTTCAGATTGAACAGCGTTTTATCCATAACGTGCAATCTTCCGCACTTAACCGCTTCAAGCATACCCCAAGTGGGATTCACCTTCATCATATTTTCAAGCGACTGCCTCGCCGCTTCGGTATCACTTCCCATCGTTACCACAAAGATATGGTGCGGTTCTTCCCGTATCACCGCCTCCACGCTCAAATTTTCAAGCAGCCTTGTATCGCTGTCGGCAATATTGATACAACCCATACTGCTGAGCATTTCGCCGAGGATCGTTCCGCTACTGCCTTTTGCCTTCACAAAACTCGAAGCGGCTCGTAGCAACAGGACTTTTCGTTCACCGTCGGGAATATCTGCATTTTTATACTCTGTTTTTATCTCATCGATCTGCGCCTTAATAGCAAGTCCGTTCTGCTCATACAAATCCTTGCGACCGGTAATGTCGGTACATATATCGAGCATCTTCAGATAATCATCGAAATTATCCACGTCAAAATATGCAACGGTGATTCCCATAGCATCGAGGGATTCCTTCATTTCCACGTTGGAGGCGGTTGATGCGCTTGCGATCACGAAATCAGGATCAGCTGATATGAGAAGCTCAAGGCTCGGCGAATGAGCGCCTCCAAGATTG
>ERZ808034.73-NODE-73-length-13001-cov-4.952956_pt1 | contig 13001 bp, 16 predicted proteins | sample MGYA00380188_ERZ808034 | MGnify/ENA primary metagenome ERZ808034 (study PRJEB31490, sample SAMN06133380) | cow dung metagenome | isolation source: M12 | host: cow | place: China: Chengdu | collected 2015-05 ...
CTTTCTTAATAGATTCTAGCGTCCTTATCTCGTTACGGATACGTTGATAGTGCTCTAATTCTTGCGATTGTGTCCTTGTTAACTCTTCACGAATTGCTTTCCTCATGCGCTCTTCGGCATACAAAGTATTGATACCTTCTCTGTTTTTAATTGCAGATGACTCTACTTGGTATTCTTTTGTTTGTTGTAATACTGTTATAAGTCTATTTGCATTATCTGCCGCATTTTTAGCATCATTAGAAAGGGTTTTATACGGATTCTTATCCCCAAGTTTGTTAAGGGTTGAATGAATAAACTCGTTTGCTTGGGCTACCTTGTTTAGGTTGCTTACAAAATCTGTGATATTTGAGTTGTTTATTTGCGTTAACCACTTTTGCATCCCACGTTCAACCTCGTTTGATGTATTGGTTATTTTAGATAAAGACTTTTCTAAATTCTCTATCGACTTTAACAATTTATCGTCTATTATAAGTTCTCCACCTGCTGCCATATACTATTACTTTTTAAATTGTGAAAAATCTATACCACCACCAAGGTCATTAAGCAAGTCCTCGGCGTTATTGATTACCGTAGCGTTTTTACGTTGTGCTTGTTTTTCGCTAAGGTAATGAATGTGGGTGTTATCCGCACACATTAGTTTAATCAAGCATGGATTAAGATTCCATTTGTAGTCTTCAAAATTATACATCGTGTGTGCCTTGATAAAGTCGGTCATCACCCCTATCTCTGTAACCGCGTATATTATTTCTACTCGCGAGTCTTCTCTCTCTTCATCGTTATCGCCGTCTTGAACACCGAGAGAATATCCAAGACTTCCATAAAAACTGACACATCAAGCATTTGTAAACACTCAAAGAGAAGCATGCCGTATGCGCTTATATTGCCCTCCCACATTATGGTGTCATAAAGCGCATTGTATTCTTCGGAAAATCCCTTATATTCAATGCCGTCTTGATATATGCGTTTCTTGTCATTCAATAAACACAACACAATAACTTTCACCACCGATGGGATATTGATACTGAACTGCTTAACTATGTCTCCAAAGTTAGCGTTTTCAACCTTGTTTATCTTGATAACTTCTTGTGCTATCAAGTATTGCGTACCCATTCGTAACGCTCTTACTTCGTACTTAGTACCATTTAGAGCAACCAAATGCGGACTATCGTTAAGTATTTCCACAAGTTTTTCTTGTGCTTCTAAAGATACTTCAAGTTCTTTTTCTTTTTTGTTTTTGTTTACTGCTTTTACAAGTGCCATGTTAGTCGTCTATACTAATTGTGTAACAATAGAGTGCCTTATATGCTTTTTCGGATATTCTATCTTTATATTTATCTGCCACGTGTTTTATATACATCTCTTTCGATTGTTTGTATGCCATAAAGGCGTCCGTTACATTGTAAAACACCTTTCTTTTCTTTCCTTGCAAAGTCCATATAACACCAACGTAGCCTTGTCTTCCCGTGTTTTCTCTTACTCCTAAAGGATACTTTCCTCGGTCATTTTGTCTCCGTGTAAGCATGGAATTTATTTCCCTTGGGATAAAGAAGCAAGTATCTGGACTATATACCTTGTTCCCTTTCTTTATTATGTCTTTATCAAGTTCCCACCCATCAACATAGTGTTCGTTGTGCCATTTGATGAAATTGGAAGCATATAACCACTCGTCGCACACACTGCAATCTTGGTATGTGATACCTCTGTTATTCCCATAACATCGTGCAAGCATATTGTACCAATCTCTGTATGCTTGTGTCAACTTGCCATCGTCGCCACAGACTTTTTCGTGATAATCATTGATGCCAACACCAAATACCTTTTTGTTTCTTGCTATTATTTTTCCCATAATAAGATATTAAAAATCAAAGGGATAGGGGCTTTACACCCTACCCCTTTGCAATTACTAAAGAATCCTGCTCTTATTAAGAGGGGAGTTCAAACTCGGTATCCAACACGAAAGGTGTCTGCTTGCCATCAACAGTAGCATTCAGACCAGTACCAGCAAGAGTGATACGACCCATTGAAGTACTAAGTGAATCCAATGTTGCCTTTGAGTTCAACTGAACCTTGGGAAGAGTAGCTGCGATATACTTACCACCAGTTGCCGCAAATACGAGAGAAATCTCAGCATATACAGGAGCGTAAGTTGCGGGAGCGTAAGCTTTCTCATTGTTTGTGTCAGTTGTGTAACCGCACAGAATCTTCAACAACTCAGGTGACATATCGGCAACCTCTGCACTAAAGGTATAAGAACCCAATGTTACGGTGTTGATAATAGGAGCCGAGCTAAACTCGTTTTCAATCTTGTTTTCTTCGGGGTCATCCTGAGTAATAGTTGTGGTATCGCGGATTACCTCGTCAAGTTTGTAGGTGTTTGTACCCTTGGTTGTTTCAGAAGACCAAGGTGTTACGAACAGTGCGTAAGGGTTGTAAACCTTTACTTTGTTTGTCAATTCTACTAATGCCATAATAAATATTTATTAAAAAGTTATACAATTACTATATTAAGTGATACGATATTACAATGCCACTTGCGTTCGGCATCGTAGTCGTGATATGTTGCTCGTCTAGTGAGCATATAGGTGGAACTATTGGCGTTGGATAGGACCTCATTAACCTTTTCGTCTAGTTTAGACATCACGGCTACGTTCTTAGTGCCATTGGATAGCGGACGTGCGTACAAGAATAATAAGACTATACCACGACCATAAGCATCAAGGTCGTTAATAGCGTTGCCTACGTCTATCAGACACATGTCATTCCAAGACGATTGTATAGTGTCAGGTAGTGTGCCTACATAGGTGTTGGCGCTCACCTTACCATCTATAATGCCATGTAGATAGGTTTCTATCTTTGATATGTTCAAGTTATTCTTATCCATTACTTCCAACCCTTAAATGTTCGACCACCGCTCGCAATATCGTTTTTGCGGATAACATTGCTTGGTACTTTGATTGCCTCCCAAGGAGCGCCAGCATAACTCTTCATGGGAATGCGAAGTCCCCTATTCTGTAGTCTTGCAAACTCGCCATCTACATGAGAAATAACCTTGTACTTTCTTCGCAAATTTCCTTGTTTTTGTTCCAAGATGTCTGCGTAGAACATAACGGCCGCTACTACAAGTGTAATACCTTTTTCGCCACCATGTGTTGCCTTATAAGACTTAACGAAATTCTCAGCCTCTTCGTGACCCGATAAATCAAAGTCGCCATCACTAGTCGTTCCGTAGTGCTTATTCCCTCTTACGCCATACCAACCTGTTCTTTCGGTAGCCTTGGGGTCTAAGGTTCTATATCCCATACATTTACCATCGCTAAATACGGCTGCGACATAACTATCATGGAGGTTGTATGTGCGGTCTGTATAGTCTTTTTGTTCGTAGGCTTTCTTCATGATTGCCTCACCTTCATTGAGTAGGTACTCGTAAATAGAATCCTTAATCCTATTAGCATTGATAGCCTTACGTAGGTTTTCGAATTGAAGAAGACTTGAAATTCTTACATTTGCCATACCTTACACATCTAAGTCTTGAATATACACTGTTACTCCACCAAGTTGAGAGGGGAAAACACCGACTACTTTGCCGTTAACTTCAATGCCGTACATATTTGCCGTAAACATATCTCCGTTGCGAACCACGACTTCCTCGTTAATCTTATCGAATGGGAAATATACCGACCATTTAGCGGAAATAAAGTTTGATGATGCTGTGTGTGCTGCTTCGGTAATATCACACTTAGCAGCATGCACCACAACCTTTTCCTCTACTTGTTGGTCAAGCGGTTTGCTCTCATCAATAGTCATTCGATAGAACTCGCACTCGAACGGAAATTCGTCTACTATGTTGTAATCTATGTACGCCATATCAGTTATTCAAGCCATTGTAATGTTCTTTCTTCACTAAATTCGTAATACTTCGGGTCGTCATACTTACGATAAATACCCATGAAGATGTTGTAAAGACGTTTCTTGTCCTCGGTATGCGTTGTTTGACTGCCTATTGATTGGCTGAAACTGCCATGCGCACGATTGGCGCTCGCCCATACATTAGGAGATACATACGCAACATACAAAAGGTCTGCCTTCAACAAGTCTTTGGTCTTGGTATCTAATTCTAAGTAATCTTCTACCTCGTTGACCTCTCTCTCCAAGGCGATGCCCGTAAGCACCTCCTTGGGGAAAAGAAATCCTGTAAGACCTGAAAGATATTCTATAATATCAAACTTCATGGTACTTTATCGTTTAGTTTAACCTGCTGTAGTAGTATCTACGATATAGTGATACAAGAACTCGTCAAGAGTAGGTGTAGCAGCCAACACGAGGTCGCTATGCCACTCCTTCAACACGCCGTTAGGCACGATGCTGTTACGAACGAAAGCACAACCGTCAAGTGCGCTACCAAAGGTAAAGGTAGTGTTGGGGTTGGTGTATTCGCTTGAGAACAGACGAAGGTCGGCGATAGTAGTACGACGTACAAGACCCAACTTGCCAGCGGGGCAATATACGGCTACACCATCAGCCCAACCATGAACAGTACCATTAACGTAGTCGTGCTGCTTCTCCTCAACGATAACAATGGGAGAAAGACCCTGTACCTTGGTGATGTACTTATTAAAGTTCTCCTCGTTTACAACAAGACCGCTGAGGTTGGTAGTACCAACACCAATCTGACCTGTCTCAACCAAGTACATATCCTTAATCCACTTAACAATCTGCTCGTTCTTCAAGAACACATCGTTAAACATCTTACGAGTAATCTTCCACTGCATGGGAATAGCCAAACCTGTTGCATCACGGAAGTCCTCCTCAATCTTACGCATTTGGTCAAGCAAGAGGGCACTTGTATCAGTCCATACCTTAGCACCTGCCTTCAAGAAGTTTGCGGTAGGAATAGCAGCCTTCAAGATAGAACCCTTCATGCCAACACCTTGGTTGTAGATAATCTTACCAGTTGAAATCAACTGAGCAGCCATGTGTGAAAGGGTCTGGTTGGCGCTATCAATACGAGGCTGGAGTACATCCTCGGCAAAGCGACGTACCAAAGTGGCATCACCAATCTCTTCAAACAAGCGACGCTTGTAGTCACGCATCTCTGCGGTCTCAACGTAGCCCTTAGAAATGAACTCTTGGATAGTGCCTTGGTAAGCCTCCATACCCTTAACATCTTCGGGTGTAGAGTCACCAAGAGGAGCACGCATGTCCATGAGCACACCAGTATCAATGGCACGCATACGGCTTGTAAATACTGCTTCACCCTCGGCATTAGTCTCGGTAATGTTGGGGTCTACGCTAAAGTCCTCACGCCAAAAGGTATGATTGGCACGGATGAGGTCGGGATTCTGCAAGATTTGGGTAATGACATTCTTGTCCTCCCAAATACCTTTATATACGCTTAGTTCAAACTTATGCATTTCTTAATTCCTCCTTTTCATTAAACTGACTGAATTTGGAACCAACCGTTAACCTTTGCTTGGTTAATCTTCTTAACGCATGCGGGCAGTGGGGACATCTTGTTGGTGTACATAAGACCACCAAGAGCGGGAGTATAGGAATAGCGTGCGCCATCGAAATCCTCGTCGCCAGTTGCTGCTGCATCAAACATATCCAAGTCGGTGGGACAAACGGCATTGATGTGCTTAACCATCATCTTACCATCGGCATCTGCCTCTACCAACACATCACCTTTCTTAGTAGTGAGTGCGGAATTGGTTGTTACCGCCCATACGTCTACTTCACCAACCTTAGCGGTCTTTACGGCGGTAATGGTAACTGCGGTCATCTCGCCACCAATCTCTTCGGGGGCAACGCCAATCTTGTCACCTACATGAGGGATGTGCTTAAAGCCATCCTTTACAATATTAACGGTAGTACCGCTTGCACTTTCTACCAAGAAAGTCTTCAAGATGTAAATCTCAGGGTTTACACCATTCTCATCGGTACGATACTCTACCAAGTCACCTGCGAAGAGCTTAAAGGGAGCACCCTTGGGAGCGTTCATAATATAGCCACCAAAAGTTGGGTACACCAATTCATTCTTATTGCCCTGCAACTTGACAAATACGGAACGTGCTCCACCTATGGTAGCACTTCTCTGAATTGTTTTCCTACCACGGAAAACGCCAACGTAATCGTGCATGTTAATTGTCTTTTTGTTTTAGTTACTAATTGTTTGCTTTGGCTTGTGCCGCAGCGCTTGCTATGATGTCGCTTATGAGTTTACTATCGGTACTGCCGCCTCCTTGCTTTGGTGTGGTGTCGGTCTTGATTACCGCCAATGACTTGTTGTAGAACTTCAAACAAGAATCTACCTTAGCGTCAACATCAAAGTTTTCGCCAAAGGTAATCTCGTCTGCGTAGTCTTTCAACCAATCATCGTGCTTTACACCCTTTTCCTTAGCCTTGGCAATGAAACTCTTTTTGTAACCTTGAATGGTTTCCTTAGTTTCGTTTGCCTTCAACTTATCTTCCAACTCGGTAAGACGCTTGATGAGTTCCGCATTGGGGTCGTCCTTTACATCGGTGTCTTTCTTTGGGGGAGTTGGCTGATAGTTCTTCTTGAAGTCGGCAATGCCACTTGAAACATCGTGTCTAATATTGGCATCGGCTACCTTGTACATAGGCAAAACCTTTTCAACAAAAGCACTTAGTTCCATTTCATCATTTGCAAGCAATGGCATTAGGATGTCTAATTGCTCATTGATGCTCCTTGCGGACAAATTGAGGGCTTCTCCCTTTGCCGTCATCTGCTTTACAAGTTCTTCGTAAGCATTCTCTTTTGTAAACTTCATACTATTTATGTGTTTATTTTTCACAAACATACAACATTTTTCTTAATATTAAGTGTAACTTTCACACTTTTTTATCGTTTTTTGCCCAAAATTTCACAAAATCCACCAAAAATCCATTTTTTTAGACTATTTTTGCTTTTGTAAAAGCAACAGCATGGCAAAGAAGCAGACTATTATAAAACCATTCCCTGGGTTTCAAGAAAAATTTGTTCGCAGTAACCTTGACCTCGTAATAGGAGGTGGAGCGATGTCTTCTGGCAAAGCACAACCCTTGGATGCTCTTGTGTGTACCCCTTTCGGTTTCAGAAAGATGGGGGACTTGAAAGTTGGAGATATTATATCCAATAGCAACGGTGGCATGCAAAAAGTTATACAAGTACACGATAGAGGAATGTTGCCTATCGTAGAGTTTACTTTCGATGATGGCAGAGTTGTCAAGTGTACCTATGACCATCTATGGAAAGTGCGTAGAATTATGACTCATCCTAAAAGATACCGTTTACATGAAAAAGACAAGGATGAGTTGTGGGAGATTATGACTACAGAACAAATTCTAAAAGTCATGAACTCTAAGACCCGCAACAAGTTGTTTGTGCCCTTATGTTCTCCAATTCAATTTACACGCGGAAATAGGACGCAAGGTCTGACTATTCATCCATACGTTCTTGGTTGTTTATTGGGAGATGGCAACATTACCCAAGACAGAGGAAATGCACGTCTTTATACCGAAGACCCCGAAATAGCCGACCGTATCCGTTCTTTCGGTTATGATGCAGATAAAAAAGATTATAATAAGTTTCTGTACGTTGTCAAGGGTCAAGACCTAAAAAAGAATCTTAAACAAAAGAAACTTTGGGGTAAATTATCGTATGACAAATTTGTTCCCGAGGTATACAAGTACGCTACAATTGAAGACAGAATTGAGTTACTGCGTGGATTGTTTGATACCGACGGTTATGCGTATAAGAATACAATTATCGAATTTAGCGTAGTAAGTAAGCGATTAGCAGAAGATGTGCAATGGTTAATTCGTTCCCTCGGTGGCTATGCTAGCATTTCTACCAAACAAGGGTCTTATCGAGACGATAATGGCAACATAGTAGAATGTAGCCTTGTGTATCGTGTATATATAAATATAGGTATAGCGCAAGACTTATTTACATTGCCTCGTAAAAAGGAAAGATTGGACTGTGTACACAGATATGGCACTTGCGAAAGTTTAGGCATAACAAGTTACAAAGAGTTCCCAAGTGTGCCTATGCGTTGCATTACCGTATCGAATCCGAATAGTTTGTACATCACAAACGATTTTGTGGTCACTCACAACTCGGCAGCCGCTGTACTTATGTGTGCCGAACCAAGCCTTGATGGACGCTTTCGTGCGTGTTTCTTGCGTAATAACCTTGGTGACCTCAAATCGGGTGGCGGTATTCTTGATGAGTTCAAGAAGATGTTCGTAGATGGGGAAGGTTGTTATGTAGTTGAAAGTGGCGACCCACACGTTGACTTTCCAACTGGCGCACGTGTTGACGTAACCCACATTGCCGACCAAAGCCTTGCAAAGATTTCACAGCGATTTAAGGGTCGTCAGTATGACTTGATATACTTTGACGAAGGTACGGGTTTTACTTGGGAATGTTTCTCTTATCTGTTCTCTCGTAATCGTGGTATCGCTAATTGGACGGGTAAGATGCGCATGACTACCAACCCCGAACGTGACCATTGGCTTCGTATATTCCTTGATTGGTATATCGGACCTGATGGTTTCATTATACCCGAACGCAATGGTGTTGTACGTTATTTCTATGTATATGGAAAGACAGTCAAGGAGGTTGCGCAAGGTGAGACCAAGGAAGAGGTTTACAAGCAATGTAAAGCACAAATAGACCGTGTTCTTGCCAAGTTTAACGGCAAGACGGGCAAGGCAACGTACAAGGATATGATTAAGTCCTTTACGTTCTACGAGGGCAAGACAAGTGAAAATAAAGCCATTCTTGACAAGAATAGTGGCTATGTGGGTTCTATTGCCGTAATGGGTGAAACGGAATCACAAAAGAACTTGGAAGGTAATTGGAATGTATCGTCTTTAGAAGGCTTGGACGTACCTATATCTTACGAGAATGCCTACCAAGTCTTTATGAACGACCCTCAGATAAACAATGACAAGTGGGTTACTTGTGACTTGGCTGACTCTGGAACGGATAATTTTCTATGCCTTGCGTGGAATGGTTTCCATGTCTACGATGCGCTTATACTATCCAAGACAACGCCAAGACAAAATGCCGAGGCGTTGGAAATGTTCGCCGCACAACACAACATTTCAAACTCACATATCATCTATGATGCTATACGTGGTACATATATCAACGACTACATACCCGAAGCCATACCCTACTTTTCTAACCATGTACCCGTAGGTATTTATGGTCGTATGGCGTACAACTTGAAGGCAGAATGCTATATGCGCCTTGAACAAGCATGTAAGCAAGGTTATATTTCATTTGACTCTAAACTTGCCGATAAGATATATGAACACCAAAACTTGCGCACACCTATTACATTCCAAAACGAGTTCATAGAGGAATGTTTGGTTGTGCGTTATAAGGATATGCCAAGTGGCAAGAAAGCGTTGATGTCTAAGAAAGAAATGAATGCCAAGTTGGGCAAGAACCGTTCTATGGACTTGCTTGACCCTTGTGCTATGCGTTTCTATCCTTGCTTAGAGTACCCCTATGGCGAGGAGTTGATGCGTACTACCATTCTTGAAGAAGACGAAGAGGAAATGTACGGTAGGGATAGTATTTACGATGAAACATTATACGGATAAAGATTATGATTAGCACAGAACAAATAAAACAAACGGTCGCAGATTGCAAGAAAGCAGGACATACTGTTTCTGTTAGAGATATATCCTACGTTATACTTGCGACACATTTTGAAGATGGTTTGGTTGCCTATAAGAGTATTTTTGGCAACGATTATGACTACAACCAAGAGTATTGGAATACATACGACCAAACGGCATCTATTGAGTATCTTCGTAGTTACGTTGAAATGACGTTGCTTTCGGAAAAGAAGGCAAAGAAACAAAGCGAGGATATTTCCTTTGAGGAGAATAAGGCGTATATGCTTAAACTTAAAAAGGACACCGAAGACGCTATGGCGCAAGGCGAACTTGAAAAGAAAGATGGTTTGAAGATATTGGCTGACCTTAGTGTTAAACTTAACGACAAGTTCAAGGTTGCTTCGGACGAAACACAGCAACAGATATACGTATCGTGCAAGTACAACGCCATTTGTGAATGCGGAAAAGAAATATATATCCCAACTAAAGAGGACTTAATGAAGAAATACAATCTTATAGAAAACAATAACGAATACTAAATATGGATTACCAAGCAAGAATTGATTATTTAATTTCTCATCCCGACGAGTTAATAAAAAAGAAACCTTTTACGAGAGGTGTAGTGGAAAGTAAGGGTGTTGGCTATATAGGCAAGAACGCGGGTGTAAACGAGCATTTTGATGCCATTGCGCCGTCTTATAGAATGAATGTGGTAACACAAGAACAATTCAAGAAGGAACTTGACCCTTTTAGCCATGCCGTTCTATTTGACGAGAACATACCATCTATTTGTATGAAAACAAAGGAAGGTGGTTATTTAGAGTTGCATTACCAAAGATTGTCAGTTCCTTTTCAGCGCAATATCAAGAACAAGCAACTATTACATTTGACGGGCAACAAACTTGTGTTTACTTTGGTAGATACCAACCCCGATGAAACTATTACCGACGGTTTTGTTACATTCAAGCAATATTGGGAGTTGCGCAACCAAGACGGCATGAAAACAAAGATGGTAGATGCACAACTTTCCTATGGCGATGCTGGACTTCTTTACTACTTCAACCGCAAGGGTGAAATCAAGAGCCGACTACTTTCTTATGAGGACGGCTTTGTTCTCTGTCCACACAATGATGATAACGGAGAACGTCTTATTGAAAGCGTTTATTATGTTAAGGACGATATTGAGTACATAGACTCCTATGATGATACCTATATGTACCGTCATAAGCGTGGTGTTGCCGTAAGCGAGGATGAATATGAAAAGACGGGTTGGATATTGGAAAGCAAGGAAGCGCACGGCTTTGAAGAAATACCCTTGATTACCAAGCGTGGCGATGTTGCTTGGAACAATGTTCAACATATCATTACAAGTTACGAAATCCTTTACAACGTGTTTAATGCTATTCAGCGTAGACATGGTTGGGGTCTATTATATATAAAAGGTAGGTTCGCCGACAAGGCACAGAAGATTGCGGGTAGCATTATCTTGAATGATACTTCTTTGGAAGGCAAGGGTGATGCTAAGTTCTTGACACCTCCTAATCCCGAAGGCACGATAGAAACCTTGCAACTTATGCTTGATAGCATCCAACTTGGTGCGTCTACTACTTTTATCTTGCCAAAGGATGTAAAGACAAGCGGTGATATTAGTGGCATTGCCATACAGTTGACGCAATCCTTGGACTTGGAGAATGCGTTGCAAAAGGTTATAGAATGGCAAAATGTAGCGGACAAGATGGTTCGCTTGTTCAAGTATGGTTTGAGCAAGGAGTTAGTGGAAAAGGGCATTAACCCGACCGCAGTAACCGACTTTGCCAAGATTAACATCAATGCCAAGTTTAAGGTATGGCGTCCTATGAATGAGTACGAATACAACCAAATGCTTACCATCTTAACTGGTGCGGGTATCTTGTCCAAGGAAACGGGCATAGAGAAGAATACGGAGTCTACGCCCGATGAGCACATGCGCATTGAAAAAGAAGAAGAGAAAGCAATGATGGAACAACAAGCAAAAATGGCGCAGCAAAACAATAGTGGCAATAAGTCTAACCAACAAAAGGGAAAGGAGGATGAATAGGCATGGAGTGGTATGAATACGCAACATGGGTTGTAGGTCTATTCGGTGGTCTTGGTGGTGTAAGCGGCGCTATTTCGTGGTATAACGCTAAATCCAACAAGGATACCATTGACATTAGCAATTTTCATAGTCTTATCGAAGAGGAACGCAAGGAACGTGAACTTCTACGCAAGGAACACTATCAGTACAAAGAAGAGGTAAACAAGAAGATAGCAAGTGTAAAGAAAGAGTTTGAGGCTTTGAAGGAGGATAACCAAAAGAAAGAACGTGCTATCCTTCAAGCCTACCGATGTACCTTGCCTAAGAAACTTATGGATTGCCCCGTAATACGAATGTTCCAAGAAAGTTGTTCTTGTATGGATTGCGAAGAGGAAGAAACGGAATAATAACACACACAATAAGGGCGTAGACTAAAAACCTACGCCCTATTTTTTATTTAACTAATGCTTCTATTAGTCTATCTACTAATCTTGTACATTCCGCTTTTTTAAACTTTATGACATACATTATAACCGCACCAATGATAAAAAGTATCGTTACACCATCATGTATCAATGTGGTCGTTTCTCCATCGGTGGGCAACCAATGATAGTGTCCTATTACGTTTAGTAGTTGAATGAAAGCATAGTAGTGTATGAACATCATATGGAAAGTACAATACCTAAACACATACGATATTAGGTAAATAAACACCAATGGTGCTATCACCGTGCCTAAAACGTGTGGAATAACTACATACCTATCAGCGAAGAAAGATAGTCCCGTCATTATAAAGTACGACACCACCATAATCATCGGTAGAAGTTTTAGAAACCCCACGGTGAGTTTGTACATAGATTTACTACGTAATGTTGCTTGTTCCATAGTATTTGTTCGTTTTGCGCCACAAATATACTACAAAAAATCCACAAACGTATACACGTCTTCATCAAACTTTGGCTTGTCGTGATAGATACGCTTCCAAAGGTATGGTATTGGCAAAAGGATGTGCCATGTCTTGCCATCAAGCGGAAGGAAGCCTTGCTTGTTTGCTGGCCAGTCCTTGGGGTATGGCTCAACGTAGTCGTACTTGACCTTGAAAAGATGTGAACCTTCGCCGTACTTGATTGCTATACCGCCATAGATAATCCTTGGAAAAGCATCCTTGACAAGACTGACGAAAGCCTTGAACGCTTCGGGTGCGTTGCGTCCCTCGTAGGTTATCGTTACATAGCACCGTTCCTTGAATGAGTTAATCTCATGCAGTATATCTATGGCGCACCTCTTTGCTGTCCATATCCCATGAGCGCAT
>ERZ808034.74-NODE-74-length-12980-cov-5.544602_pt1 | contig 12980 bp, 11 predicted proteins | sample MGYA00380188_ERZ808034 | MGnify/ENA primary metagenome ERZ808034 (study PRJEB31490, sample SAMN06133380) | cow dung metagenome | isolation source: M12 | host: cow | place: China: Chengdu | collected 2015-05 ...
ACATTGTCGATATGTTCCTGACATTCGTAACGTCGCTGACCCAAATACCCTTGCATGATATTAACGTTACAAGCGAGGCTTTATCAGCTTTGGTTCCGAGCATATCGCCGCTGGACTGTAACTCGGTGAATGATATATACTGGTTAGCCGCGACTGCCGGCGATGAGTTGTTTTTCATAAAACAGTATCTGATGTACCACGTATTTTGCGGTATGCTATACGTGCCGTTAACCAATCGCCAAGAGCCGGAAGTCCCATCCGACGGTGCAAGCGCGGAAATAAAGTTTTTCGCGCTGTCATAAAAGCAAACCGCCGCAGAGCTGTCTTTAATGGCGTAAAGGTTGACGGTGATTGAGCTGCCACCTATAAGGATATATTTTGAGCATACTACGTTCGAGTGCGTCATTGTTCTGCCATCGGTTTTTAGTGCTGTTCCGTCTGAATAATCATCCAAATCGATGTAAGGGCGTTGATACAACTGCTCAAGCGGTACCCCTGCCGCGTTTTTCACTTCATCGACCGCGCTGTTTAATCCGGCTATTTTGTGCCCCGTAGTTTTAGCCTCAGCCGCCGCGCCCTGTGTGCTCAGAGTGCTGTCGATAACGCCGCTGTGGAGCTTGTTAAGAGTAACTGAGCTTGAAGCAAGTTTTTCGGATGTTACAGCGCCCGAACCGAGTTTTTCGGTAGTTACTGCACCGTTATAAATGTTTGACGATTTGACCGCACCATTAGCAGAAGATAATTTATTATTCCAGTTAGTTTTATCAGTGTCCGTAACAAATTTATTCGTTTGATCAGTATCATCAATAAAATCACTTGATAATTTATTTGAACTATCAATTTTTGTTTGATAACCGCTTAAATCAATATCGCCGCCAAGTTTATCCCAAACCGTGCCAGTCCAAGCGTAATTATTTCCGTCCGCTTCAACGTTATAAACATCACCGCTTGTTAAACCTGTACTCGGTAAATCCTGATATGTTGCAACAGTGCCTTTGTAACGATATACCGATGATAATTTAGCGTCAACCTCGGCTTTCGTGTAAGCGTTTGTTATCCCATATCCCGAGAGTGTTGTAGCTTTATCGGCCTTTCCCGATATATCTTGAATAGCCGTGTCAGCTTTATTTAAACTTGCTTGTACATTACTATCCAAATCCGTTTTAGGAATACCGCCATTTGGCTTGTCATATTTAGCGTTCCAAGAAGCCTTGTCCGAAGTTGATACAAACTTGTTTGTTTTATTAGTGTCATCAACAAGATCGCTTGACAGCTTATGCAAATTATCAATCTTCGATTGAACATCTAAATCATCATCAGTCTTATTCCCCGATAACGTCACTCCGTTTATTTGAGGTCTATTCAATAAATCATTATAGTTATTCGTATCTCGGGCACTTATTTCATTGTTTTCAATAGTAATATTTTCTCCTGCTGCGAGCTTGTCCTGCTTGTCGTTCTGCAAATTCGTTATTGCTTGCATAATAGCGTCATAAACCGTAGGAGAAGGCGGCGAAGGGGTTTCACCGTCAGCATAGCCCGATTTATAAACGTGAAAAGCTGCCGTAACGGTTGTGTGCAAGTTTCCGCAATACGCCGAAACATACACATTGCTTTCGTCCTTTAAGACTTCCCACGGAACATAGCACTCGTTACTTTCAAGCGTTGAGTCTGCGCCTACAACCACCGCATACGGCTGTTCGTCTTTGTCGTTTGTAAAAATCGCCGTTATAGGTGTTGTCCAGTCGTCCGATATTGTGCTGAAGCTCGCAACAAGATAATTTTTACTATCGGCCGCGACTGTTTCCCACCTGTTTACAAGATTGATTTTTTGAAATTCTAATTCAAATTGTAAAGTCAACATAATTATCAGTCCTTATAATCGTTCATTTATAAGATGTTGTTTGTATTTATGTTTGCTTATGTTAGAGTTTTATTGTTCTGTTATGTAGTCCAACCACTCCAAGTGTTGTTCCTTGCTCGGAAGTATGAACCGCTTGCAGAAAAATTATAAAGCCTTTGTATTATGTGAGCAGAATCGAATTTAATTACCTCTAATATTGCCTTTCCCGTATTACTAAATCCAGTCGGAAAATGACTTATTGTCGTTTGACTGTTGCCGTTATAAAAATAATATCCTGTTTCATTATAATCATTTAAATTTGCAGTTGTTCCATCTCCGATTTTACCTCTATACCCCATAACAGGCAAACCGTTCTGCTGAATCGTTCCTACAACGTCAAGTGCCGATTGTGGATCAGGATTGTTTATTCCGACTTTTTTATCCCTGATTGCCAAAACAGGCGTTTTAACAGGAATAGATAACTCAAAATTAATGTCAAGAACAGTATCGGTAAATTCTGCTTTGATTGTATATGCTTTTTCTTTATCAAACTGAACACCTGTCCACTCTGCAACATAAGAAAAGTTGTTATCCGAAACAGTAACAGTCGGAGCGGTCAAAGTTGCAAATGCTGTTTGACTACCTTCTTCATACGCAACAATTTGTGTACAAGAAAGAGTTAGCGGTGAACCGTGCCATTTACCTGCAAAATCAAGTATCACGGTCATTTCTTCGCCGCTTTTACGGCGTGTGTTGTTCGTTGTTAATTCAATCTGCGTATACGGTACAATAGTTATTCTTCGTATAAAACTGCGTACAAATCCGCGTGAATCCTCTATCGAGAACGTAATTCTGAGATTGCCTGAAAGTTTCGGATAATTGCTCAAATAAACCGTTCTAACAGGATTGCTTTGTATTTGCGCAGCTGTGTAAGAAACGGAAAAACCGCCGTCTATACTTGCGGAATATGTTTTGTTTGTTGCACCGTATTTAGGTGAAGCCGCCGTAAAGGTGATTTGAAGTTCTGATACACTTTGTACGCCTTTCTGATCGTCGTTGTTTGTCAGTGTAGCAACGCCGGTTACGCTTGCTTTTAAATCAAGGTATGTAGGACTAACCCAAGAGGGTTTAAAATTCAGATTATCTTGAAGTCTGATAGACAATGTTCTGCTATTGGCTGTCGAGGTATAACTTGAAAAGCTCGAATTAGATGATGATTGCAACACTACCGAAAACTGAGGATTAGCGTTGTCTGTAAAGTATTGTCTGAAATATGCTCCAAAACTCGAAGGATTTAATGAGCCGTTTTTGATATTATCGGTATCTGAAAATCTAAATGTGTGCGTATAAACATATTGTGCTGTAGTTGCAAATCTACCTAAATAAATGAACATAGGCGAAACACCGCTCGCCGTCAGCATTAATCTGTAATATTTATTAGCAGGTGTAGGCTGATAAAATTTCAGAGTAACACTTTGTTGACTGCCAAAACTCGAAACAAGAATATCCGAACAACTTTGTAAATTAAAATTTGCCATTTAAACATCTCCTACATATACTATATCTAAACCGCCGTCAGCAGGAATCAACATAGCCTCTCCTAATTTGATATATGCGTTATTATCAACCGTAGGGTCAGCGATATTTGCTTTAACAAGTAAGCGGTTTATTTGACTTTCGAGCTGTCCACTCAGCCCGAAAACAAGATTTGCGCCCTGATAAACATTATAGCTTTCGGGCGTTATAGCTGTTTTATAAACTCCGTCATTTGATACAACAATACCTTCTGTGTTTACTACGCTGAGAATTGCCGTACCGTTCTTTGTGATACCGTAACGCCAACCGCCCGTAGGTTCTTGCGCTTGGCTATCCCAATCCGAACCATAACACCACGCTATTCCTGCACCTGACATTTGATATATAACGTCATTTGGATTTATAACCTCGCCCAAATTTGCAAGCGTCGGGTTTTCACCTGATACATTAGCGGTCGTGAAATAATATATCGTTCCGCTTTCATTTGTAACAGTGATTTGATGTAAGCCAAGTGCCATTTTAACCATTTCGGTCAAGTTTGCTCTTGCTGCCGCCGTTGCGTTTTCAAGAAGGGCAATTTTGTTTTTTAAATCCGCTATTTCTGCACTTGCCTGCGGTGTTTGACCGCCGCCGGAGTTTGCGATTTGCGCTTCCGTTTGCGATATTCCAACAGCTTTTAGCGAAACGTCACCGTTCATACTAAACGTAACGTGAGTTATGATTGTGCTAAAGGTTGTATTATCGTTGTCTGTATAGCTGATTATATCGAGCGGTTCAAGGTAAATAAAAGGTACAGTTGAAGCCTCAAACGGTCTGTATGGATTTGCTGTCGGGGTTAGTGCGTTCCATATATTTGAGATCGCGTCAACGTTTTTCTCGTCCGTTAAATTGCCTTGTATCAGCCCATTGTCAAGAATCGAATAATCGTAGTTGCCATCTGCGCCTGTATGATAAACCTCGTCGTTTTTTTGAACAGTCAAACCCGAAAAAACAACAGGCTCGTATACCGATGATGAGTACCGATGATATGGCGTAATTGATACGTTGTTTGCAACGCTCAACCACTTAAAGCGTAATTTGCCGATAGTATCAAAATAAGCACAAGTGCCTGTTAATGCAGCCACCCACTGAATAATTTGCCTAAATGTTGTTTGCGGCTTTTCTTCAAACATTTTTTCAGTATTTATTTGATAATCGGCGTTTGGCAATGGGTTTTGTGGATCGTCAAACTCATACGAAACACTCAATGCTTCACACATTTTTTGTACAAGCGTTCGCGGAGTTTCAATCCTTGCAAATGAAGCCGTACTATCGGTTGAATATAAATCAAACCAAGCCATTCTATCAAGTGCGGATATGCTTATTGTATTGAACTTATGCGGCATATTCATAATAGTAAACTTGCCTATGTCAATCATTGTTGCCATGCCTACATTATTAACAACTCCTATTTGAACGGTCAGCTCTTTACCTTCAAATGAAATTTCCGAAACAGGCACTTCGTCGCCGTCCTCGTTATAATAAAAGCCGTTATCGTTGCGCAAAACAAACTCGATTTCCGCCGCTGTTGCTGAGCCGATTTCGAGCATTTCGCCTGTTGCACAATATCTATCCCATTTAAAAGAATTTTGCTCTATATCACTTTCGGTCAAGATTATAGTGTCGTCGCCGTTTTCAAACGCTATCTCTATTACTTGCCTGTTGTTATTAATAAAATTTTGTTTTACACTCTCAGATATATCTAACATTATTTTTTTACCTCGATGACGGGTTACGGCTAATAATATTAAACGATAATTTTTCGCAAATATTCAGTGCCGCGTTTTTGACGGTCAATGAGCGGTTGCCGACATAAAAAACCTCTGTACGCCTATAATTGTATGTAGGGCTTGTCGCAGGATCAATAAATGTTACCGTGATATACTCAGGGCTAAACATATTTATAAGTGTTCGCATAGTTTCGATCGGAAGGTTTTGCCATTCGAGCTGCGCACTTCTAATCATTCCTATACGGTTTTTGTGCATTACACCGTCCTCGCTTCTTCCTGCGGAAGCGTTCGATAAATCCTCTTGCGTCCACGAAAAAGAGGAAGGCGTAACAGGCAACGCCGTACCGTCAACAGAAATAATCGGATCAAAGTCCGTTCCGCTCCAAAATGGATTGCTCATTTACACCCTCCTTTGATTATGTTGCGACGGGAACTGTAACCCTGCCGTCACGCTGATTTTTTCTGCTCATCGCGTTTGTGATTGTTGTTACATCGATCGTGCTTCTCTTTTCGAGCAACATCCTGAGCAAGCGGTTTTGCTCTTTTAACAAACCGTTTTGCTCCTCATTAGCGGAAGATACGCCCTGAGAAATACCCTCAACAATTTGCTCGTTGTTCGCAACTGCGGTTTTGCCATTCGAGAACTGACCGACAAGCTCGTTGTGGTTAGCAAAGAACAAGCCGTCCTCCGGGAAACCACCTTCTGCCAGTTTCGGAATTTCAGGAATATTAAATCCAAATGTTTTACCACCAATAACCGGCACCCAATCAGGTACATCAATTTTGATTTTGTTCAAACCGCCGATTAAAGCGTTGATACCGCTGATTATCCAGTTAATCGGGGTTTTAATGACATTCCAAATTCCTTGCCACAAATCGGAAAACCATTGTTTTACACCGTCAAACGCATTTTTTATTCCTGTAACAGCTTTGTCAAAAACGCCTCTGAACCAGTCGCCGACGCCCTTAAATACGCCGACAATTCCATCCCAGATACCACGGAAAAATTTAGTTACATTTTGCCAAATATTGACAATTCCTAACCAAGCGTTCTTGAATATGTTACCAAACCACTGTCCTACGCCTTTGAATACATTAACAATATCTTCCCACCTTGCGCCGAACCATTTGCCAATATATAAAAAAACCTGTTTTATACCCTCCCAGGCACTTTTGAAAATAAATATTATTGATTCCCAAACAGATTTCACTATACCAACTATCGAGTTCCAAATTCCGCTGAAAATTTGCTTAATGCCTTCCCAGGCTTCCTCCCAGTCGCCAGTAAATACACCTTTCAGGAATTTTATAACACCGCCAAGCGACTCTAAAATTCCACCTATAATATCAATGACAGGGTCAAGAGCTTCCATTATCATCTCAATAAATGGCGAAGCTGCCTCAAAAATTTCACCCAGAATTTCAAAAATATCACCTAAAATCGGGGCAAGTTCCTCTACAAGGCGAGTTATCAATCCTACTATTAAATTGATTATTGGAGCGAGTAAAGAAACAATATTACCTATCAATTTGCCAATTACAGGCAAAACAGGGGCAATGGCATTAAAAATCTGAGAAACAGCGTCCAAAATCGTTTCGATTACAGGAGCTAAAGCGTCAATAACAGGGGATAATGCGTCCACAATACCGCTTATCAAATTTACTGCCGTAGGTAAAAGTTTTTCGACAATTACTGGTAAAATTTTCTCTGCCAACCCTTTGAATGAATCTAATAATTTGCTTATAGGTTCTTTTAAGTCTTTAAGGGTTTCATTAAGTTTAGATGTATCAAAATCAAAACCAAACAAATCCCCTAAACCTTTGAGAATACCCGTTGCGACATCTACAATTCCATTCCAAATTCCTGCCCAGTCAATTTTTGAAATTCCTTCACCGAACGCTTTGCCAATCTCATCGAATTTTATTTGACTTAAAGCAGTAGCAAATGAATTTAAGAGTTTAATGGCTGTATCTGAGATTTTCTTAAAATCAAAATTAGCAATAAATGAGATGATAGTGTCTGATACTTTAGCCCAGTCTATCGTATTTAACATCGAAATTATTATTGTCGGAACAGCCGTTATCCAACCGACAATAACTCTTGCTAAAAGTTTAGCATTTTCAGGGTCAGCTAAACTATTGATAATTTTTCCAAGCGCTTCTCCGATAGCGGAAAAGTCCAAATTATTAATTAATGTATCTAAAAAGATTAACCCTGTTCTTAACCCCTCGGATATTGTTTTGCCTACAAGCGTCCAGTCAACCGCTTTGACAAAACCGTTGATAAAGGTATAGAGCCTTGTTGCAAAGTCTTTTGCTTTCTTTTGAATAGTAGCCCAGTCAATACCGTCCAAGATACCGTTGAGCTTTTTGCCAAAGAAGCCACCGAGACCGCTCCAGTCAATTCCTTTGAGCGAATCTAAAAGTTTAGGTGTAAGCCCTGCGATCTGTACAGGAGCTTCCTCGAACATTGTTGTATAATCAGGTGTATTGGATTTTGCTGAATCCGCAATAGAGCTTGAATCAGTTGTAGCGTTTGACGCTTTTTCACCGATAACCGTTATCTCGTCAAGCCCTGCGAATGAGCGTTTTAATTCTTCGGTCTTTTCCTTAACTTTCTCAGTAGAATCACTTGCTTTGTCGTTTGCCTCTGCATACTGCTTCGCAGTCCTAATTGCTTTTGAATACGTTGATTTACCTGACAATCCTGCGAACAACATAGCGACATTGTTGTTTATATCTACAAGCCGTGTAAGGAATTTATCTAAAAACGGAGTTACTGTATTGATAATCGGAGCCATTAGAGCACCGATAGAATTTTTGAAAGTTAGATTTGCGGAAGCGAGGGTATCCATACTCTTTGCGTATTCACCGCTGAACGCTTTAGAGTATTGGTACATATTATCAATACCTGTCTTAAAGGCTTGCGTAATATTTTTGATGATAGTTCTAAATAATCGGAATTTCGCTATGCGAAGCAAACCGCTAAAAGCACTTTTAACTGTACTTGCAAATTTTCCTAAAAGTGAATTTGAAAACGCACTTTTGATTGAGCTTCCGACTTTTTTAATTGCCGATAGGGCGGAGGACATACCTTTTTTGAGTACAGAAACAAAGCCTGATACTGCTTTTTTAGCAACACTTCCAAGCACTGAAAGTGTCTCTTTTATCGTACCGAGCCATTTGTGATTCTCGAATAACCCGTTTCTCCACTCTCCGAATCGCTTAGTTACGTTGCTGACTTTAGCAGCAATAGAAGAAAATACGCCTGAAACAGACTGTGCTTTATTATTCACACTATCAATAGCGGCTGTTGCGTCTTTTGCACCGTTCAAGTCGCTTGCGGGAGGCTTAGCACTTTGAAATGTTTTATCAGCTACTACCGCTGCGGATGAGCCATTGAGATTTGAGTTAGATGTTGCTGAACCTGTTGCTTTGTCAACATTAAGATTTGGTACTTTAACATTTTGAACTGCCGACAGAGCCGACAATCCGTCTGCGAGCTGATTGAGTTTTGAAATATCCGCACCGTCAAGAGAACGAATTGAATCTCCTAAACTTGTTATTCGATCAGGTAAACTGCGAGGGATATTGATTTTTCCTGTTTCACTTATTGTAGACAGTAAATTTGACAAATTCGCTAAATTACTTGCCTTAATAGCATTTACCGCTGTTCCGAGCTTATCCAAATGATTAGAGAGCGAAGTCAACCCCCTGTTATTACTTGAAACGCCTTTAATACGTTCAAGCGTAGTAACAACTTCATTTAGGGTTTTAATAGCGGATTGACCTTCACCTTCAACTTTAATAACTAAACTTTCAGTTACCGCTTCACTCATTCGCTCTCACTTCCTTTTGCGCTTGCTGTGCAAGTTTGATATTTTGCTGTGCAGCCCAAGCGGTCATCCGGGCTTTCATATCTTCAAATCTGCGCTTTTCTTCGCGCTCTTTTCTTTCTCTAATTTCTTCTTCCGTAAGTGCAATAGGCTCATTCAGATATTCACGCGGTTTTGTACCGCGCTTTGCAAATGCGTGTAATACCGGGGCAACGTCCATAATCGCCTCATAGACATATAAGCCTTGCAGCCACAATTCGCGGTTTTTCTCTTGTGTTCTGAGTTTATAAGCCTCTCGGTATGCTTTTGTTAAATAACAATCACCTTCCCAAAAGTCTTTAGGTGACATACCGATTGATAAATAAAATGGTAGATGTTCTAAAAAGATTTGTGATATAGAAACAGGGGCAAAGTCCTTTGACCCGCCCCCGTCAAGGGACTGCCGATCACCTACCAGCTCGCGTCCCATTCTATGTTTTTTTCGCTTTCTTCGGGTTCGTCAAAGAGCGTTACTATTGGATCTGCGTACATTTCCAACAGCTTCTCGAAAAGACTGTCACGGTCTTTGATGTTGCTCAAAATCTTGTTGACGGTTTCGGAGTTGATATTCCTGTGATGTTTCTGAAACGCTCCCTCGAATAACATAGGCATTGAAGTCATAGGCTTATTACCGACTTCGTTGATTTTGAATCCGTTACGCTCCATTCTTTCAACCTGTTTGCGGTCAAATTCGAGCGTGTATTCCTTGCCCTCGTACTCGAAAATAATCTGTTTTGACGATCCTGCCATAAAAATATCCTCCCTATGGATTAGATAATGTATTTATAACGGTAAATTAAGATACCGTAATAGGTGTGCTTGCCGCAACTGTGACGGTCATTTCGCGTACTGCGTTTACGTCACCGCCTGTAACGTGTACGGAAACATAGCCCTTGAAGCTGAATTTTCCGTCTGTGCCTGTGGGTGTTACCTCGCCGTTTGACTCTGTGCCGCCGAACCATACCGCCAAATCAAGCTCTGTATCTGCAAGAGCCGCAATAGTTGTATAGTCAGTCTTGTCGTAGTTGCAAGTGAACTCCATAGCGTCGCTGCCCTGAATACCGAGAATATTTGTTCTCATTTTGTCAGACAGTGTTGTTGTTTCGATGAGTTCAGGCGCGCCGCCAAGATCGGGATAACTCTTAATATCAACAAGTTTTGCGTAGGTAATATTACCGCTGCTCGTTGTGCCTTTCATCAAAAAGGATTTATATGTACTTGTTGCTGACATATTTTTTACCTCCTGTTGTTACAAATTTCTCCTGTTTTGGATATAACCGCTCTAAACCGCCCTACAAGGCGATATACGGTAGTATCGTTTAAGTAAATCGGGGTCATTGACAAGCGAGTAAAACCAAGCCCCGTTAATACGTTGCTGACTACTGCGAAAATATCTTTACATTCCCACTTTTTGTCATAGGTTCTGTTAGAATAAACATTTACCTCGTAAGCCACAAAAGCGTGGTTTTCGTCACTCGCTGAATCAATGGTTTTTACATATGTATAGTTGTCGATTTCTTCTATGCAAACACACGGAAACACGGACGGTGCAAGCAACATTTCATCGAATAAAGCAACATCTTCAAATTCTGCCTCTGCCATTCCGTCTTTAATAGCGGTCAAAATCTCGTTTTCAAAATCAATCATATTTGAATACCTCCGCCGCAATAGTTCCTATCTGTTCTCGCATAGCCTTCCCTGCGTCATACATAGCACGTGCGGGAGGATTACCGTGAGATATTTTGCCGTGCTCGTAATACCAACCTTTCGGGTCAGCCCAGTGTCCTTTACCGCCCAGAGCTTCATTTTCCGACCAAGTACCTGCACCGTAGCCAAATTCTTCGGCTTGCGGATGACTAAATACCGCCTTTAAGCCTGAGCCAAACTCGACAAACAAAACGGACGCTCCGCTTGCTCGAATTTTTATGCTCGTATCACTGACCCACTCAATAGGGCTAACGTCAACTTGCTTATCGCCGTCATATTGAGCCGTATTGAATTTAATAGTTGCCGTGTCTACGCCGATGTTACCTAACCGCTCTAAAAAGATTTTGATTTTCGGGTTTATATTGTCACGATATTTTTTTAAGTGCGCAATAACCGAATCTACGTTAGTAGTTATCTTTATCACGAGACTTTCACCTTGCTTATCGCAATAGAAACGCTGTTAAGTGAACGTGCAACCTTCTTGACAATATAGTCATTTACATAATCGCCGTTGTGGTTTTTCGTAGGCTCAACATCAACAAAGAGGAGCGAATTTTCGTCTACGGGGCAGTTAGGATTGTCAAGCACGATTACTTTGTCATACTCTACGTTGTTGCCAAACTGCTCCGCGCTGGTAGTGCCAGTTGCAGGTGAAATATTAGCTTCCAACGCAACCGCGTCACCGTAAATGGGTCTTTGTCCGAATCCTCTTTCGCTGTTTCCCATACGCACAAACGGTGCATAGTAAAACGTCCGCTCATTCCTTTTTAAGCACTTCATCGTTGCCTCCGAGCACGCCGACAAAGGGCAAAATATCTCTTAACATTGAATTTGGTACGCTTGCGCTTTCGTAAGTGCGGTTAATACCATTTTCATTGTGCGTGGTTTCGCCCTCTGCACCGCGTTTATTAAGCAAGTACACCGCAATCTCCAACTGCCTGTTTTGATACTTAGACGGTATAGGAGGCGGATTTGTCACAAAAGGATAACATCTGTTTGCAATAATCGACTCTGCCATATCAAGATAGGCGAGCAAAATGTTTTCGTCCTTTTCGTCTGTTAATGTACTTAGCTTTAACACTAACTTGTTATCCATTTATGCTCACCTACCTTTGATTTATTAGCTTATTAAGGAGCCGCGTTTACAGTGCACTCGTTAGAGTAAACGGTGCCGGTTGCCGAACCGCTTGCGGTTACTTTACATCTGTAATGCTTCTCAGCGTCTGCCGCCTTAACGGTCAGTGTCGATGTGTTGTAGCCTGTGTAAGAACCAGTAAGATCGGTCCATACTGTGCCTGTCTTAGCTCTAACCTGCCAGAGGTAAGCCAGTGACGGGTCTGTGCCGGGCACTACGTTGTAGCTAACATTAGATACTGAAACAGTCGCCGTATTGTTAGCGTCAACAGTTGTCTTGTTAAGTGTTGCGGCTGTAAGAGTAGCGTCTGCGTCAATAGTAGCAACGGGATTGATTACTCTGACGTTCTTCGCTGATACAGAATCAGCCGGGATTGTTACAACTGCAATACCGTCAAGATACTCAGCCCAAAGGGTAAGACCCATAAGAGCGAATACCTCACCGACTGCTGTTGTGTAGTTTCCGTCAACGTGGAATCCGATGAGATTTGTTTCTCCCTGAACGCGGTAGTTAAGGCCGAGCTGTCCAAACTGTGCGTCTGCGGGATCAACGTAATAAAGGATAATGTTATCGACGGGAGTTGCTACGATTGTGCCTTCGGGGATTTCGGAAGAAAATACCATTACACCCGCGCCGAGGAAGTTCTCAACGTACTCAATTCCAAAAGCGTTCTGAACGGTAATATCCGAGCTGCCGAGATAACGATAAGCGTCAAGAGTATTGACAAAAACCGCAACCCTGCTGATACCTTTGCGCATTTTCTTGAACTTGTCGCGCACCTTGCCGATAGCCATTGCAACACCCATTTGGAAGTTGTCCTCTGTTGAGGTAAGCGTACCAGTCTGCAAGAAAGTATAGAAACGATCAAGCACGTTGCTCTGGAGTTCGTTAAGAAACGCCTCGTCGGTTTTCTGTACGGCGATCTCAGCTCCGAAACGATTAACAGCCTCGATTGATACTGCCTTAGCATACTTTTCAAGTGTCAAATCCTGAAAAGCAACAGGCTCAACAGTTGCCTGTGAGTAAGGGATTTCCTCACCCTCGCCGACGCTGCCGGACTGCAATGTGATACTTGCCTTATAAGACTTTAGAGTAGTGCCGGGGTCTTTTCTGAT
>ERZ808034.75-NODE-75-length-12922-cov-2.886415_pt1 | contig 12922 bp, 15 predicted proteins | sample MGYA00380188_ERZ808034 | MGnify/ENA primary metagenome ERZ808034 (study PRJEB31490, sample SAMN06133380) | cow dung metagenome | isolation source: M12 | host: cow | place: China: Chengdu | collected 2015-05 ...
GTCCGCTGTTGTCGGATATCTTATAGCCCAGGAAGCCCAGGAAGGTATAACCGGCCTTGGCGGCGTTTAAAGAGGCTCTATAAGTAGTTGCATTCGTTGTTATATCTCCGAAGTCCAGCGTTTCCACTACCATGATGTTGGATTTTGCGGCCACAGCTTGCGTCAAGGTATTCAGCGCCGTGACGCTTGCTCTGCTGGTGTCGGTGGGATGCACATGATCCCCGCGAGCGTATAGGGCAGACGTTCCGGGCGTGGCTGTACTGTCCATAAGGGGGTTCGTGTTGGATGGGGACGCTGCTGATATGGCGTTTACCTGCTGTTGAAGGGCTGTCAGATCGGACGCGCTGGCGCGGCTGGTGTCGGTGGGGTGTACGTGGTCGGCCCTTGCCTGCTTAGGGCTGCTGCCGGGGCTTGCGACGCCGTCCATGGCTGGGGCAGCAGAAGAGAAACCGATTTTGGCGTCAACGCTGTTAATCGAGTTTGCAAGTTCTCCAACTTCATAGTTCAGCTGACCGGATAGTGCTGTCAGATCATCAGCAGACGCTCTGCTGGTGTCTGTGGGGTGAGCATGATTCCCGCGGCTGTAATTGGCGGAGGTGCCGGGGTTGGCTGTGCCGTCCATTTCCGGCGGATCGTTGGACGGATCGGTGGAGCCGCTGATCCCTGCAAGAGTTTCTTCCAGCTCCTTGATCTTAGCGAGAATCCAATCCAGATTCAGTTCATGGAAGTTGCTCCAGGGTAGTTTAAAAGCCATATTATCATCTCCTTCCTTTAATATACGAGGAGGCAAAAACGCCTCTTGAAATCGTTTATGATGATATAGGTAAGCTGATTTTGTACACGTAAATCAATCTCCGCCTGTATCATCTGTTGGCTGGTGGTTACGCCGATATTGCCATGCACCCGGCCTGTGCGCTTCATCGTCTGGCCTACGGTTCCGGTATTGGTCCGGGTGTTGTTGCTGGTGGTGTTGTCGCTCGTTGTATTGCTTACGCTTCCGGTGACTTCCTCTTTCTCTCCGGCCACCCAGCTCCCGGAGTTGTATCCCTTGGAGCTGTGCGTGGTGGTGCTTCCGTTCGAGCCGGTTACCGTTCCGGAGCCGGTGGTCCCTCCGTTGTTGGTTTCCGTCAGGTTATCCGTCCGCGTTCCATCATCGTTCCATTCTTCGGAACGATCATAGTTTTCTATGATATTATAATTGGAATACAGGGCGTCATTTATCTGCTGCCAGGAATGCAGCATGGCCAGGGACCAGCTCCGTATAGCGTCCCGCATAAATACAGGGTCCGGATAGAGAATTTCAAGGTCCATACACTCCACCAGAAGCGCATGGATGACCTGATTACGGTCCAGGTTGCCCGGTATCTGCAGGGAATTGAAAATGCGGTAGTCATAGTTATAGAGTCCCCATACGCTCAATTCACTCTTTAGCGGCATTTTCCTCTACCTCCTCTCCGGTCACCTTGTCCGGGGTTGCGATATCGCGCCAGGTGACGGACAGCTCACCCTCCTGGAGTCCGAACATTTCCCGCGTTTTCTTACAGGTAAGCTGCAGCTCCTCCAGGCAACGGTCCCAATCCACCGAAGTTTCCACATTGTTGCTGTTTACTTCGTCTACGATAAGCCTTTCCTTTTTCTCGGTGTTTGCTGTGGGGATCCCGATTATAGTCAGGTATTCTTTAAGCAAATCCTTTTTGAACTCCTGCAGCTCCGGACAGATAAATACATTACGCAAATTCTGTTCGAAAGCTGTCCAGGCTGGTTTGCCGTCCTTATCCATCAGGCTCTTGTCTATGACGGCCGCCGGGTTTCCGGAGTGTATTTTATCGTAGAGACTCTTGAAAGACTCCGCCGCCGCCTTTCCGGTCGCGGTAAATACGTAGGATAGCTGGGAGTTGTAAAGGTTAGTTGCCGCGGTTTCCGTACACATGGCCAGCAGCTCGGCGTAATGGTTTGTCACATCCATTATACCGGCATAGTCAGGCCGGAGCTTGAACAGGGTACATTGTTCACCGATCACCGGCCGTAGGATGCCCTTTAGCAGGGGATTGCTGATCAGCGCCCAGGTGGGTCTGTAAAATACGTTCAGGCCGCCCAGGGTGCAGCTTTGGGGTATTACGCCATATTTGTCAGTTTTGACAATAGCCACATATCCCCAGCAGTACAGGGTATACAGGAAATAGTCCTTATCCCAGTTATCCGGCAGCGTCCAGGTAAAAAGGCTCATGGCCTTCTGGAGAAGCCACCGGCGCCAATACCAGGTAATGACTGTATCGCGGGCGTGGACCGTGGACGGCTCCACGCTGGATATGACCGCGTTCCGGTAATCATACATATAAGGAGCGCCGTCCTCATACATTAGCTTTCACCTCCTACTCATAAAAGAAGCCATTTACCATGTACTCCTTTATCTTTTGAATCTCGGCCTTTGTGGCCGGTATCTCTACATCCGGGTCTGAGACCATCATATAGCCGGGCAGCGTGTTCAGGCGTCGGCGCTGGCATAGCGGGCGGCCGTGGTTTTGTCTGTCTTCTTCTACGATATGCTGGAAGGTCTGCGTCACATAGATATTGGTCGGCGCCACCGCTATCCGGGCGCCGTTCGTGCCGGTGGTGCTGACGTCCGGATACTGTGCTGAAATCGCGTTGCCGATGCCGGAGGCAACGGTAGCAAGGCCGCCCATGACGTTTCCCGCCATAGCGGATGCAGCTCCGGCCAACGCGGAAAGGCCGCCGGTCACGGTTGCCAGGTTGTCCTTCAGCACTTGCGATAGCTGTTCCGGGACGCCGATCTGCCCCACCAGGGTTATCAGGGTATCCCCGGCGCCGTTCATTACGTATAGTTTTGTTGAACCTGTCACCGGGTCCACCCATGCTTCCAGGTAGATAACACTATTCACGCCGAAAAATTTCGTTGTATCCAGGTCAATTTCGCCCCAGGGGAGGGCGGATAGTCGGAGCCGGGAGTATGGAGCCAGGTCGAGATAGTAGCCACGTGCATCCGCTTGGGGGTGTTCGTTCAGTTGGATGTTATCGGAAAACAGATTAAACGAATCCCGCGTCAGCTTATATGCGCCCCAGCCGGAGTCGAAATACCCAAAGTATACGTGACTTTTTGATCCCGCGTGAGGCAGCGCGAAAGGAAACCACATACAGGATACCACATACTGCAGCGGGTTAAACTGCGCTTTCATAAAGGAAGGGACGCCGCCCTGCTGGATGCCGGGATCGTCCGCAACAATGTTGGACCATAGGGTGTTGCCGAACATGGCCGCGCCAAAGTCATCTATCTCATAGTCATTGATCCAGTAGTATTCCGTCAATCCTTGTGCGCCAACCACGCCGATCACGTAGCAACCGCTGGGATTTGCTTCCACATTCCAGGTGGCAAAATTCTGTACGATATCGACTTCGCCTGTCAGCGGGTATGTGGTATCCCCGCTCCCGCCGTCAAACTCGTCCGAGCTGCGTAGTACGTACTCAGTCATGCCGCCGATATCGTTACGCCAGCTTGCCAGCGGGTCGATGCTGCAGGCAGCCTCCCAAAGTCCCTTATTGTACGTCCAGTTATCTATCCAGTAATACCGATCCCAAATGGAGATATACAGATAGTTATAGTCGAAAGGCGCTGACAGGTTGATCAGGAAGGTGGGGCTCATCAGGTCTATGGGCTCATGGGCCTCACAATTTATCACGTAGCCATTCCCGGAAGGGCGCTGGGTGGAGTTCTCCCGCTTATTCATTTCGTATAGATTAACAGTAAACATGGGGCCTCCTGTTCAAAATATGCCCCGGCAGCGAGAAAACGGTCAAAGCGCCGCCGGGGCCTCCGTGAGGGTAGGGGATTGTCCTTAGTCAAGCAGCAGCAAGACGGCCTTCTCGGTCATGTCGAACCTGGTCTTGAACTTGTTATTATAGGCGTTGTTCCAGTAGCGGCCCTTGACGTTGTAGGGGGTAAGGGCGCTTTCCTCCAGGATGGAAGCCATGCCCAGGCAGTCACGATCAAACATCACGCCCACGATATTGCTGACGGTGGAAGCGCTGCCAGGGGTGGTGGCCACGCCGGAGGTGTTGGTGTAGGTGGGCTTGCCGGTGACGGACGCGGGCGAAGCGGGCGCCTGCCAGAAGTTGATTCCCTCCACATCCGCCATCTTCAAATACTGATCGTTGAAGGTGACGGAAAGGGCCATGGTATCCATCATGTCCTTGAAGCGTCCGGTAATGTACACGCGCAGGTCCTCCGCGGGAGTGTGCCGAAGCACGTATTTGCCGCTGATCGTGGTCTGGAACATGGCGGTGCGTTCGCTCATCATTCTGGCCAGGGTGTTGAATCTTGCAACCATCCAGCGGACAAAGCTGGGGAAGTTGGCAGGAGCAAACACGGTGGTGGAAGTCAGGCTGGCGCCGGTATCGGCGTTGTATTCGGTGATCAGGTGAATAACTCGGCCACTCTGGTTTTCAGCGTTCAGGGACAGGATCATATTGGCCAGCAGAGAACGCTTGACGTTTTCCTTCCAGGATTCGATGCTGTTGCTCCGGTCTGCCATCTGCATTTCATTGAATGCCATAAATTCAGACGGACTCTGGAATGCGCCATCGAGCTGGTCCTTGAAGATAGTGAAAATCTCCTGGTAGACGGCAGCTCCGGCAAACCCGGTCTGCAGCACCTGCTTTTTGCTGATCGCGTACATATCCACGCTGTGGCCGTCACCGGTGGCGGGGGATTGACTCGCGTCATACGCGACAGGCCAGAGGTATGCCGCATCATCACCGGGGTCCTTTACCACCGGGGAGAGCTTCCGGGTCATCAAACCGAAGCGGTCCGCGCTCATTTCGAGGCCTTTCAGCTTGGCGCTGTACGGACGTACGGAGAAGATCGTCCGGGACCACATATTGACGAGCGTATTCAGGATAGGCTCCACGCCAGCCGAAAGCGCGGACTGCGCGACAGAGGTCCACTCGCCGGGAGTGCTTGCGGTAAGCACCTTTCTGCCGGTGGCCTGCTGTACTACATCCGCCAGCAGGGTTCCGGCCTGGTAAATAATGTTGCTGTTTACGTTAGCCATATTGTTTTATCCTCCTTGTTATTCTTTTATCGTTACATCCCCACTATCGGACCAGATGTAATTATCACCCACCAGAGTGATAATGTCCTGGCCGGTAATATGGTATTCCGTCATAGTCCCGCCCAGGTCCACCACCTGGGCGCCTGTGGTAGGCGTTCCTTCCTGGTCATAAACGTCCATGGAAGAAACCCAAGGCCCCACAAGCGTTTCACCGTTATATGACGCATAATAGGGAGCTGCCTTAATATCCCCGGTAACAATATCCGCGCTTCCGGCGTATACGGTCCCTGCGGGGCTTGTCCAGGCCATCGAATAGGTTGCTGCATCCCCTATCGCGCTTGTAGGGCCTGCGTATACGTGAAGTCCTGTCCTGCCGCTGATGGGGCAGACGTTTTCGTAGGGTGTCCATTCGGTTGCGGTGGAGCCAAGTTCAATCTGTACATCCTTTACGTTGTTGTATGAAGCGTTTGACCAAGCGTAATAATCATATCCAGTTTCAACTGTAAAAGTCTCAGGAAATACATTTAAAAGGACAATAGGCTTTACAACCTCTTCATAGGATGTCGTGCCGGTTGCCGCCCTGCGAATGTAGAAGTACGTATTCCGTGATGGATTAATCATGGCTGCCGAAACCGTATACGTTCCAACAGGCAAGTCAAGAGGAACATAGCCGTCTATGAGAGTGCCGCCAAAAAGATTCTTCCCGCCCCCGGCAGGCCATGGGTGGTCAAAGCCGTTAAAGTCTTGAATAGGCTCCAAAGTCACCAACAAAGACAACAGCTTATTACGAACAGATTCCGTAAGGTGTGCGAGAGAATCCGGGCCGATAGTGCGCCCGCCATTGACGAGCTGGATAACGCTTATAAAGCTCCCAGGTTCCGGCGTGGCAGAGGGAAGTCCCGCGGCTTTATTTGTCGCATTCGCTATGGCAGGCCCGGCCTGCATGATGATGTTTTTATTTATATTAGACATTGTTATCACTCCCTGGGGTCGAGAATATTTGCTAGCACCTGCTCACCTGTCAAAACGCCCGCCTGCTCCGGCTGCTGGCTGTTGTTGATAGCGGTTGCGGAGATCTTCGTTTCCAGCGCTGCAATCTTAGCAAAAAGATCCTGCATGGTAGGCCCCTGTGCGGCGGGAGCTGGGGCGGGATCCTGCGCGGCTGGTGCAGGAGCTGCTACAACTGCCTGCGTTGTGGATACTGTGGACGGTTCAGGAACTTCTGCGGGTTCTGTGGATTGTGCGGGTTCTGTGGATTGTGTGGATACCTGTGTGGGTTGTGTGGATACCGGTGCGGGTTCCGGCATTTCCAGCATAGACTTGTTCAGTAGAGATATTTGCTCCGCGTTAAAACCGGAGCGAGCCAGCGCCACGATATCCAGGGCCGTTAGATTCATGGTTAATCCTCCTTAATTATTTCGGTGTATTTTGTCTTATTCGTTATATAACCCGGTCCCATGAAGGTATCTATTTTATACCAGCCGGTCTCCGGAGAAACATATAAAAGGTGGAAGCTGTCCCCGCCGTGGGCGGTGAACATTATTTTATAATCAGTCGAAGGGCCTTTGCGGACGTTGACGCTGCGCTTCTTATTCCCTCGGACTTTAATGCGGAGGAAAGAAATAATTTCCTCCTGGAGCCCAGATATAGTTTGACATGAAGTGGACCCATGTATGGCCCGGAACACCGGGCGCAGGGATCACCTCCTTCAGTATCTTGGGGATTCCCCATTTCTGCCATATTGACTTTGAGAAGACTGTCCGGATAACTCCCTCACTCCGGCCGTATGCTTCCACCACGTGCGTATTATCTACCAGGTAACCGATATGGTATGCCTTGCCGGTGGAATTGCACTTGAATACCCACCATCCCCGCTTCGGGTCTTCCCGGTAGAGTGTACAGGAATTCATCATGCCATCCGCGGTTTTATCACCTGGGTATTCATGTTCAAGGTTCTGCCAAAAATACATTCCCAGGCCGGAACAATCATACGCGTATAATACGGTGGCGCCCGCGTCAAAAAGGCGCTTACAATAGGCTTTTGCCCGCTGCCGGTTCACCGCATCGTCTTCCCGGTTGTTAATGACGGAGATGTAATTGCTGGGCGTTAACTGTGTATGCTGTGCGCCCCACACATAAGGCTGCCCATATACATGGCCGTTCACGGTCATAAAATTCCATTGGTCATTAAGATAACTAATGAAAGCATTGAGCTGGGCCGCGGTTGCCACTCTTACACCTCCTTAAGCAAATTCACTCAAGTTCATTATCATCACGGACGTGGAATCCACCTCTCCCCAGAATGTAATCCAGCGCGGGCGTAAACGCCCGGAGATTTTCAAGGATGCTTCCCAGCTCCATAATGAAGCAGTAGCCCACCCCCGCGGGGAATAGGGGGAGGTTGGTTTCAACGCCGATCATGGGAAGAACTATTTGCGCTCCATAGAGAACACCGCCGGCCAGCAGCTCTCCCACTTTATGGAAAAGACCCTCCCGCATTATGCGACTTTGGAATGTATGGGTGTAGATAGCTTTGATAAGGCCGGTAATCACGTCCACAAGAATGGCAGCAGCCAAGACGATCCAATAGGTTGTTTTATTCATGCTGTCCTCCTAATGGGACGCCGCTCTTGCCATACGCCTATGGCTTGGACGGGCTTCCGGCCCCGCGTGCGTCCACGGCGTCCCTATATTGACTATATCAAAAAATATATAGTTGTCAAGCGCCCAGGTACTTTATTAATAATATCTCGGCGTTTGTGCGTTCATACACCACCTTATTATCCATAACGGCCTGCCATAGCTCCGCCCGGAACCGGACCCGGAAACGGTCCAGGTCCATGGGGCCTGTTCCGTAGGTGGGCGGATTCCCGGACCGGTGTCCGGAGATATAATACTCCCGCCTGCTCTTATGCTCATATATAGTTATCTCTCCCACGGTAGCCAGCGGCCGGTATTCCTGCAGCGGCCTGGACCGGTTGCGGCCGCCCCATTCCTCCGCGGGATCATTATCCAGCGCGGCAGCAGTATATCCGGACTCGTCACCCAGGAACCTGTAAAGCGCCGTCTGACGCTTTCGCTCTCCCACGGACGAGCTGCCCAGGACGATGAGCTGCAGGCTCCGCTTACGGTCCTGATATAGCGGGATGCCCTTCTCTTTCATGCGCTCGATCCGGGATACCAGCCCCATATCTACCAGCAAATCCGCCGCCGTGTTGTTGCTGTTTCCGATACAGTATAGCCGGGTGGCGGGCTGCCCTTCCAGCTCCCGGTTCCGGTTGATCGTTTCGTATGCGTCCCATAGCATAGACGCTTCCTCTTTCAGACGATGCTCTCCCTGTTTCGGTATACATTCCTCAAATAGGATGGACGTTATATCGGACCCATCGAATCCGCGCAGGCTGCCGAAGGTAGACAAAGCCACGCCCACGCCCAGGAGCTGCCGGTCGGCGTCATAGAAGCCGGAGCTATACTTGCTTATGGCTTTCACCGGCGTTTCAAGATGGTAAACCTGGTCCAGGCGTTTGAAGGGATTAAACTCTGCTTTTCCGCAAATATCGATTTGCGTCTGCAGCCGCCGGAGGTACGCGAAGCGCCCGCGGCCTTCCACGGCGTCTTCCCGGAGCTGCTTCAAGAATCCAAAGGTTTTGCCCACGCCGCGGCCTGACAGGATGATATTGAAAGTGAATCCGGCGCCGATGATCCCCGGAACATTTAAATATCCGTTGCTTGCTATTATATCCATAATAAAATACCCCGCCGAAGCGGGGGCGCCTCCTGCCGGTTACGCCAGCAGTTCCTCTACCTGTTTTGCCACGGCCTCGGTCTGATCGTCCGTGAGCTTCATATAGGCGTGGTTCCAGTATTTGCCATCGTTTCCCTTTCGCGCCGGGAAGCTGATAAAGGGCTTGCCGTCTTTGCCGTCATAAATGCGGCAGCCGTAGATCGTCACGAAGCCGTCCACCGTCAGATTGAAGGTGATGCTTCCATCGTCAAACTGGTGGACCCGCACCACCGTCAGCTTGTGGTCCTGGGCGGCCTGGACCTTCTTGCCGAATCTCTGTTCCTTCTTGCAGAATCTCTCAATCTGTTCCATGTTCTTTCTTTGCTCCTTTGCTGTTTTTATTTCCACGCGGGGCTGCCGCGGGCTTTCTTTGGATAAGCTGCTGCCCGCAGATGGGGCAGGGCTGCACATAGGGATAGTCTGTCACGATCTGAAAGCCGCAGTTAGTGCAGATGCTTTCCGTTTGTTTTCTTCCTGCCATCGTTTCCTCCTGCATTTGGGGCAGAGCGCCGGGGATAGGCTCCATCCGGCGGCCTCCATCATATACTGCATTTCGCGTACGTTGGTCCAGGTCATGGGGAGCCGGTAGGAGCATGACGAGCAAGATGGTGGTTTATAGTCCATGGTAATGCCTCCGGCTCCCTTGACCTTACTGGGGACTCATTAAGTATATCGCACTCCTCCCGGCCCTGTCAATCCTCCATAATTGGATATTTCTTCAAGAATACGTCTATATTCGTCTGTCAGGCCCACCCGGTACGTGCTGGGCGCGATACAGATATTTGGCCCCAGCTCCACCCGGTGGCCGTTGACAGTTGTCACCTGGATGGGCGTATTATCATTGTATATGCTCTCCGACCCTCCGGCCAAGGAAAAGACGAAGCCCTCCGAAAAGGCGGGCAGGCCGCCGTTGGCCTGCAGCTCCTTTCCGCCCAGGCGCTTGCTTACGCCTGCGATCGTAGTCTCCACCTTGTCGCTGCCCTCATGGATAAAGGCGTACTTTTTCGCTCCCAAGGTTTTAAAGTCCTTGTAACCATCTTCCTGCTCATAGACGCCCATATAATGGCGCTTGCCTTTGGAATCCGTGGCCCAGGCTCCGGCCTGGGCGCTGTGCTTTATCCGGCGCCGGTTGTAGTCCGTCCAATCCACGGCGCCCAGATACTTGCATGAGTCGGTATCCACATAGACGCAGCGTCCCTTGCATTGGGCCACGCCCTCCATGAGCCGGAGCCGCGCCCACGCCGTCACCCAGCAGCCCCATTGATACAATAAGTATATGTTCCTTTGGGCTTCTGTAAGGCGTTTTTCCGGGTCCCTTTCTCCTATGACCCACTTGTCCTGTTCCTTATCAAAATAGGCATTTTCCCAGGCGCCATTAAGCCACGCGAGAGATTCCCGCAGCGGGTCCTGTGCCATCATACCATAGCAGGAGTTCAACAGGTTCTTGCTCTTATCATAAAGCTGTTTACTCTGTTTGTCCTCCTTGCCTTTCAGCTCCGTTTTACTCCGGTAATAGTCGATCACGGTCAACCGGAGAGGATCAGGCAGCGGGCCGTAGTGGGTCCACCATGCATCATATATCTGCATATCATCCCACGCATACTGCCGGAGGATGATCCGGAGGTCCACGTCCGTGACGGTGGTTTCCAGGAAGTCCGCCCGGAGTACCCGGCCGTTATCCTCCGCATAGGTGGCCTGGACGCCGTCCGGGCCGGTGGCCCGGAGGCCCCGGCACTTGCTGACAGACAAATAGGGAAATCCATCCATTTCATCCCGCAGGCGAATTCCGTAGAACATGACGCGGCACAATACAGCCTTGCGCTCCTTGATCAACCGCAAAACCTTCTGCTCATTACAGCCGCGAACCTTCCGGAACTTGCCCATAGGGAAATCATCGTTGCATATAACATCCGGATATGAGCTGGACCGGTCCGCGCTCTGAACATCGTGCAGGATCACGCCGGTATAATACCTGTTGGCATGGGTCAGGCCGCCGCGGAACGCTTCCCGGAGCGCCACGTAGGTATTATAGGACGGCGCCATATAGTGAAGCGTCCGCATAAGCGGGTGCATGGCCCGCTTCACGTCCCGCCGGACGTAGCCGGTTGAAGTCATGGGGATGGTGGACAGGTAATCTCCGTCCCGGTCCATCTCCGCCCGGTAGGCTTCCATGCATCCCAGCACATCGTTGCAGCAGTAGTGCAGCTCCTCCTCCGTCATGGGCGTATCAGCATAGCGCATCTTATCATAATTGTATTCCAGGCCGTCCTGCTTGGTATGCTCCACGCCCATTTTCCGCGTCCAAAGGTCCAGGCTCATGTTGCTATGAAGGTAAGTACAGCGGAACTCAAAGGAGTCCCCCATATAGCAACGGCACACCTTCCGGGGCCGGACCGCGAATACCTCTTCCGGCTTCCATTCGTGTATATAGCGAAGGAACTGAAACTCAAAGCTTAGATTGTGAACCAGGATCACCATGGTATTGCTGCCGATGATCTCCCGGACCCGGGCCATGGCAGTCTGCAGCTCCTCCCAGCTCCGCCCCAGCAAGACGCCGATCCCCTCGAAGCCCCACATCCATATGTACATCCACGCCTGGTCCGTCTCCGGGTCGCGGGTGGTCTCTATATCGAACGCGGTGAGGTTGTGCAGATAGTCCAGCGTCTTGCGGGTCCCCTGATTCCCCCGGCGCCGCGGCTCCTGTTCCCAGGAGCGCAACGCGGCAAAGGGAAAGGTATCTATTGTATATCTGTCATCCTTCATAGTCTTCAGAAGAAAAGCGCTCCGCGGCTTCTCTCATGTACCTGGCATAGTTGGGGCTTTGCATAGCACGATCGGCGAAGTTAGAGAAATTACGCTCGATCTCGTCCATATCCAGCTTCTCCCGGCGGGCAGTTTTGAAAAGGGCTTCAACCTCGTCCATGGAATAATGCGCAGCGCCGAAGTGAGCGCGGGCGGCTCCCAGGAAACGCACGAAGTCCGCCACATTCCCCCGGTGAAGGAAGTCCAGGCCCCAGCTCTCCCGGAAGGTATCCAGCATCCGGTCACGCTGGCGTCGCTGGCCCTGGATGGTGGACGTCTGCGATCCCAGGAATATAGCAGCCTCGCGCATCTGCGTGCTAAGCTGCTCCTTAGTCATACGCGAAACGCCGCCCTTGAAACGATCCTTGTTATACTGGTATGCCTGGGACGCCTGCGTCCACTTGTACTTCTCCAGGCCGCGCAGGCGCCGGTTGGCTTCGTCACGCATGGCCTTATACTCTGCCAGAAGCTCCTTCTTGGTCTTGGTCTCCCGCATCAGGGACACGTCCATATAGGACGCGTAGGGGTAGCTGAATTGGAATTTCTTTGCCATAGTATTAGCCCTCCTTTAAAAGCATACGCCGCACTTGGCTGGCGCTAAGGTTACAATGAGTAAATTCAGTGCCGTCCTCTCCATCCGCAAGGCCCACCACGATGATGGGACCGAACAGGAAATTATCACCCACAACAAGGTTGAGAGGCATATCATTGAGCAGCCCTTCCTCATTGACGATAAGGCAGTAGTCCGGGGACTTCTGCAGCCGGACCATCTCAATATAGCCGCCCACAAGCTCCTGGAATACACACAGGTCGTTCTTAATCCACCGATCCTTGCCGATCTTACCCGGCTCCTTGTACCATACGTGTATCATCAGAATTTCACCCCCAATGCAAATCCGATCATAAGCCCCAACAAGAACATGGCCGCGCTAATGATAATGAGAAAGTACATATTACACCTCACTCCGGCAGCAGCCCGGCCGGTGGTTTAAGATACTGGCGGACGTGGCGCCTGGTGGATTGATCAGGCGCCGGAAGATCAACATACCACAATCCGGCGCGGCTGCCTCCGGCGCGGTGTAGGACCTGCTTCATAGGGTCCGCCCGCCGGGAAACGTACCCGGAGGACCAGGCGGAGCCCGCCAGGGTCCACCCCAGCGTCAACGCCTGGTCCAGGGTCATAACATTACGGCGTAGCAGCTCCATTAGAGGACCACCTCCAATACCTGATCCGCGTCAATATAAATGGCCCATCCATCAGGAAGGCCGC
>ERZ808034.76-NODE-76-length-12920-cov-5.162735_pt1 | contig 12920 bp, 10 predicted proteins | sample MGYA00380188_ERZ808034 | MGnify/ENA primary metagenome ERZ808034 (study PRJEB31490, sample SAMN06133380) | cow dung metagenome | isolation source: M12 | host: cow | place: China: Chengdu | collected 2015-05 ...
GATATCTCTACCGTTTCAAATATTGGCTGAGTGATTTTTTCTGCCTCTTTTAATATTTGTTCTTGCTTATCACTATCAACTAACTTATCACATATAAAACAATAACGAATTTTTCTCGATTGCCTGTCTATTTCTATACTCGACAGCCTTATGTTTATAAGTGATTCATCAAGCGCGCGTATATCAGCTATAAACTCTTCACTGTTCTTTATTGTAAACATCTATCAATCTCCATAAAAAACTCTCGTTCTGCATCTATAAAATTGACCTTTCTCACTACGTTCCCTTTAACGAAAATTACGCACCCGTCTTTGCCACCGGCAATTCCAAGGTCAGCATCACGCGCTTCGCCAGGGCCGTTAACTACACAGCCCATCACGGCTATTGTAAGTGGCTTTTTTATTTTACTAACGTAGTCTTCTACCTTTTTTGCAAAATCCATACATCCCCATTGACACCTTCCACAAGTTGGGCAGGCTATAACTTTTACAACGTCGTCAATCAAATTAAGCCCCGATAGAATTGCCCTACCTGCCATGACTTCTCTAATAGGTTCTGCCGATAGACTAACTCTTAAAGTATCGCCTATCCCCTTTAATAAAAGTGAACCTATCCCCATTGCATTTTTGATAACTCCGTTATATTCCCCACCTGCTTCGGTCACACCTAAATGAAGTGGATAATCAGTCTTTTTAGCCACGTATTCGTATGCTTTTACAGCAAGTTGCACGTCTGATGCTTTAACTGAAATGACAATATTATCAACACCGTATTTCTCTAAAATTCTTACGTTTTTTAATGCGCTTTCGCCAAGAGACACTTCGTTCTTTCCATACTTTTGTAGGTATTCTTTGTCTATACTACCAGTATTTGAACCTACTCTAACCGGAATATTCGCACGTTTTAACGCTAGCGCGACTTCTTTTACTTTATCTTCGCCACCAATATTGCCCGGATTAATCCTAATTTTATCAGCACCACCGTCTATCGCGCTGAGTGCAAGTTTATAATCAAAATGAATATCTGCAACTAACGGAACGTTTACCTTTTCCTTTACCTTACTAAACGCCTTTGCATCTTGCTCGTCAGTGACTGCATATCGCATAATATCTAGCCCTGCTTTTTCTAGATAATTACACTCGTCGATAGCACGCGAAAGGTCACTTATTTTAAAAGTGGACATAGATTGCACGGCAATTTTTTCATTGCCACCTATATAAAGATTCCCTATTTTAACTTTCTTACTCATATTTTTATTATAGCACACCTAATACTAAATGTAAAGGTTAATTAAAATTATTTTACTAACAAAAAAGCACCCGTTTAGGTGCTTTTTTGTCTAAATTATTTATTAACTAAAACTTTCTTGAGTTTTGCAAACCTTGGTAGTCCGTCTTCTTTAAGCATGTTAACTTCACCTTGAATTAATGGAAGTGCATACTCAACGAAATCATCAGAAATACCAGTGCCGTTATTGATTATCCATTCTAGTGGAACGGTCTTTTCCGTGTTTGCTGCAAGTTCTAAAGGTAATAATTTATATTCGCATTCGTATTTGTCGCCTTCTTTTCTAGCATAACAAACCATCTTGTCTGTTTCGCCGTTAACAGCTGCCCTAACTGCTTGCTTACCAGCTTCAAACGTTTCTTCAACGTCGGTTGCACTTGCGCAGTGTGCTGCACACCTTTGCATTAACGATAATTCAATTGCCCTAGTTTTATACCCCGTTTCTTCCTTTACGATATTTGCAAGTGTCGCTGCAACGCCACCTAATTGTGCGTGACCAAAACTATCTCTTGCGCCAGCTTTACCTAATGCTTCACAAATAAGCGTGCCGTTAGAGTCCTTAATACCTTCAGAAACTACTGCTATACACTTATTGTTGTTTTTAGCAAGAACGCCTTTAACGTCTGAAATAAACTTGTTAACGTCAAACGCAATTTCTGGCAAATAAATTAAATCAACGCCTAGACCCTTGCTGTTAGCAAGTTGAGCACTTGCAGTTAACCAACCTGCATTTCTACCCATAACTTCAATTACACAAATCATTGGCGTATCGTAAACTTTAGCGTCAAGATTTATTTCCATTATACTAGTAGCAATATATTTTGCTGCAGATGCAAATCCTGGGCAGTGGTCAGTCCCATAAAGGTCGTTATCTATCGTTTTTGGAACGCCGATAACGTTCATTTCATAGCCTGACTTAGCCATATATTTACTGATTTTATTACAGGTGTCCATACTGTCGTTGCCACCATTATAGAAAAAATAACGAACGTTATATTTTTTGAAAACTTCAAGCAATCTCTTGTAATCAGTATCGTCAACAGATGCGTCTTTCAACTTATATCTAACCGAACCTAAAGCCGAAGATGGCGTATTCTTTAATAATTCCAATTCTTTAACGTCTTCTTTAGAAATATCGTAAAACTCTTCGTTTAGAATACCCCTAATACCATGCGCAGCACCATAAACGTCGGTGATTAAATCAGAATTTAAACCTTCGATAAATACACCTGCCGCACTTGCGTTGATTACTGACGTTGGCCCACCCGATTGAGCAAACATCAAAGCGCCTTTTAAACCTTTCATAATAGTTCTCCTTAATGTATATATATATTTTTTTATTATAAACTCAAAACGTGTGCTATATCGTAAAGTTCAGTATCAAATTTCTTTTCTGCTTTAGAAATTTCATTGAACGGAACGGTAATTAATTTATTATCCTTAATACCGATAGCACAACTATCTTTATCATCACGTAGCAATTCAACTGCTTTATAGCCAAATCTAGCCGCTAACACACGGTCTGCCATGTTTGGCGAACCACCACGTTGTATATACCCAAAATTCGTTACTTTAACACTAATACCACTTTTAGCCTCAATGTGAGCAACTATTTCATCTCTATTTCCTGCACCTTCTGCTAAAATTATCATATTAGACGTCTTCCCACGAAGATAACTCTTTTTGATAGCCGATGCAATCTTATCTAAATCATATGGAATTTCTGGAACTAAAACGTATTCAGCACCACCTGCAACACCTGCATATAGTGCGATATCGCCACAATTTCTACCCATAACTTCTAGTAAACCCACTCTATCGTGTGAATGCATAGTATCTCTTAGATTGTTAATAGCCCACAATACAGTATTTACTGCAGTATCAAATCCAACCGTATAGTCGGTATATGCTAAATCATTATCGATTGTTCCAGGAATGCCGATTACTTTTAAGCCAAAGTTTTCAGTTAAATCCTTTGCTCCCCTAAACGTTCCGTCACCACCGATTACTACTAGCCCTTCAATGCCAAATGCTTGTAGTGCTTCAACTGCTTGCCTTTGAACTTCTATATCCTTAAAATCTGGGCAACGTGCAGTATTTAAAAACGTGCCACCTTTATGAATCATATCCGAAACAGAACGAGTCCCTAGTCTAGTAATCTCTCCTTTAACTAGACCTGCATATCCACGCTCTACGCCATATATGTCCATTTTATTGTTAAGTGCCGTTCTTACTACTGCCCTGATGCAAGCGTTCATACCAGGCGCATCGCCACCACTCGTTAATACTGCAATCCTATCCATACTATTTACCTTCTCTACTTTTGCATATCGGACTTATTCTACCATAATTACTTTTTTTTGACTACTTTTTTTGCATTGTTTTTATATTTTTTTCTTAAAAAATATGATGTCTTCTTTTTTAACGTAATTTTTAAGTTCGCTAAGCAAACCATCACACTTTCTAACCGAAACGAGTGCGTCGTATTTCTTACCTTTTATTGCCAAAATTACTGGTATATCTCCCGGATAATTATCTAAAACGTCTCTTATCCCATCAGTGAATTTTTCGTTGTTCTCACTGATTATTATTCCCATATATTCTTGTTCTGGATTTACAGGCGCTTCTTCTTTGATTTCAAGTTTTACGACGTTATCTGCAATAATTTGTGCAACCCCGTCTTTTACCTGAAGTCTCCCTGAGATTTTAACTATTTCTTCTTCTTTTAATATCTCTTTTGCCTTTTCGTAAATCTTAGGAAAGGCAATTACTTCTATTTGACCATATAGGTCTTCAACCTTAACGAACGCCATAAACGTTCCACTCTTAGTCGCCAATCTCTTGAATTCGGATATAATACCACCCATTTCAACGTATTCGCCTTCCTTTATGTCCGTATAATAACGCTCGCCATCTTCGTCTTCTTCATAAAAGTTAAGCGTGTCCGTGCTAAACGTGAACTTGTTAAATTGCGATTTATAATCTTCTAACGGGTGTCCTGATAAGTATATACCTAAAACAGTCTTTTCTAGCGTTAGTTTCTCTTTAGATGAAAATTCACTCATTTTAGGGTATTCCAACTCTAACCCTTCGTCTTCACCTAGAATAGTTCCAAACAAGCTTATTTGCATATCGTTTTTCTTTTTATTGTTCGTTGCTATTCTATCGATATAATCAGCGTAAACGGCCATTAAGGTCTTACGATTAATACCGAACTCATCAAATGCGCCGGATAATATCAAACTTTCTACTAAACGTTTATTGATATTAAATGCTATACATCTGTTTACAAAATCTTCAAACGACTTAAATTCGCCATGGCTTGTTCTTTCGTGTATGATATCGTCTATAACTGCTGGTCCTACGTTTTTTAATCCGACAAGCCCAAAACGAATACCACCGTTCTGACAAGAAAACTCACCTTTACTCTTGTTTATGCTTGGTGGAAAAACAGTGATGTTTTTAGACTTCAAATATGCTAAATATTTAGCAAGTTCGTCAATTTTGTCTATTCTGTTATTAAGTATTGAGCAGAAAAATTCTACCTCGTAATATCTTTTTAGATATGCCGTTTGATAAGCCAAAACTGCATAAGCAGCAGCGTGAGATTTATTGAAAGCATACCTAGCGAAAGGTTTCATATTATCGTAAATTTTTATGGCTACGTCTTCTGGAACGCCACGATTTATTGCACCATCTACAGGCTGTCCCGTGCTTTCGTTTACACCACCGTAAACGAAAATCGATTTTTGCGCTTCCATAATTTCAACTTTTTTCTTACCCATCGCTTTTCTAACGACGTCAGCATGCCCCAAGGTAAAGCCACCTAAACTTTGGCATATCTGCATTACTTGTTCTTGATAAACTAGTATGCCGTAGCTATTTTTCAAAATTGGCTCTAAAAGTGGATGGTCGTAAGTAATTTTATTAGGATTATGCTTGTTTTTTATATAATCTGGAATAGAGTCCATAGGACCTGGACGATAAAGTGATATACCAGCGATAATATCTTCAAAAGTCGATGGTTTTAATTCTCTCATAAATCGTTTCATACCAGGACTTTCTAACTGGAATACTGCGTCTGTTTCGCCCGAGCCGATTAAATCATACGTGCCTTGGTCTTCGTATCCTATCTTGTGAAAATCTATATCTACGCCGTGATTTTCTTTAGCGTATTGACATGCAAGCTGAACGTCCGTAAGAGTTCTCAAACCTAAAAAGTCCATTTTGAGCATACCTAACGCTTCAACTTCTATCATGTCGAATTGCGTGGTAATATCATCACCGTTTCTCTGAAGTGGAACGTTTTGCATTATAGGTTTTTCACATATGACTACGCCTGCAGCGTGCATAGAAGTATTGCTAGGCAACCCTTCTACCTTGATAGCCATATCGATGATTTTTTTCAGTTGTTCGTCTGTGTTATATATCTCTATTAAGTCAGGAACACCAACACTGACCATCTTGTCGCCATCTTTGACTAAATCTTGACCTAACGATTGCCTGATGGTATATCTACCATCCATAATCTTGGTCACTTTATCTACACTCGCATATGGAATTCTGTAAACTCTTGCGACAGCTTTAATCGCCGCTTTTGCCGCGAGTGTGCCAAACGTTATAATCTGGGCAACTCTATCCGAACCGTATTTATTTCTAACGTATTCTACAACTTCTCCTCTACGCGCATCTGAAATATCTACGTCAAAATCGGGCATACTTACCCTTTCTCTATTCAAAAATCGCTCAAAAATCAGTTGATACTTAAGTGGCTCAACGTCAGTTATCCCTATAGAATAGGCTATTATGCTCGATACACCTGAACCACGCCCTGCACCTACGGGTATGCCTACGCTCTTAGCGTAATTTATAAAATCCCAAACAATCAAGTAATAGTCCGAAAAACCCATAGAACTTATTACGTCAAATTCGTAGTCAAATCTCTCTTGGATTTCCGGTGTTATTTCACTATATCTTTCGTGCAAACCTTTTATCGCTAATTTATATAAGTATTCTTTTGAAGTTGAACCATCGTCAGGCACGTATTTTGGTATTAACGAGTCGTCTCTTATAGGTTCACCCTTTTTCGTTAAGTTAAATACTTCTTCACAAACTTTATCGGCTATAACTCTCGTGTTAGTTATCGCCTCTGGAATATATGAAAAAAGTTCTTCCATCTCGCTAGGTGATTTTAGATAAGATTGGTCACTTTCCATCTTTAACCTAGTAGGGTCGTCAATGGTAGTTTTCATACTCATACACATTACTACGTCTTGCATTTCTGCATCTTCTTGCTCTAAGTAATGCACGTCGTTAGTGGCAACTAAAGGTATGTTTAACTCTTTTGATATCTTAATCAAGAGTGGATTAATACGCTTTTGCTCTTCTAGACCGTGGTCTTGAATTTCTATATAAAAATCCTCGCCATAAGTTTCTTTGAGCATCTTTGCAGTTTTCACTGCACCGTCGTAATCGTTTTCTAATAGTTTTCTACTTACTCTACCTGCAAGGCAAGCAGATAAACATATCAACCCGTCGCTATACTCGCGTAGCGTTTTATAATCTATTCTTGGTTTATAATAAAACCCGTCAACGTAAGCAATTGAATCTAATTTTATTAAATTCTTATACCCTTGCTTATTTTTGCATAATAAAATTAAATGGTCGTAAGATTGCTTGCCCGTTTTTTCTAGATAATCGTCACACACATACATCTCACACCCGATAATTGCTTTTACGCCTGCTTTTTTCGCTTGTTCTGCAAAATAAAGGGTGCCGAACATATTGCCGTGGTCGGTTATTGCAACGGTATCCATCCCTTTTTCTTTGACGGTAGAAAAAAGTTTATCTATCCTTGTAGCCCCATCTAATAGACTGTATTCTGTGTGTAAATGTAAATGAACGAAATCTGACATTTTTATTCCCTTATAATTCTTTTGCTATAGTCACTAGTTTTCTTAATCGGTGATTAAGACAACTCTTTGTTAAATTTAATCTTTTGGCTAGTTCTTCAAGCGTTTCTTCCGGATTATCAACTCGCGCCTTTGCAACTTCAGATAAACTAGACTTGAGTGAATCAAGGCCTATGGTTTCAATAATCTTTTCTATTGCTAGAACTTGCTTTTGCGATGCTTCAATCTGCCTCGTCACGTTCCCTAAATCGCAGTTTTTTTGCCTGTTGGAATTATTTATCAATTCCCTGTTTATCATTAAATCCGTAAGCTTTAACACGGCGACCGGAACGGGTAAAAAGGCTAAAAAATCCTTTATTTCTTCTGCTCGTTTAATATATAAAATATAGTTTTCTTTACGCCTTGTAATTTTTGTTATTACGTTAAACTGCGCTAACTTTTCGCTAGTTTCTAATGCCGGAGTATAATGCGAAAAGACCATTTCTAAATGATAACCGGTAGTGTTTGCCGTGTTGTTCTTTGGCAACGTGCAACTGCCAACGGCAACGAATAGCCCCCTTATAAACGCCCTTAGGCAACACTCTCTTTCAATAAGCTTGCCATAAAACTTTAGGTTGACCACTAATTCACCTTCTTCTTCAGTTAAAATTTCTAGGTCGGTTAAAATGTCTTGTGCCACCTCGCCAGTAATGGTAATAACAAACTTGTCCTTTTTATTCAACTTGTCTTCGCTTACCGAAACTTCTCTAACGTCGTAATTATATATACTTCTAAAAGTTTCGCTTAAATAAATTGCAAACTCCTCACTCGACACTTTTAAGTCTATACCAAGTTCGTTGTTGTTATCTATAAAAACTGAACCGATACCACGTATTATACCTGCCAAAAACGCCTTTCTACAATGTTTTTCTTTTATCGGTTTTTTGAATATTTCCGACTTAACACTCTCAATAAAACTCATAGTGATTTCTCCTTATAAGCCTTAAAGCGAAATGAAGGCAATTTCCCGTCTACGTTCATAATTCTATCTAGTGGAACACCCACCCTTTTTATTTGTGATAAAGCAAGCGCTATATCGCCTACTCTATCAAAGTTATGCGCGTCTGAATTTATTACAAATTTCGCGCTTGTCTTTAATACGATATCGCTTAATTCTTCATCGGTTAGATGCTCTTTTTTGCCACTAAGTTCTAAATACGTGCCATAATCACTTGCGCATTTAGCCACTTCTAAACTATCGCTATAGGCACAAAAATTTAAATGCGTTATTACGTCGATAGGGTTTTTCTTAATTACGTTTATATACGTTTTAGTATTTGTCTTTATTAAACTTTTAGGAGCGTTTTTTATCTTAAAAGTTGCATTGAAAAGATTAGGAATTCCTAGTGGAAAATAAGAGTTAAACTTAAATAACACAAGTTTATGTATGCCGGCTAAAAACAAGTCGAATTTGTCATAATATTCTTTTTGTAAATCGACCGTGCCGTCTGTCCCGATTATATTAGATTCTACTCCCATTAACACCTTTACACCGGTTTTTTCACTAACAACTTGGCAATCTTTTCTAAGTTCATCTAATTTATTTTTTCTTAAGCCAAAAACAGAGTGCGCAAAACCATGGTCAGTAATGCCTATTTGCATTAAACCTTGCTGTTTTGCCATCTCTGCATTTTCCATTACGGTGCTTTTACCGTGGCTATACACGGTATGCGTATGATAATCGGCTGTAAGATTCAATTAAATTCTCCTATGTATTCTATCTCTTCGTTCAGTTCTATGTTATATTTATCTTTTATCTTGCTCTTTACGTCTTTTATTAACGCATAGACGTCTTGAGCCTTTGCACCACTTTCAGTTATTATGAAATTCCCGTGCTTTTCACTTATCTTCGCCCCACCTATCGAATAGCCTTTTAAGAGTGCTAAGTCTATTAGTCGCCCTGCGCTAACGTTCTTTGGATTCTTAAATACCGAGCCACAACTTTTGCCGGTAGGCAATAAATTCTTTCTTAAATCCAGATACGTTTTAATTCTTTCTTTTATCTCTAGTTTATCCCCTTCCATAAAAGAAAACGTGGCTGATACTATCGCTTGATTTTTATGTAAAAACCTACTTCTTCTGTATGAAAAATCACACTCGTTTTTATCGTAAACTTTAATCTTACCATCAACTAACGTTTCAACCGTTTCAATGTGGTCGGAAATATTTTTCCCAAAAGCACCTGCGTTCATACACACAGCACCACCAATAGTTGCAGGTATCCCCGATAACGCCTCTAAGCCAGTAAGATTGTTTTCATAAGTGAAATTTATTAACTTTTCTAGTTTAGCACCTGCCATAGCCTTGACTTTATCGCGTTTAAAAAACACTTCGTTTAACGGCAGTAGCGAAATTATCACGCCATCATAGTCGTTATCAGAAAACAGGATATTACTTCCATTACCTATTACCCTAAACTTTTCCTTATGTTTTTTGATGAGCGTTAATACCAAATTGAGCGTGTATAGGCTATCTACACGAACAAAAATCTTTGCCTTACCTCCTACTCCGTATCCCGTATGCTTTTTCATTTGTTCATCATACCTTGCGTCAACGTGGGTAATTTCTTTAAGTTCGTCTATTATGCCCATATTACTCCTTTTATATTTTACTATATTTTATTTAATTTTTCAAGCACTAAACAAGTATATTTTTTATTTTATCTATATCTATCTTTTCTCCATCAAAAAACCTTTTCGCTACTCGTTGTAAATCCAATATAACTTCGCCCTTTATAAAAGCAGATATTGTCTTATGACCATTAAGTCTTGAAATACCTGATAAATGTTCGTTTGTAAACGACGTTTGATAAAATGGCGACATCATTCCTAGTCCGTTTAATTTTGCCTGCGATTCTCTGCTAACTAAATACTCTATAAATCTTTTGCAATATTCTGCTTTTAATCTGTCTTTTGTCGTAATACTTACGTATTGGTAAAGGTCGTTATATTGTGTTAACGGCCTACTCTTTATTTCAATTCCACGATTTTCTAGTCGTATCACGTCTCTTTGTGTGCCTAACATATATTCAGCCTTTCCACTTATAAAATCTACATATGCGTCTAACGGTGACCTTATCTCAATATTATGGCTTGTTATGCCTTCTAACAAAAGAGCTAATAGTGGATTCGTGTAATTTATTTGTGAAACGACTAAACTTGTTAACGTGCTTGGTATTTCTTCTTCTAAATTCATACTCAAAAGCGTATAACCACCACGACACCAGCACGTTGCGTAAGCACTACTTCCAACCATACCCCCACTCGTTAAATTTGATACGTTTAATTGAGATACGTTATTCACGTTTACTCCAACTCCAAACGATATCATATCCGGATAAATGCCGTCTGCCATTTTATTGTTTGCGCTTTCAATAGTATGGTCGGATACCATTACTAAGACGCCTACGTTTGACTTTTCAAAGCTACTACCTACCCTCATCAAAAATTGTTTACGAGAGCCTATTCCTCCCTCGAACGCGTCAATCTGCCATAGAGATAAAACTCCTTTATATTCTTCAGTTCTTTCTAGTTTTTCACTAGATATTTTTTTAACCCCGACAACAAACGTAAACACTACCGTGAACACTAAAAATAAAGATATAATTACTCTTACTATTTTCATAGTAAAGTATATACTTTTAAAAAAACAAAAAGAACTCAAAATAAATTTTTGAGTTCTTTTTAATAAATTTATTAAATTACAAGTGGAGTTTTCTTTCTCCCCACCGTAGCCGTTGACGCGTTATCTATATCAAACGAAAGGTCGATTGCATCAAGCACGTCTTTTAAGGTTATTTTTTCTAATTTTTTAAGATTTTTGTTAAAATCGAAAGTCTTATCTAATAAAATCAAGTGTTTTGCATGAAGTAGCATTTGTGAACCCGTGCTTTCTCTACTCATTATCATAGCACTCTTAACTTGTTCTTTCCCACGCATAAACTCGTTTTCAGTAATCCCGTCTTTTTTAATTCTTCGCACTTCTTCGATAATAGCGTTGCACGCGTTATCCCTTTGTTCACTAGTCACGCCTGCACAAATTTCTAATACACCCTGATTTTTATAGCACGACGCGTATGAATACACACTATATGCTAGCCCGAGTTCTTCTCTGATTTTTTGGAATAACCTACTGCTCATTCCACCACCTAGCACAATGTTCGCTATACTAAACGCATCGCCCATTTCATCGTTTATAGACAGCCCTTTCATTGCAAATCCGATATGGGCTTGTTCAATTTTTTTAGTGCGATATAAGTGGGTTGGTCGAGTTGGTTTTACGTCCTTTTGCTTACTACTCTTATAAACCTTAAAATTGTTTGCAAAATATTCTTCCACAAGTCTTTCGGTTAATGATACGTCCACGTTTCCGGCAATTGATATTACAACGTTATCTGCAGTGTAATATTTATTCATATAATCTTTAATTTTATCCTTGTTAAACGACCTTACGTTTTTTGCCGTGCCAAGTATGGTTCTGCCATAACCGTTAGTGCCAAAATAACTCTTTGCAAGTAAGTCTAGACACACGTCTTCGGGCGAATCTTCGCTCATGTTAATTTCTTCTATGACAACGCCTTTTTCCCTTTCCATTTCCACCTTGTCAAAGGTTGAATTGAAAAATATATCAGATAAAATTTCAAGGGTTTCACCCACGTGTTCTTTTGTGGACTTAGTATAATAACAGGTTAACTCTTTAGAAGTAAATGCGTTTATTTGCGCGCCTATTCTGTCAATAGAATCTGAAATTTCAAAGGCTGTGCGCGTCGTTGTCCCCTTAAAAAGCATATGTTCAATAAAATGCGAAATACCGTTTATTTCTTCCGTCTCGTTTACACTGCCGGTTTTAACTGCTACGCCACAACTAACAGAATACATACCTTCCATTTTATTTATTATCAGTCTTAATCCGTTCTTAAATTGTTTATAGTGTATCATACCTTTTCTCCAAAACGTCACGATATATTTTGACTTACCGTGACTATATTATAACCTAAGTTTTTATAAAACTCAATTATTTTAGGTAAAACATTTAAAGTATGTTCTTTTGGGTGCATTAATATTAAGTCCCCGTTGCTAGGATTTTTACTAGCGCGATTAAAAATCGTTTCAGTATCACTATCTCGCCAGTCTATCGTGTCCTTAGACCACATTATAACTTTATATCCCAAATCGCTTGCCGAAGCCAACGTGTTTTCATTAAAACTTCCAGATGGTGGCGCAAATAAAACGGGTTCTACACCACAAAGCGCCTTTATTATTTTACCCGTAAGCGATATCTCTTCATAATTTTTTTCATAACTGAGTTTTTTATGGTCTTTATGAAAATATCCGTGGTTTGCTATTTCGTTGCCACTTTTTACTATACTATTTAAGGTCTTCTCGTTATCGTCTGCCCAGCATCCACCCACGAAAAAAGTGGCTTTTACGTCATATGAATTTAGCGTTTGTATGATTTTTTCTACCACTTCACTATTTTCATAAACGTTAAACATTAGCGATACGTTTTTATTTTTAACGTTTCCATGATAAATAGCACTGTTTTCACTGCCACTTGATATTGGAATTATGGTCTCGGGTATAAAACTAAACGTAAACACTACAACGATAAGTAAAACAATTATAGTATCGGTAATTATTCTTGTTTTATTAATTATTTTTGACATTTTTTACCTCTACAGAC
>ERZ808034.77-NODE-77-length-12911-cov-2.897304_pt1 | contig 12911 bp, 14 predicted proteins | sample MGYA00380188_ERZ808034 | MGnify/ENA primary metagenome ERZ808034 (study PRJEB31490, sample SAMN06133380) | cow dung metagenome | isolation source: M12 | host: cow | place: China: Chengdu | collected 2015-05 ...
GGTTCAGTTCAGACACGGCAAGCCTGATAAGAGAAATTACCGCCGCTTTAAGATTAAAACGGTTGACGGAATCGATGACTTTGCTTCGATGTCTGAGGTTGTACGCCGCCGTTATACGAGGCTTCTGGACGAGGACAGAGAGCTTCCGGACCTGATTTTAATCGACGGAGGAAAGGGACAGCTTAGCTCTGCAAAACGTGTCTTAGACGATCTGGAGATTGAAACTCCTGTTATCTCTCTTGCCGAACGCGAGGAGGAGGTGTTTGTTTCAGGTGTGCCCTTCCCGCTTCCATTCGATAAAAAGACGCGGGCAAATATGTATCTTCAGGAAATAAGAGACGAGGCTCACAGGTTTGCGATTGAGTATAACCGTCTTCTTAGAAGAAAGCGGGCTTTGAAGTAGCCGGTTTGACCGGTGATAGGAGAAGTAACCCTTATACCCTCTCACCGCATAGAGAGAATACATGATTCACATTATCCCAAAGCCGACAGATACTCCTGACGATAACTCCACCGGCATGGTAATGGACGCACTTCGCAAGATGGGTGTTCCATTCAAAGTCTTAGACCTTGCATCCGTTGATCCGTTCAACCTCCCGGTTTCAGGAGAAATTATCTGGGCATGCGGAATTAAGCAGGACGGTGTTCAGTTCGAGCTGTTAAAGGCTCTCGAAATGGAAAACCGCGTTGTAAACTCCACCGATGCGATTGCAACGTGCGCAAGCAAAGTAACAACCACCGCTAAAATGTTTCACATCGGAGCTCCAAGTCCTGCAACCTGCTTTACCAACGACAAAGCAGTTGTTCAGCGCTTCGTTGATGAGCACGGAGGCCGCGCGGTGTACAAACCGGTTTACGGTTTTGACGGAAACGGCATTTACATGTTCCACTCCGCAGACGAAATCAAGGAAGAGCCTCCGTACTATGTTCAGGAGTATGTGAAAAACGACCGCGACTTCAGAATCTTCGTTATCGGAAACAAGGCTGTAGGCGCAATCCAGAGAGTCTCCGATCACTTAACCCACAACATCCACCAGGGAGGTACCGGTTGTGCAGTGGAAATTCCAAAAGAGATGGCAGAAGCCGCAGAGGCCGCCGCCCGTGCAGTCAATATCGACTACTGCGGTGTTGACCTGCTTCCTCTCGAAGATGGCGGATACACCTGTCTTGAGGTCAACGGAACTCCAAACTGGCACTGCATGACAGCTCCAATTCCAAGACTCTTAGCCGAGTACTTAGTTGAGCAGGACAAACAGTACCGCAAATGAACCTGAAAAGCACTCTGCTTGTCGTAAAAGACATGGATGCTTCAAAGGCATTCTATGCAGAGGTTCTCGGATTGTCTGTTGAGCAGGACTTTGGGGCAAATGTGACACTTACAGGAGGTCTTTGTCTTCAGACAGAGGATTCCTGGAAGGAGTTTATCTCCGCTGATTCGGTCACGTTTGGCGGATGCGATTCAGAGATATATTTCGAGGAAGAGAAGTACGACGAATTTCTGGAAAGGATTTCCTCTCTTCCAAACATTTCTTTTGTTCACCCGCCGCTTGAACATCGCTGGGGGCAGCGTGTCTGCCGGATTTATGATTTAGATTGCCACATCCTTGAGATTGCAGAACCGCTGTCTGCTGTAATCAGGCGTTTTGCAGGGGACGGTATGAGCTGTGAGGAAATTTCAAAGCGGATGGATATTCCGCTTGAAACGGTTACAAAAGAGCTTCAGTAATCTCATATCCGGCATTCAGAAGAGCCGACTTAGCTCTATCCCAATTATCTTTTTTCACTAAAATGTAGTCGGTATCATACGTTGATACCGCAAATATGGAAATGCCTGCATCTGCAAGACAGTGTGAGAGGTCTGCTAAAATTCCAACGAGTGAAAACTCAAGACTTCCTTCTACACGAAACGCCGTCCACCCGTCCTCGCGGTTTATTGTATTTTCCGGGACTTTTGCGGTTTCGCATACAACCGAGAGTTCTTTGTCGGTTTTTGCAAGGAAAAGAAAATCATTAACATCTGTGAGGTCTTTTACCTGACATACCGAGAGGTCGTACCTGAGTTTTTCCAGACGCATAGTTGTCTGTTTGTTTTTTGCGGATATGGTTGTTTCTGTCGTTTTAGACCACAAAGTTGTTTAATGTCCGATATCTTATAAATTACCAAGTATGCAGAGAACAAAACTATCCGACAGGATACTGCCCGACTACACAAAAGGTGAAGAGATTTTCAATATGGTATCACACATTGCAGGTGCCGCTCTTGGTGTTGCGGCTCTCGTTCTCTGTGTGGTGTTTTCAGGAATCTCAGGCTCTCCGTGGGCAGTTGTAAGCAGCTGTATCTACGGCTCATCGCTTATCCTGCTCTATACAATTTCAAGCATATACCACGGGCTTCCTGTATCCACCGGAAAGAAAGTATTCCAGATTTTAGACCACTGTACGATTTATTTCCTGATTGCAGGCTCATACATGCCGGTTGTTCTCTGCGCAATCCGTGAAGTATCTCCAGTTCGTGCATGGATTCTCTTCGGCATCATCTGGGGACTGGTCGCTCTTGCAACAACCCTTACGGCAATTGATTTGAAGAAGTACTCAAAGTTCTCGATGGGATGTTACATTGGAATCGGATGGAGCATCATTCTCGCAGTTGACATCTTCATAACTGCTGTCCCTGTCCCCGGAATTATTCTGCTTCTCTTAGGCGGCATTGCATACACAGTCGGGGCTGTGATTTACGGAATCGGAAAAAAGACCGGAAAGCGTTATGTTCACAGCGTCTTCCACCTTTTCGTAATTCTTGGAAGCATTCTGCAGTTCTTCTCGATTCTGCTCTACATCATCTGAATCCACTAAGAAGTAACCTACATATTGGAATAAAACTAAACAATACTGCATGAAAGCCTGCATTATGTGCGGCGGTGAGGGTACCCGCCTTCGCCCGCTCACATTTGAACGTCCGAAACCATGCATTCCGGTGGCAAACAAACCGTCGATTGTACATCTCGTAGAACATCTCGCAACCCTCGGTTTTACTGATATCGTTATCACAATTGGATACTTAGGTGACGATATCCAGAACGCCTTAGGAGATGGTTCTCTCTACGGCGCAAATATCACATACGTTTCTGAAGAGGTTAAACTCGGTACTGCCGGAAGCGTTAAAAACGCTCAGAAGTACTTAGAGGATGCACCGTTCTTAGTTGTCGGCGGAGACCACATGACGGACTTAAACGTCCTTGAGTTCTACCGCGATCACATGAACAGCCCGGCTGTTACATCTATTGGTCTCATCAGCATCGAGGACCCGCGTGAGTTTGGAATCGCCGAGATTGATGCAAACATGCGCATCCGAAGATTCCGTGAAAAGCCGTCACCGGGAGAGATTTTCTCCAACCTTGCAAGTACTGGAATTTATGTATGCGATCCGATGATCTTCGAGTACATCCCGGAGAATACCAAGTTCGACTTCGCAAAAGACCTCTTCCCGCTCTTAATGGAACGCGGATTCCAGATTAACGGCTGGCTCGCACGCGGAAACTGGACTGATGTCGGAAACCCGGTAATGCTTCGTGCCGCTGAGAAATGGATTCTTCAGGAGAACACTCAGACCAGTGTTTCAGGCTCCTTAAACGTCAAAGATGCCCACATTGCAGGCCCGGTCACCTTTGGCGACGGAATCACTCTTGGTTCAGGCTCCCGCATTGTCGGTCCGGTTCTTGTCGGAAACGGGGTTACGATTGGCGAAAATGTCATCATCGGCCCGTACACCAGCATTGGAGACAACTGTGTAATCAAGAGCGGAGCTAAAATCTTCTCCTCTTCCATCTACTCAGGTGTTGTTGTCGGAAAGGAGACTACAGTTTCAGGCAGTATCATTGATATCAACACGACAATCGGAGATGACTGTTCAATCGAGCACAACACTGTAATCGGTCCGCGCTGTGTTATGCGTTCAGGAATCACTATCCACTCCGGAGTTCGTATCTGGCCTGATGTAATTGTTGAAGAGGGCGCAGTCGTTAAAGAGAATCTCTTAAATGACCGTTACGATACCAAGGCTGACGGCTCTTAAATATGGCTGAGCGACATTTATTCAGTAACAGGATGGGATTCATCCTGGCAACAGCCGGAGCTGCCGTTGGTCTTGGTAACATCTGGCGATTCCCGTATCTTGCGGCAGAGTACGGAGGAGGTATCTTCCTCTTAATCTATCTGCTCTTAGTGGTAACTCTCGGATTTACGATTATGATTACCGAGATTGCCATTGGAAGAAGTACAGGCTGCGGAGTTCTTGGTGCATTTGCAAAAATCAGCCGGAAATGGCGCTTCATCGTATACCTTTCGTTAATGGTTCCGTGTATCATCCTGCCGTATTATTCAGTAATCGGCGGATGGGTTATGAAGTACGGCTTTGAGTTCATCACAGGAGGAGGTGCTGGTATTGCTTCAAACGCAGAAGGATTCTTTGCCGCATTTACAGGAAGTATTGCATCGCCTATCTTCTGGTCCGTTCTCTTCATCCTGATTACTGCAGTTATCATGCTCTTTGGTGTGAAGAAGGGAATCGAGCGTACAAGCCGTATCTTAATGCCGGTTTTATTCGTCATGCTGATTGGTCTTGCAATCTACTGTATCTGCATGCCAGGAGGTCTTGACGGTCTTGCATACTACCTTTATCCTGACTTCTCGAAGTTCTCGTTTGAGGCAGTTGTCGCAGCTATGGGTCAGCTGTTCTACTCCTTAACCCTTGGATTTGGTGTGATGATTACCTACGGTTCATACCTTGCAAAGAAGGAGAATCTGGAAAAGTCTGTTCACATCATCGAAATCTTTGACACAGGTGTTGCAGTATTAGCCGGTCTTTTAATCGTTCCGGCGGCATTCGTCTTCTCCGGAGGTTCTCCGGAATCCCTTGGAGCAGGACCTGGTCTGATGTTTGAGGCACTTCCTCAGGTCTTTGAGACCTTCCCGGGAGGAGATATTGTTGGAGCAATTTTCTTCATCTGTGTGTTCTTTGCAGCACTGACCTCTGCTATCTGTATGTATGAGGTCCCGGTCGCTGCTCTTATGGAGAAGTTCAGCATCAGACGTCCGGCGGCTGTTGGAATTGTTACCGTATTTAGTATCGCTGTAGCCGTCTTTGTATGTCTTGGATACAATGTTCTCGACTTCGTCGCCATCGCCGGATACAACATCTTTGGAATGCTTGACTTCTTCGCAAACAGTCTCCTGCTTCCTGTCGTTGCAATCCTGACCTGTCTCTTAATCGGCTGGATTGTTAAACCGAAGGTTGTTATCGATGAAATCGAGGACGGCGGCCATGTCTTTAAGATGAAGAAGGTTTACCTCTTCGTCTTAAAGTTCTTCGCACCGGTTGCAATTACTTTAATTCTCTTAAGCAACTTCATCTAATGTCATCCCGCAGCAGCTTCACAAATCGCATGGGCTTTGTTCTGGCCACAGCCGGGGCTGCTGTAGGACTTGGAAATATCTGGAGATTCCCCTACCTTGCCTCAGAGTACGGGGGCGGAATCTTCCTTCTGACTTATCTAATTCTGGTATTTACCGCAGGTTTTGTTCTGGTACTTACAGAAAGCGCTCTTGGCCGTATGACCGGATCAGGAGTTCTTTGTGCGTACGAAAAGATTAGCAAGAAACTTTCATTTGCAGGATATCTGACATTCTTTACTCCTCTTCTGATTTTCTCATTCTACTCGGTTGTCGGCGGATGGGTGATGTACTATGCCCTGCAGTTCATCATCGGAAACGGAACTCTTCTTGCAGATTCATCATACTTTTCGGAATTTACAGCAGAGCCTGTGATTCCTGCTGTCTTTACGCTTGTCTTTATTGCGATTACAGCATGGATTGTGCTTCGCGGGGTTCGAAAGGGTATTGAGAAGACTACACGTCTTTTGATGCCGGTTCTTCTAGTGATGCTTGTTGTCCTCTCTGTCTACTGTATCTGTATGCCGGGAGGTCTTGACGGTCTTTGGTACTTCCTCTACCCTGACTTCTCTCAGTTCTCAGCAGAGCTTGTCTTAGCAGCTCTTGGTCAGATGTTTTTCACTCTCATGATAGGCTCTGGTGTTATCATGACCTATGGATCTTACCTTTCGAGGAAGGAAAATCTGGTAAAGTCTGCGCATGCGATTGATTTCTTCGATACAGCGGTTGCTATTCTGGCTGGTCTTCTGGTGATTCCGGCAGTTTTTGCTCTCTCAGGCGGTTCTCCTGAGGCACTTGGTTCAGGTCCTGCTCTGATGTTTATTGCATTGCCACATGTGTTTGAGACCTTCCCGCTTGGTGGTCTGATTGGTGCGGCATTTTTCCTTATGGTGTTTTTTGCCGCAATTACGTCATCTGTTTCTATGTACGAGGTTGCTGTAGCTTCACTTACTGAGAAGTTTTCAATTTCGAGAAAGAAGGCAGTCCTTGGAATTACTGCGGGTGTGTCTTTTGCCGCTGTAATTGTGTCTCTTGGATTTGGAGTTTTGGACTTTGTTCAGTTAAACGGGATGAACATTCTGGATATGCTTGATTTCCTTGGAAACAGTATTCTGCTTCCTGTCTGTTCCCTTTTCGCATGCTTTGCGGCAGGATGGATTTTAAAGCCGAAGGCTGTTGTTGATGAGATTTGTTCCTGCGGGGTGAAGTTCCGCGGTCAGCAGGTGTTCTCGTTTGCTCTTCGGTATTTAGTACCTGCGGCTATTCTGATAATTCTGATTACTGGTATATTTTAAGAGTTTCTGCAATCAGGTAGTGTTTGCGGTTCTCGGTGATTTTTACCCTGAGTTTTGTTCCAAGCGGGTATTCTTTTTGTATTACGATGTTCTGGTAGCTTCTGTCACGTGCTGTGACACTTCCTGGTTTGTCGGTTTCGGTTACTACGCAATCGAACTCGCGTCCAAGTCTTTCGTTTCCGTTTATTTCATAGACTGCGTTTGCGGCATCTGTTAATGCCTTTGAGCGGTTTTTCTTGATTGGTTCAGGCAGTCTCTTCCATTTTGCGGCAGGAGTTCCGGGACGTACTGAGAATCTTGTAATATTGATTTTTCCAGGGCGTGTACGCTTTACCTGTTCGACTGATGCTTCTCCGTCTTCATCAGTCTCTCCTGAGAATCCTGCTATGTAGTCTGTGCAGATTCTAATGTCCGGGAATGCCTGACGGGCGCGGGTTATGATTTCTTCATACTGTGCTGTTGTGTAACGGCGTCCCATGCGCTTTAAAACTTCGTCAGAGCCTGACTGTACCGGGATGTGGAGGAAGAGGAATATCTTTTCGCATTTGAGTGCGTCAAGGAAGTCATCGAGGATTGGAAGCAGGGTGTCCGGGTTTGCCATTCCAACTCTTATCATGAAGTTTCCATCAAGTTCTCCTAAAGCACGGAGAAGGTCTGGCAGTCTAAGACCTGATTCGGTGTCCATTCCCCATGATGCGGTGTCCTGTGCTGTTACCTGAAGTTCGGTTGCTCCGGCGGAGATGAATGCTTTTGCCTGAGATACGATGTCTTCTAACGGGAAGCTGTGGAGTTTTCCTCTGGCAAGTCTTGTTATGCAGTATGTGCAGTGTCCGCTGCACCCTCTGGCAATCTGGAGAACTGCCTGTGTGTCCGGCGATGCAGTTCCAACTTTTGAGTAGCAGTCGTGGATGTCGTCAGGATTTATGATGTATGCTTTCGGGAACTGTGAGCGAAGTCTTGCTTCTGCGACCGGCGGAAGACATCCTGTGATGAAGAGTTTTTTGTTTTCGTACATCGTGAGGCGTTCATACATGTGTGCCTCGGTTTTTTCGATGACGATGCATGTATTGATTAAGACGCCTTCTGCTTCGAAAGGTGAATCTACAATCCGGCATCCGTTTGCTTTTGCAATCTCAACAACCTTTTCAGTATCACCGGTGTTGTATGTACAGCCGTATGTTTCGGTATAGAGTGTGAGATTTTTTAAAGCCGCAAATGCTTTTTCGGTGCCGGAGAGTTCCATGTCTGTATTATGGGGCGGCTGAAGGGAAAAAAGTATGAGTGGGAGTTTAGAATGATGCAAGAAGTGCTGTTACAATCCCCGTTAAGAAGATTCCGTCAAAGGTTCCGGCACCACCGATTGATATCATCTTCGCGCCATGTGATGCGATGTCTCTAAGATGCATGATATCTGCTCCTATAACTGTTCCAAGAGTTCCGGCAACAAATGCGATTCCTGCTGCCGGAAGTCCGAATCCTCCTCCAAGAATAAGGCCGAGACAGAGAGCAACAAGCGGGGCTGTGAAGAACGGCGCGGCGATTCCAATGCCTTTGACAGGGCGCGCTATGAAGTATGATACTGCCGAGACGACAGCAACCGCTGCGACCATTTTTGCGAAGTACCATGGGTCGTTTGTAATCTGACCGGTCAGTGCGGAGATTACGAGATATACAGCAATCAGCAGAGGGATTAACGCTCCTCCGATATTGATGCAGATCTGCATGCCGCCTGTTTCCTTCTGCTCTTCTACTTCGAAGCGCTCGGTACGATACATCTTATCGTACATGGACGGGGCATACTGTCCGCGCGGTTTTCTTCTCTCGCGCACGGGTTCGGGCGTCTTTTTGGGATACAGTGTTGTTACCGGAAGGTTGATGAAACTTCCAACAATAATTGCGATAATCAAAAAGACAATGCCCCAGAATCCAAATCCGAGATTTGCCAGGGCCGCTCCGATAAGTCCGAAGAAGAGAAGCGGCAGCCCTATTATCACCAGAAGGATTAATAGAATCAGTACCAGCGGGGATACCGGGCTGTACAGTATTCGTGACACAGATATCTATCTATTTTAGGAGATTATAGTCTCTCTGGTAAGACAAAGCGAAACATTAATAATGATATAAGTCGCATCTAATTAGGTAACATAGCCCGTTAGTGTAGTGGTCAATCATGGGGGACTCTGGATCCCTCGACAGCAGTTCGAATCTGCTACGGGCTACTTCTTTTTCTGAATTATCATACAACAGCTCAAGCTCTCACAACATATAATTCATCTGAGACCCAATACTCTTTTACTATGAAACTGATTCGCGCACCAACCCTGTCCCGTGCCCACGAGTTGGTTGTCCGTTACATCTTAGAGAAAGGATACTATCTGAAGACCGAAAACGGTGAGGAGACTATGGAGACTGATGAGATCTGTATCTCCGTTGATCACCCTCTCGAAGCTCCAATGGTGTCTTCTGCTTCCCGCTTCAAGGAGGCATTCCTCAAAGAGTACGCAAACAACCTCATAAACGGCTCTGACGCTGTCTTTGAATATGATTATCACGGCCGTCTCTTTGACTGGGGATGCGGCCTTGAGTTTGGTGGCGAGGTTCACCAGGACCAGATTCAGTACATCATCGACAAGTTAAAGGAAAACCCTGAGTCGCGCCGCGCTGTGGCTGTCACCTGGTGTCCTCCTGTTGATGCAAAGCTTGCGGACTGTCCGTGTCTTCAGCTTGTTCAGTGCGCAGTTCGTGGCGGCAAACTCGATATGAAGATTGTATTCAGAAGCAATGATATGCTTTCTGCCGCAGGTTCGAATATGTATGCTCTTGTCTATCTGCAGAAGTTTATCGCTGACGCAGTAGGTATTGAGGTTGGAAAATACACTCATATCTCTCTTATCCCGCACGTCTATTTCAAGCGTGATGCGGCAGATATTCCGCCGTTCTGTGCTAAAGGTGCAGAGTTCACTCCTGTTCCCGAGGTCTGCAGAGTCTGCGGAATGTGCGCTAAATCCAAGCGCTAACTTTTTTTATGATTTCTGTAAAGCGAATTCTGATTTTTATTGTTGGTCTTTACTGTATGGGGCTTGGTGTTGCGCTTTCAGTTATAGCAGCACTTGGGACTTCTCCAATCTCCTGTTTGCCGTATGTTGTAAGCGAAATCTTGCCGGTTAGTGTCGGTACTGTGACGTTTATCATGAATCTTTTGTTCATGACGGCGCAGATTGCAATTCTTAGGAAAGATTTCAGGCTCTGGCAGTTTTTACAGCTCCCGGGCCTTCTTGTGTTTTCGGTCTGTATTGATTTGAATATCCTGCTGTTCTCGTGGCTTCCGGTGGATTTCTATGTACTGCAGGTTCTCTGGATGCTTCTTGGATGTCTGATTTTAGGAGTGGGTGTTGGTCTTTTGCTTTTAGCAGATTATGTAATGATGCCTGCAGATTATCTGATTAGAATTCTTGCCTCTGTGGTTTTGAAAAAAGATTTCGGGAAGGTGAAGGTTGCTTTTGATGTGGCGCTTGTATGTATTGCGGCGGTGACTTCGCTTGTTTTCCTTCACGAGATTGTCGGAATCCGTGAGGGTTCTTTGATTGCTGCGCTTACGGTTGGAATTATTGCCCGATATGTTGCTTCGAGGTTTTCTTTTCTTCAGATTGAGCGGTAGTCGTCAACAGGTCCTACTATGATGTGGTCGAGGATTGGGATTCCAAGAATCTCTCCGCATTTTGTAAGTTCTTCTGTCATTGATATGTCCTGTCTGCTTGGTTCCAGGTTTCCAGACGGGTGGTTGTGTACAAGGATGATGGATGATGCTCTGTCTTCTATGGCTCCTGCAAATACTTCACGCGGATGTACCTGACAGTTGTCCAGGATTCCTTTTGTGATGAGGCGGACGTTTACTACTTCGTGTGCTCCGGTTAGTGTTATCGTCAGGAAATTTTCCTGATTGTCGTATCTGTACTGGTTTACGAAGGGGAGTACGTCTTTTGGTGTTCGAATGACGGCCTTTCGCATTTTTGGCGGGGGGAAACGTCTTGCAAGTTCTAAGGATGCGAGTATCTGGCAGGCTTTTGCTTCACCCATGCCCGGAATTTCGGTGAGGTCTTGAATGGTTGTTTCATATGTGTAGGTCATGAGTACTTTTCCGACCATTTTCCCGATTTTGACTGCGTCATGCCCGACAGTTCCGCGCCCTAAGATTGCGGCGATGAGTTCTTCAAGTTCCAGAGATGATGCGCCTTTTGCCATGAGTTTTTCTCTTGGTTTGTCTATCTCCGGGGTGTCTTTGAGGCTCATAATTGTTCGTTATTGTGTGTTTGGTATTTATTGGTATCCGGGGTTGGTTTTTTGATGTTTTGGGTGTTTTGTATGGTGCTGTGCGGTTGTATGTCTTTATTTGGTGTTTTTTTGATTTGTGTGTGTGCTTTGTGTTGATGTTTTGGTTGTTTTGATGTTTTTTGGGGTTTTACTGGTGTCTGTCATGTTCTTTTTTGTGTTTGTTTTGTTCTATCTTTTCCGCGCGTTTATGTCCTCTTTACAAAGATTTATTCATGTTATGCTACCAATAATAGAATATGAACACTCAAGACTGTATTGCAAATGCATTTGCCGGCGAGTCTCAGGCAAACCGCAAGTACAAGGCTTTCTCTGAGGCAGCAGCTGATGAGGGATACGACCAGGTAGCAAAGCTCTTCCGTGCAACCTCTGCAGCAGAGGAAATCCACGCAAAGAGACTTCTTCGTGTCGGCGGATATATTGGAACCACTGTCGCTAACCTTGAGGCAGGACGTGAGGGTGAACTCTACGAGACTAACGAGATGTACCCTGAGTTCATCACTGTTGCAGAAGCAGAGGGCAGACAGGATGCATTAATCACTTTCGAGCACGCAAAGCAGGCAGAAGCAGTCCACGCTGACCTTTACCAGAAGGCACTCGATGCAGTAAAAGCAGGTAAGGACTTCGATGTTAAGACTATCTACCTCTGCCCGGTCTGCGGAAATGTTGAGATTAACCACACTTCCGACCGCTGTCCAATCTGCGGTATTCCGGGAGCATCTTTCAAGGTTGTCGAGTAAGACAATCTTTTAATCTTTTTTACTGTTTTATCATACGTATTTGTTAAATACTATCACGTCTTAGTATATTCTACAGGTAACTTTTTGCAGATTCAATTCTCTGGTGACTTGGACATGGCGTAAGGCGCATCAGTTCTGATGCGCTGTGAGGAGTAATCGGCCTCTTTTGTTTTGTACAGCTTTTGCTTTGAAAAAAATATGATATTATGCAGTATCCAAAATCACAAAAATATGAAAGGCTCATCAAAGAAAAAATCATGGGCCCAAATCCTGTAAAGCTCACAGAAGAATTGATGACAAAAGTTGTAATTCCTAAAGGAAGCCTTGTAATGGACCTTGGTTCCGGAACAGGAATTACTTCTGTGTTTCTTGCAAAAGAGTATGGTCTTCGAGTAATCGCGGCTGATTTGTGGAGTAATCCGACAGATAATATGCGGTTCTTTGAATCAGAAGGGCTTAGCTCTTCAGATATTATGCCGATACATGCGGATGCCAACAATCTTCCATTTGCGCATGAGTTCTTTGATGCTGTGGTGTCAACTGATTCATACAATTACTTCGGACGTGATTCGGAGTATCTTGGAGAAAAACTTCTGCCATTTGTAAAGTCAGGCGGTTTAATCTGTATTTGTGTTCCGGGCATGAAAAAGGATTGTCACTATGATTTGCCAAAGGAACTTCTTGCTTCATGGACGCCTGAGCAGTTGGATTATATCCATGATGCAGAATACTGGCGAAGTATTATTGAGCAGACTGCCGGTGTCACCATCATATCACTTGAAGAGATGGAGAGTAATGAAGAGGTTTGGGCGGACTGGCTTGCTTGTGAAAATGAGTATGCAGTGTCTGACAGGAAAGCGTTTGACGCAGGCGGAGGTAAGTATCTGAATTTTATCTCAATTATCGTTCAGAAGAAGGAGTGAGACACTCCTTTTTTTTGAATGAGTGTTTGTAGTTTATGTTTCTCTGATTCTCCGTAGCGACAGTGAGCAGGCAGGCTGGTTTTGCTTTGGTTTTCTTCGACTGCCCCGCCTGACTGCTCGCTGACGCGGCAGTCCGAGACGGCGGGGAGAGACTTAGGTGTTTGGGTTCGGGTGTT
>ERZ808034.78-NODE-78-length-12883-cov-3.494846_pt1 | contig 12883 bp, 20 predicted proteins | sample MGYA00380188_ERZ808034 | MGnify/ENA primary metagenome ERZ808034 (study PRJEB31490, sample SAMN06133380) | cow dung metagenome | isolation source: M12 | host: cow | place: China: Chengdu | collected 2015-05 ...
GTTGTAGTTGTGGAGCCAGACAACCACTGGGCACCAATCACTACCCTTGGTACAGAATAATTATGTTGCGCAGTACAACTCAAATCGGCACAAAGGTATCCTACTACTGTACCAGTAGCATTCTGTATTCTCATGTTTGCATATTTCTCTCCGTGGCCATTGATGTAAATAACATCTGAGTTTCTACCAATCTCCTTGATCATTTGAGCAGTTATAGTATCCTCAGCATTGTTATACGAACCGATATCAGTGTAGCCAAAGCTTTCCATCCACTGTTTAACAATTGCTGCTTCGTCTTCCGTACTATCTCCCACATCAAAAGCAGAGAAAGTAAGACTTGGATTAGTAGAATTTATCACAACTTCTGTTTTTTCATTTGCGCTGCCTACAGATTGTGAAGATGTAATTTCAGTTGCCAATGCAGAGGCAGGAAAAGAAAGAACTATAACGAGGCATAGTAATAGGGCGACGGTTTTCTTCATTAATTTTCCTCCTTCTTAATATGTGGTTGGTTCGTCGGAACCATTTTGAATCAAAAAGAGTTTCTGTGATTACTTCGGTAGAGGAATGTCAACAGGTAAAGAATAGATATCTTCTACAATCACACCATTTTCGACAGAAGAACCATATGCGAAAACAATTGAAGAAACTTCACCATCATTGATTTCTTTGGATAATGACAATTTGATAACAAGGCTCCCTGCTTCGTTATTCTTAGATGTTTCGCATCTCCTTATCTTAATCATAGAACACCATTCCGATACGGACGACGCAGCATCTAGCACGCTAGTTACTCCAGAAGCATCTTTGTCGAAGCTAGACAGAACAGAAACAACTGTACAACCTTTTGGTATATATATTGTTAATCCACTTTTATCAGTTAAAGCCAAATTAAGATCTATTATCATTTGGATTTCCCAATTGTCACCCAAATCCAGCAAATACAGCATACCATCGAGAGACAAATCAGATGCGTCGTCAAGTGAACCAAGACAGAAAGACTCAGTCGCAGCTAAGCGGTCATTGACAATACTACTGCCATTATGCGTTGAGCAAGCCGATAGAAGTACAACTATAGCCAGCAGAACAGGGATAATTGTTTTCATGTACATCACTTCCTTTTCCATCCGACAGACGGACAATTGTATTACTCCTGGATAACTTCTGTATACCGCTGCAATAGGTCATCAAAAGCATAGTCAGTTCGAGAATGAGAAGCAGAATTAATTTTTGCACGCAACTCATTTAATTCATCAATTCTTTTCATATGCTTCTCAATAATACCCTTATTCTCATCATAATTGGCATCATTGATAGAAAAGCCTCTTATAATCCGCTCACTTCTAAAAATATGCTTTTCAATGTCAGTCAGTAATTCGGTAGTTGTTCTAATATCTGTAGTATCGCTATCTACTGGAGCTTCATGGCTAACCGTAACCTGCGGTGAGTGGGCATAATAAAAATATGCCTCATCAGATTCGGTGAATTCCTTGATAATCTTGTCCGACAATTCGAGTTCTTCAGCCTTTTCTAGAAAATCAGCCCTTGCTATTTTTTCCACATTATTAGCTGCCAGTTCAGATGCAGAAGCAGAAGAAGGGGCTGCAGGTGCCGTGCAGGTGTAGATAGAGGTTCCTGCATCAACAATTTCATAACCAGGACCCAGAATACAGTAGTCAGTCGAAAACTTAACTTGTTTTCCTGCGTTAACATCTACAAGAAACCAGAAATACTGTCCAACATCAGACACGTCAGAAGACCACTCCCAGTCACGGGTTAGGCCTGTATTATTATTGCTAGTAGAATCAACTACATTTCGTATTGCATCCGCCAATGTTATTGCAGACCATGCATATGACACGCCAAGATTATTTAGCACGGTAATTGCCATTCCGGCAATAGCAGACATCAAATTTGCATAATCAGCAGTAGAGCCATTTGTTTCAGGGGCAGATCCTATGTATTTTGCAGCATTGCTTGTCCAATAACTCATGTTTGATGAATTATATGTGCTATTAATATCTATGAGCGCACACCGGATAGCATATTTTCTTCCGCCAGAAGGAGTTCGTGCAGATCCCGTTCCAACAACCCTAAAATTAAACTCCCAACAGTTTCGCTGAGACGACCAGGCCGCTCCCATATAACCTATCTTATATGAGGCTGCAATTGTGCAGAGGCCCTCAGCGAATCTATATTGAACGCTATCACTATTTCCCGTGCTTGTGATTGGCTGATCTACCGCAAATACAGGAGAAGATAGGGAGAAAATAAGCGTAATTACAAGAACCAGAGAAATAATTTTTTTCATATTACTCCATCCTTTCTATTCAAATAGTATAAGCTACTTCCATTTTCTGCAGGCCATTGGACTCACCTCCTTTGATTTAATTTCTGCTATGCTTGTGCATACCTTACTCATATGAAAAGCAAGCATCACCAGCAAGATGATCAAAAAACTCTATAGGGAAAATATAAAATCTTCGTGTTAATAGGCTTGTTTTGAGCAGCAAAATGTATTTGCTTTCTATATTTACAACAATTCAACACTCTCTAAAGGAGACAACAGAATGTGGTGAATGGTTTATTCTATTGAAAAAACATTCTTTTTGCTATAAAATATAATATAGCAAATCACATCAAAAGATTTCTTTCCACAAAGCCCTTGAATGGTTATAAAAATAAATTAATACATACTTGTTGCCTGTTTACAAAACTTAATTGTTATATATATGGAGGTAGTGGCGACAACAGGAGGCTTTCATGCTTATTATCTACCTTGGCTTGATCGATGACGAGCAACAGCGTGTCAAATTTGAAGAAATATACACTACATATCGAATGCAGATGATACATCTCGCTAAATCCTATTTTGAAAACGAATTAGATGCTGAAGATGTTGTCCATGATGTTTTTGTCCGTATTGCCACAAAGCATATGAAATTCATTCAAGGACTGGGTAATCCAGAGGATATCCGAAATTACCTTTTGAAGGCAACTAAAAACACAGCCTTAAATGAGTTGAAAAGAAAAGGCCGTGCCAATATTTCTATTGAAGATATAGCAGAAAGTGATTTAGATGGCTTTCCTGACCTTACGGACGATACATTTATAGAGACGATTTGTACAAAGGCTGAATATGAAAGTGTAGTACAAGAGTTACTCGCTATGGAGGAACCATATCGGGACATTATGTATTATCACTTTGTTCTGGATCTCTCGGTTCCAGAAGCGGCCAGGTTACTGGGTAGAAACATAGCTACTGCGAAGAAGCAACTCGTTCGTGGCAAAAAACTATTATTATATAAGCTTGATATTCGAGGGGACCTTAAAAATGGCAATGACTAAGGTAGAATTAATGAATGCTTTTAGAGAAGCAGCAACATATGAGTTTCGTGATATCCCTCGCGATGACGCTCTGATTCCGCACAAGTTTTCTGCAGAGTTTGAGTATAAAATTGCAAAGCTCATCCATAAGGAGAAAAGTTTCTTTTGGCACTTTGTAAATACTGCGTCTAAGCGTGTAGCTGTGATAGTTTTGGTGCTCGTGATGCTGTTTACGACTGCCTGTAGCGTAAAAGCAATAAGAGAACCTATCGTTAGATTTTTAACTGAAGTGTACGAAACCTTTACCGAGTATTTCTTTGAAGGCGAAAAAACCAGTGTGATCACAGAAAAGTATTATATTTCGGCCATTCCTGATGGGTTTGTTGAAGAAAGCACGTATGAAACGGACACGACAATTAATATCGTCTACCGGAGCGGTGAAAACAATACGATTCACTATACCCAGGCTGTTACAGATGAAACTACCATCTATTTAGATACCGAGAAGGCTGATAGCAAAACTATTACCATTTCTGAACATGAAGTACATTTGTATGCACAAGAAGGTGTCCTATATGCTATGTGGACAAGCAATGGATATTATTTTGAAATAATATGTTATGGCGATTTCAGCGAGGATGATATTATCAGCCTCATTCAATCGGTCAGTACTAAATAATATAGCGAGCGGCGGGCAAAAGCCCGCCGCTCCTTTACTCTTCAATAAGTTTTCGTTTCTTGGCACTCTATTTCATCCGCCGTACCGCCGGAACCGTAAATCTTAAAAGATACTGTTACACGGTATGTTCCTTTTGAGCTTAATTGGATCGAATGTCCACCAGTGTAGTAATAGTCATTAATGGTATCAACCCACTGATCATCAGTTGTTCCTATATCCACCCTTGTCCAGAAAAGTCCCAGCACCTTTTTTTCTACATATGTAGTGATAACCGCCCGGGTAGTTACGCCCTGGAAACCATGATACGCATTGACCACAGATAGTTCTCCTGTTGAAGAAATCGAAATCGTTGTCCGCGCAGAAAGTGTGTTGTTATAATAGGGCGTTGCGATTTCCGCAGCATGCGCTCTTGTTGTAAATGGCGTACCAGAAAACATTGAAAATATGGATACAACGGTCAGCACAAAGGCTAACATTCTAATTCTAACAGTTCTTGACATAAATCCTCCTCATAAAAGCCGCCTATTCAAACAACGATCTGTGAGCAAAAATCACCTATGTTCTCAGCATCACTCCCACTCCCTTACTGTCTATACAACAATTTGCCAAAAGCAAGAGGAGACATCAAATAAACATCAATTTTTTTGTCTCCTACAGTAGTCCATGATTTGTTATATAAGTAGAAGGCCAAACAAATTATTGTTTCTATGTTAGGAGGGAGTATCTAATGAGACTGTATATTTCGCCTTTCGCCAGCAATATCAATTGGGCTTATGGATGCTTCTTCCACTACTCCAAAGTGAGGTATCCATTAAAGTTCAGTGATATTAGGCGTATAGGCTAGTTTTAACCAGCTTATACGCCATTTCTGTCCGCCCTATGAACCATTGGGCAATTCCAACCGAAGTTAAGCCATATAGAATGACACTTAACATAACTATGGTAACAGCAACGTTATTTAGAAAGGAGCATATAAGTGAAAAAGAATATAAGATATGTAGTATCACTAATTCTTCTGTGCGCGATGGTTATCTCCATTTCGTCCATTTATGTTAGCGCAGCGGAAACCCATACGCATTTATTTATGCCAACGGGCACCTCGTCAGTATTGCATCCGCACAAGGTTACCTCGGAATGTAGCTGTGGAGCAACACAGGTTTCTTACCTTTTGAAAAACACATGCTCAACGTGTCGTGCCAACGAAAAAGTCGCAACTAACACAGTACGCTCGACAAAGGTCTTTGTGTACCTAGATGGTGATGCTGGGTTTGGTCTGCCGATTACGGCACCTATTGACTGTGTAGTAACTTATACAAACTACTACGATTATCCTTTTTCGATGACCTATAATTATCCCCCGTTTGCCTCCTTCGCATCCATCGTTGAATCCTATACCGATGTTCCTCCCATTTATCCCACTGTTAATTGTTGGTCTGGTACTTCTGTAAAGTACTACTCATCTTCTGGATCGCTTTTATGGGATCAGAGCATGCAGCAAAACACCAATTTTGATTCAATTCCGTCTAATTTAGGAATTGTCTATACACTTAGTTCTAAACCGAAATACACCGTATCTACTGCTATGTTCTTTATGGCTTCGTCTGGAATGCACCATAATATTAGCGTTACAACAAACTTCTCTTAAAGCAGATTTACCTAAAAAATAAGAATGGAGGTCAACCTATGAATAAACGAACTTTAATTACTTGCATTTGCATTTCTCTGTGCTTACTGTTCGCCTTTTCCGGAGTTGCATATGCTGCAACAGGAGAAAGTATTTTCTCCCTCGCCGGAAAATACTACCGGGCTGCCCAAGGAACAGTGGGCCTTAGTGAAGCAAATAGCAATACGATCATTGCTAGTTATAACGGTCATAACATTACTGTTGCTATGGTCGAATATAATCGCAATATGAACATACTTAGGGATGAAGCCTCTGCTTCCAAGCATGATTCCGACCTGGAGATTGCAGAACAACTCATAGCAAATATTATTCTTGCAGAAGAGGCTGAAAAGTTGGGTTTATCTGCCACAAAAGCAGAAATTGACCTGATGGTCGAAAACGCTATCCGCTCTTATTCAATCCCTGAAGGCAAAGCAATCCTGGATGATTATTGTGCAGGTGCAGGGATTTCTTTCGAGGAATATATCGAACTTCTCCGGGAGCAGGCACCGAATGTAATCGCAAGACAAAAGCTGAAAAATGAAATAGGCAAGCAATATTGTGAGCAGAAGGGCATCAAATATACTCATGTGAATCCTCCTGTCGATATGATTCGTGCTCAAGAAAAGTACATTGCAGAACTAATTGAACAGCATAAAGACGATATTGTTTATTATGAAGTGACCCAATAATCTTTGGACACGCAGCCTTGCGGGATGGCACGATGTATGATATACTAAATTTATAAGGAATGAGGTGGATCATATGCCTGAAAATGGTAATGAGTTTATTAACTCTCTGGTTGCTATCTTGGCTGTTCTGTGCATATGTGCGCTAATTTTTCGAATAATATATCATTTTTTGCGGGATAAGTTTTCTCCGGTGATATCTGAAAAAGCGCAAGTTATAGATAAGTATGTGGTGGACAACTTTTCAAAAATTTACGGTAGTTTAGCCAAAAAACCGCAATATTATGTTGTGTTCTCAGTAGGAACAAAAAAGCGTTCGTTTAGAGTGTCAGAATTTTCTTATAGAGGGTACAAATTAAAAGATCGGGGAACCTTGAAATATAAAGGTAGCAGGCTTATAGATTTCCGTTAAATCCACATAAACTAAAAAGCAATAATTTCTAAAATGTAGTATACCGGGTGTTGGTCTTGTTCCGTAGACATCGTACCTGAATAGTCTTTTTGAAACGAGAAAGCGGTGTGACCTTTGGGCCACACCGCTTTTGTCACGGGTTGTTAATACCATATACCTTCAGGTTCCATCTTCCGAGATCCTGCTGCTCTGTAAGAATCTTATAACACCGAAACAGAACTGGTTCCTTGAGGAATACGGAATAGATTGCTGGAGTTTTGCTTTCATAACAATCTGCAATGATATACCCATCTTGCTTGAAAGGCTTGATTAGTTTCCTGCAGGCTTTGCAGAAGTTTGCTGCCTTGTAGGGTGCCGGCTCTTCCGGAAGAGGGATATGCACTTCCCAGTTTGCTGTATCACGGTAGCCCTGAATACCTGCCACCGTAACAAAGCTAAAGGTGCCGCCTTGCTGCCAGCTGTCCAATTCGGTTGGGCGAATCTGATTGATGTTATACACCTCGAGGATCCCTGCCTCTCCAGTATTCAAGTTGATCAGATACGGTGCGTGGCAAGACACCAGGTCGCAGAGGGCACAGTGGTCTGGGTCTGGGGGAAAGAGGAAGGCGCTAATAATCACGACTGAAAGGATCAGCACTAAAATCAGTATAGGGAGTTTTCTTTTCATTTTTGCACCTCGATTATTTTTACTGCCAGACCGATTTCTTTTGCATAGTCGATGGTATTTTGGGTACCGCTGGGAAGGCCGTCCCATACAGCGATAATCCTACTGGCATGCCGGCACATCCACATATTTCTTTTTTGGTATGCCTCTGGGGAATAGCTTGGTGAGATTACCTCGACCCAGTCTGCCTGCTTTCGGACCATTTTGTAATGCTTTACCCAGTCTACTGGCCACTTGGAGTCAAACCCTTCAAAGGGAACAGCACAGATTAGCTTCAGCTCCTTATTCTGTCGGCGCAGTTCAATGACGATATCAGCAGCCCACAGATCCACGCCGGTGCTGCAGCCTGTAATGAAGGTGGTATACCCATCTTCAATTGCTGCAAGGATCTCCTTGCGCAGGGATACGATCACATCACCCTCACATCCGTATAGGCGGTTTGGTCTATGCCCGGTGAATGCACATCGATGTTTACGCAACTCAGCCTCAGGTCGCTGGGGTTGAGCTTTTTTTATGCTAAACAAGTCCTTTAGTCCCATATTTTCCCTCCAAAGACGCTCTTTGAGTGTATTGTATCACATATTACAGCGAATTTCACTGCTATTTGTCATAATTTATCCTGTGTGGTTGGTTTCGCAGTGCTGCGCAAGTCGGTATACTATTAGGGAGAGATTGTGACAGATAGGAGGGAATAGTATGGCTTACACCGAAATCGGCAAAAACATCCAGGCAGCCCGCATTCAACAGAACCTAAGCCGTGAAGCTCTTGCCGAGAGATCCGGATTGAGTGCAAACTTCATTGGAAACATCGAACGAGGAGAAAAAGCAGTTTCCTTGGAGTCCTTCATCAGCATTGCGAACGGATTAGGAGTAAGTGCAGATGTGCTTCTTGGTAGCGTGCTCACAAACGGCTATCAGGTTAAGACCAGCATGCTTTGCGAACGAATCAATACGCTGTCACCTAAGAAACGTGAGATGGTACAAGATCTGCTTGAGATCTTACTGCGAGACAAAGACTAAAGAACAGGATATCTTATGGCCCTACTATCTGCAGATGGTGGGGCCCTTTTTATGCAAAAGAAAAGGGCTGCGAACCCTATGAGAGTACGCAGCCCGGAAGAATTCAATCTCCCTATTGTTTTGCTTAGACCTTATGGATATGGTACTTTACGAGATTGCCATGCAGGCACATACCGCTAATCGACATAACGGCTGAAACAGCAGCCTTTTCATTATAGGCCAACTGCGGAGTATGCTCTCCATCCTGTACGATATAGTGCCAATCCTGGAAGGGCTTGCTCCATACCTTTCCGAAGTAAGCCTTCCGTGTGATTCCCTCATCGAAGGTAACCTCAAAAACGATGCGCTTGCGTTTTGCTTTGTGATGCCACATTTGCTGCAAGGCATCCAACAAGGTGATTTCTTCCATCCGAAAATCCCCTTAGAAAGGCAACTGTGCATCCTCATCACCGATCGGAGCGAAATCCGAGGCGGGAGGAGCATAGTTGGGTGCCGTGTAGGCAGGAGGTGCGTATCCGCTGGTCTGAGAGTGGTTATCACCAGATTCATTCTTGGAATCTGCGAAGTATACATTCTCTGCCAGGACCTCTGCAGTACGGCGCTTATTGCCTTCCTTATCGGTCCAACCACGGATCTGCAGCTTTCCGGAGACCACAGCCATACGGCCTTTTGTAAAATACTTTCCAACGAACTCACCGGTGTTGCGCCAGGCGACACAATCGATGAAGTCAGTTTCTTTCTCTGCATCCTTGCCTTTATAATCCCGATCCACAGCCAGTGTGAAGCTGGTTACAGCAACACCGCTGCCAGTGCGGCGCAGCTCAGGATCTCTGGTTAAACGGCCCATGATAGTAATATGATTCAGCATAATAATCCTCCATTATTTCCGGTATGGGCAACCCTAAGTGTCTGCCCATACCTTTCTCGTTTTTAGAATAGTGATGTTCCTGTGTAGTTTGGCGCTGTGATCTGTGACTGGAATGCCGGTGCAGGTTGCTGCTTCGGCGCCTCCGGAGCCTTTTTTGCCTGCTGGGGCTGAGTGTTCCGAGCCGAATGAGTCTGGGATAAATACCAGGCTGCGAGCCACGCTTCATAGTGAGTCTTGGTAAACAGCAGAAGCTCTGCCAAAGCGTCCCAAGTCATGCTCACAGAAACGTGGTTCTCCGGATTCTTCCCAAACCGAGGTACGATCAGCCCTTTGCTGTCCGTTTCTCCAGGCCCGCTGTCTGCGATGAACAGGAAGTCAGTCTTCTGTCCAGCCAGAAGCTTGCACACCCGGGAGAGGCTTTTGCCATCCGGTCTGGGTTTCCCATACTGGCGCAGTTTCTCTGCAGAGGTGCCGCCGAGCCATTCTTGGATTGGCCTATTGTCTCCAGCCTTCTTGCGTTCCTGCCAGATATACCGCAGCTCACCACAGGTAAGCTTGCGACACAGCTCCAGCAGCTCGGGGATACTGATATAGATATGCACGTTGTTCGTCTGCCTTTGCCCGGCCGGCTTATTCACATCGTAGGTTGCGAATGCGAAATGTGCCTTTCCTTTGCTAAAGGCGTCTGACAAGCTTTCCACAAAGCAGTTTTTGGCATCCTTCCGGATGATCTGACTCTGATTACGCTCCTCTTGCACTTCTAATCAACTCCTTCAGACGAGGAATATCCTCAAGCATGTGGGTAACGATTCCTGCATTTTCCTCAAACTGAGGTGCGAACGGCTGATCAGTATCATAGCGTTCATACAGGAATACGCGGACCATAAACCAAACTTCCATCATGGTCATCATGTCCCATTTCTTTTCCAACTCGCTGATCTTGTTGCCAAGCTTTGCAATCGTCTGATGCCAGCGGATGAAGGCTTCGTCTTCAGTCTTGATATCGAAGTCAGCGAGCCATTCCCGAACCGTATGAGTCTGGGAGTTGTCTCCACACTCGATTGGTTGAAGAAGGTATTTGACTTCGCTTTTGCCGACCTCCTCTGCAGAGTAGTCTCCCTTTGCAATAGAGATATACCGACCCAGAGGATACAGTGCACATACAGAAGGCTTGACCTTATGTACGCTGCACTTGTGATTCTTCAGCAGAGGACAGCGCATCTCATCGCCAACCGGCTGGAGGCGAATAATGGGCATGCGGGAATTGTCTCCGATATGGGTCTGGCAGTACTGGGCAAAGAACCGAGAAGGCGTCAACTTAAGCTCCTTGGCCATCTTATAGATGTCCATGGGGCTCAGAAGAATATCCTCACGGTTCAGGCAGCACATACCGCAGCGGGTGCAGTGGAACTGAAAGGTGTCATCCAGACCGATGGTCATGTTTTCGATATTGGCAGCAAATTCTTCGAGATTCATAATTTATCCTCCATACTGGTTTGAGGCATCGGCGCATTACCGACGCCTCAAACGGTTTCTATTAAATTGTCTCATCCGCCATACGGGTGAGTATGGCAATCAGCTTATCCTGATTCCTGCGGTACTGCTCCAGAAAAGGTTGGTCCAAATCAAACTCCGAATACTTGAGTCTGTGGAAATGCAGCACTGCCTGTGTTCGGTTTCTCTCCGGGATCTTGCGCAGCAGATCTGCGATACGCTTAGCCCCCCAGAAGTCCATCTGCAGGAACCTTCGATCCTCTTGCGGGAAATGCTTCTTCATCCAGGACTTGGTTTGTACAACCGGGCCGGTAAAGTGGTGGGGATACTCACGGCTCAAAAGGTAGCTGTGATTCCCATCTGCATCCGGATTCACGACGAAAGGGTAGAGCCTGCAGGCTCTGGGTTTCTCATCGTGGGTTGTACAGCGGTTATCTTTGAGAAAAATGCACGCATTCTCTTCGCCGACCGTCTTGAGCATATACACGAAGTAACCGCACTCATCCAGCAGGACTGGTTCTGCGTACAGGGTCAAGAAGTCATCGGTGCAAAGGATATTCTCACCTTTATCCCGGAGGTTCTTGGCCATGCGGAACATATCCTGTGAGTCCACCGGAACGCCTTCTTTTACCCGGAGACAGCATTTACCGCAGCCTTGGCAGCGGAATCTGACTCTGGCAGAAGGAGTGATACCGATGGTTTTTCCCCAGCCTTCCATCATTGCGGGCCTCCTTTGGATTCCAAGCGGGTCATATGCCATGTCTGGAATGAGTATGGATACTCACAGTTCGGATCCTCCGGGAAGCGGTTCTTTCCGTCGGGGATAATCACCCGCAGCACATTGCGGTCAGTTTCCCAGAACAGATCCAAACGGACATCGCAATCCAGGAAAATGCCGCTGACCATGTCGCCGGCCTTGAATCTCTCACCGTTCTGTACACGCATACCTAAGGTGTTGAGAATGTAGCTCATGTCCTCCGGGCTGGTATGCAGCACCATTTGAAAGTCCAGATGGTTGTATTTCTGCATACCGTGGGTATGTGCGTTGCAGGCGTAGTCAATGAAAGAATTCTCCGCCTTGCCGCACTTCGCACAGGTTACTCCGTTGGCTACCATGTGGATGGTCCAGTCGATTGGCTTACTCATACTGCAACCTCCTGTTCCGCCTTAGGGATGATCCAAAGGGCTTCATCTGTTACAAATTCGGTATCCCATTCGATCTGCAAAGACTGCTTGAGCAATGCTCTGCAGAGGGTCATGTCCAAGGAACGTGAGGTGTTGGAGTCTGTAGGAATACAGCATCGGATCATTTCCTTGCCGCCATTGACAGCCTTGATGAGATCCATGATCTCTATGGTAGTGAAACGGTCATCGATGGCAACGCTACTCCAGTAGGAGTCGTCCTCGCTTTGCGTTCTCATTTGGATTTCCCGGCCGAGATGGGCTGAGATACATTTCCCAAGGTGTTGAGAAACCAGACTCAGATCCAGCTTTAACGCTGTGTATTTCTCCGGCTTATTCATCGTCATTCCTTTCTGCCGTAACATACGGCGCATAATATGTAGTTTCGTCGTCTTCCAGACAGTAAGCACCAATGCAAAGGCGCTGTCTTTCCGGTTTTTCAGGGTTATACTCCGCAAAACAGATTGGCTCGTTTGAGGGAATCTCACCGTTGTCCCAATAGATATTTACCGCTGCATAAGGACCTTGAGGATAACCAACGGCCCTCAGATATGTACCGTTCGGCAGGGGAATTGCCAGCACGGGCTGATCCGTCGGTTCCGGTTTCTTGACTTCATAGGGCTCAGATAAAGAAAAACGCTTCCTTTTCTCCTGTTTCGGCTGAAGGAAGCGCATTTTATTCTTAATGAGCTCAAGCTGCAGCGCGGTAAAGATCTGTTCCACTTCGTCCCGAGTATACTCGTAGAAGCCGGTACCACAGAGATTTCCCAACAAACGCATCATGGCCATGATCTTATTCACCCGAGCCTCAGCAAGTCGACGGAATCGCTCGCTTTTGGTTTCATTTGGCGGTCTCATACCCGAACCTCCTGGCAGGGAGCGGCG
>ERZ808034.79-NODE-79-length-12839-cov-5.080160_pt1 | contig 12839 bp, 13 predicted proteins | sample MGYA00380188_ERZ808034 | MGnify/ENA primary metagenome ERZ808034 (study PRJEB31490, sample SAMN06133380) | cow dung metagenome | isolation source: M12 | host: cow | place: China: Chengdu | collected 2015-05 ...
AATCATATTTGAATAATTGAAAAAACATCTTGACAAATTGACAATAAAGGCATATAATAAAACTTGGGGAGGTGTTTTATAATGATCTACTGCGCAAATAATAACACCATTTACGGCACGGCAGCGGAAGCGAGCAGAGCTCTCGAGGTTGATCAAGCGTCTATCTCTAAAGCTTTGGCGGGACAACGCCAGAGCGCCGGAGTATATATTCTTGCAAAACTCGAGAACGTCAAGCTCGAGGATCTGCCGGAGCTCAGAGCGCGGCTTCTCTTTGCCGCGTACAAAATCTCACTTGATAGGGAGGTGAATATCAATGGTAGTAAAGCTTTCGAGTAATCTCTGGGATCATCTGCCGACATTGCAGGAGCTTCGCGAGCATACGGATCCGGACAAGGATCGCGTTGTCGCGAAATTCGACGACGAGATAGATCTCTCTTTGTATATCAATTATACCGGGCTGAGAATATACAGCAACGGGCGAAAAGGACGCAAGGGCGAGACGACGCTCAAGACCGAAATGAAATATATAATCTATGACGACGGCAATCTCGTATATCCCGACTACGAAATAGACGACAGCTCGCCGAGAATACTTGTATAGAGGTACTGAGATATGAGAAAAACAGCAACAAAAAAGATCTTTATCATAGAAACTAACAAGATGTACGACACAATAGCCGACGCTGCTCGAGCTGTCGGCGTGGATCCTGCGAACGCTCGAAAAGTTGTCCGCGGGCTCCGTGCTTCGGCGGGCGGCTTCCATTTCGCAGAAGTAAGCTCTGCGGAACAAAAAGCCGCAGCCGTTCGTGCTGTCGAGGCTGCTTCGGTTGATCGCGCTCGTAAACGGCTCGAAGCTCAGCGTAAGCGGAAGCTCGTCGACGCCGTTCATGATATTATGGTAGATATTAATAAACGAGCTCGAAATGCTCGCAAAGAGAATATGCTCGACACTGATCCGATTATGCAGCAGCTACTCTCTCACGCTGACAGATACGGATATAACAAGACGGGCGGCTATCAGACGAGCAGAACGCACTTGCGAGAGCTCACAGTGACAGAGCTCGAGAACTTTATCGAACTGACGGAGCGAGCTAAGAAAGAGTACGCGGATCGCTTATATGATCCCGAGAACGCAAAAAGAAATCTTTCGTCTCTTGCGCTGCAATTCGGCGTGAATGAGGAAGAAATGAAGAAATACTGGCACGTTTTGCCGGCTATCTTTGAGATGTTTCGTCAGGCAAACGTCGCACAATGGCAATATCAAGATATAGAGGACGAGATCTACGACGCCATTCAGTCCGGAGCTGATCCGGGGGATCTTCGCGACTACGTGCTCGATCTAACCAACTTTTATAAGGGAAACACTCGAGAAGATCTTGACGATATTCTTGAAAAATGGAGCACAACTCGCTCGACTTGGGAGGAGCGTTGGGAGTAATGGCAATATATTACAAGAAATACGATTATACTCAGATACTCGATCGCCCTGATCTGCAATATTCTCCATACGTCGCAGCGTTAGATATACAGTACGCTCATAATGCTCCTTATCTCTGGACATTCACGCTTGATAGTACCGGCACCGACGGCGCGGATCCAATTGCATACGGGCGCAGCTTCGAGGAGCTGATCGAGTTCCTGCGTGAGCTCGCGCGTCGCATGAAACTAATGCGCAAGAGCGAGAGAGAGAAACATTGCTTGATTGTAATAGTCGCGGATCTTTTCAAATTTTTCGCGCAAACAAAAAAAGCCCTGCCGTACTTGGCGGAGCCCTTTGTAGCAAAAACGGCGAGCGACGTCCTTCTCGCGACTATACTCGACGTTTACGAGCTGCACTCTTATAAAGCATACTTTGAGACAGAGCTCGAGGACGATATGCTGCACGATTATGGTATAATTACGGAAGATATAAATACTGACGTTCTGAGCGAGCGCTGCGCTCTGACTGAGGACGAGATCGACAACTCCGCAAATAAATCGTTCTATATGGCTTACATCTTCCGGCAAGAGCTTGATTTGAAATATCAAGGCGCTCCCGGTCGGCTCGTTTTGACAAAAACCTCGCGAGTAAAAACTATGTTTGCGTACGAGGAACGAAAAGCAAGTAACAAGGCAGCTTGTAATCTCCGGGCGCAAATAATGAAAATGAATCCTATATGCAGCGAGTACGGTCGCGAGTTTCTGCTTCCGCTGCTCTATAAAGCATTTATCGGCGGCTGTGTTTTTTATGAGCCGGGCGTTCCAAATGTCGAGTTTGAGGACGTAAACAGCGTAGATCTCTCGAGCGCTTATGCTGCGCGTATGGTGCTATCTCGATATCCAATAGGCAAGTTTGAGGAGCTTCCGCAGCCGGCGAGCTACAAGCAGCTCTCTGAGAAGCCGTATTCAAGATACGCAATGCTAATCACTTTTACGGCTGAGGGCGTCGAGGTGCTTCCGGACGGCTTGGCTTTTCTGCCGGCGCAGCTCAGAGCTCACTATATCAATATAAACGATAAATCAGAGATACAGGATCAGCTCGACAGAGCAGGAGCGACGAGGATCCGAAAAGCTCACCGGCTCACAATGACGCTAACCGATATCGATTTTAAGCTTTTTCTTGAAAATTATTCTTTCAAACGGATAAAGCTCGAGAACATACTCGGCAGCAGATACGGCTATCTGCCGGACTATGTGCAGCGTGTAATAGTTCAGCTATACGGCAGCAAGGCAGCTGCTAAGATCCGCAAGGCTGAGCTCAAGGCTGCCGGCTCTCTGACGTTGGCGGAAGATAGAGCCTACAACGTAATCAAGACGGAGCTCGCTCGTCTTTATGGAATTTTTACAAACAAGCCCGTAGTCACAAAGTACGCATTTAATACGGTAACGAAAGAGCCGGCTATTGTAGACAAGCACTATATCTCCGAAACAAGTAAATATAGCCCGGTATTATATCAATGGGGCGTGTGGACGACGGCGCTCGTTAGAAAAGAAATAGCCGATCTTCGTCGGAAGTTGATCGGGCTCCCAGAAGATCGGCACGTTAAAGTATTGAGCGGAGATACTGACAACATCAATTATACTGGATCGGCTGACGACATTATAGCACAATATAACGATAATGTCAAGGCTCAGATCGAGCGGCGCTCTGAGGCTCTCGGAATCAATCCCGAGCAGCTGCAAGGGCTCGGACAGCTTACGATTGATAAATATATCAAGTACAAGCTCACCGGCTTAAAGCAATATTGCTACATCAGAGCAACGGAGAGCGGAAACGTCTTCGAGTATAAGGTCGGAGGAATGAGCCGGAGCTGCCCCTACTTCGAACGAGAGTTCAAGACGCCGGAACAGCGCTTCGCTCACTTCGGGCTCGGGCTTGTAATTCCTCGCGAGTATGAGCCGCGAGTTGTAACTGTTCCGGTATCGGAGCACATTGAGGAGACTTGGATCGACCGCGACGGCAACAGCTGCCGATCAGAATGCGACAGCTACTTGAAGACAATCGTCGACAAGTTCACGATCGCGCCTCTCGTCACCTCTGGCGGCGTTCGTCCGGACGGTAAGCTCCCGACGCTCGGAGAGATCGAGCAGCTCGCCGAAAAAATACGCAATCCGCTATATAACCCGCAGAATTACATCAAAAAGAAGTATTTCAAGGAGGTATAATATGAAAATTGAAAAGCAGCAGCTTCCAAGAGGCTATGAGAGAATCATATATATATGCGAGCACTGCGGCGCTCGTATCGGTAGAATATCACTACATAAAGATACTATAATCGGAATGAAGACGGCGCCGCACTTCCCGAGCTGCCCGGTCTGCTCGGCGTCGATTAAGTGAGGAGGTGATAGAATGGATAAAAAACAAATGAGAGCAATTACTGATTGGCTCATTGATAACATTGTAAGAAATGAAGAAATAATGTATGATGATTTCATATGGAATCAAGAACTTGATTGCTACGGGCAGAAAATAGATCTTGTAGATGTTATCGTAACGCTGCACGATCTCCTTTATGAGCAGATTTACGGCGAAAGGTATGATTATATGTGGCACTGGGCGAATAAGATCGGAGCCGACTGCAATGATACTTGCTTCGATACATTACTACTTAATAATAAGGAAACTGAATAAATATTCACAAAAATATGCATAATGCTTGACATTATGCATATTTTTTGTTATAATGAGATAGACTATAATATTTTCGGGAGGTGCTCGGCTTGCAATTTATCACGACAGGGAACCGGATCGCCGTCGAGAATTTCACGCTCGGCGATCTCTATACAATAACATTCACGAACGGAACATATATTAACTCGGCGTGCATAGGCATTGGCGAGAATTTTGTCAGCTTCCAGAGGAACGAGCCGGAGCTGATCTTCTCGCTGACTATGGAGACTGCGGAGCTCGTCAGCTCGATTGACTTATACGCGGGCGGCACGGGCACGAATAACTACAACGATCTCACGAACAAGCCGCAGATCAACGACGTCGAGCTCGTCGGAAATAAGTCGCTCTCTGATTTCGGCATACAGCCGACCATATCAGATATTGACACGATCCGCAGCGGAGCAGCTGCCGGAGCTACTGCCGTACAGCCTGCCGCACTCGCTGACTATCAGCCAAAAATTGATAGCAGCCATAAACTTGACGCCGATCTCGTAGACGATACAAGCAGCGCAAATAAATTTGCAACAGCAGCGCAGCTCTCGCAGATCGGAATAAATGAAAACAATATTTCTTTGCTGACAAATAAAACCAACGAAATAGGAATAGTAAAAACAATCGTCCCTATAACGCCAAGCGCCGCTAATGTATATGAGTGCATTACGGCGAGCAAAATTACACTTCCCGCAGGAAAAATCCTGCGAATAACAGCGTCATGTATTTTTCAGAACTCATATGCTACAGGAATCGCGATTGTGAGAGGTACAACTAAAGAGAATAATAAAATATTAGCTATATCAGAATCAGCAACAGATTATAATGCGCTCTCTGTATCTACGGTTTGCTCGTTTGGCTCAGACCAAGATCTATATGTTTTTCTCCAAACCAACACCACAGGCACAACCAAAGTGGTAATGGCGTATGATATAATCTCACCATAAATGAATAAAAAGGTAATTTTATTCAATGAGAGGGGGGACGCTATGGCTTGGAAGTTTGACTATATGACGGAAGAAGACTTCCGGATCATATCCGAAAAGTACGAGCTCGACGTCGATCGCGTCCTTGAGTGGCTCGAGAACGAGCGCGAGCAAGGAGCTGAATATTATAACTGCTCGAAGCTCGACGAGCTCGACGCGACATATAATTTGATATACGGCAAGCGAGCGAACGGTAAAACGTTTAAGATCTGCCGGAAGATAATCGTCAAGTATCTTTCCGAGGAGCTGCCGAGCGCATACGTCCGCCGGCTCGATGAAATGATTAAGCAAGGAAACTTGCAAGACTTATTTTCGCCGCATAACGAGTTTATCAAAGTAATGACGGGCGGCTTGTATAACTCGACGTCGTACCGCACGCGCTGCTTTAATTTGTGTACTTACAAGGACGGAGAGAAAATCAAGCAGGACAAGCAGCCTTTTTGCCGCACTTATGCGATAAATACAGTCGAGACGACAAAAGGACAGGACAGCGGCGAGATTAAATATGTGCTCTTGGACGAGTTTATTACCAGACAATTTTACTTGACGAATGAATTTGTTATGTGGCAAAACACCTTATCTTCAATAATTCGTACTCATTCAAATAAAGTAAAAATATATATGCTCGCGAACACTGTCAGCAAGTATTGCCCCTACTTCCGAGAAATGGGCTTAACACGTATCAAGGAGCAGCAGCAAGGCACAATCGACTTGTACACTATGGGCAAGACTGAGACAAGGATCGCCGTAGAATATAACGACGCAGCGGGCGCAGCGGATAAAGTATCAAGCTATTTTTGTTTTGATAATCCCGAGTTGGACATGATTACTTCGGGCGCTTGGGAGATAAGTCTTTATCGACATATCCCTCGCGGCGTCGGAGACAAACCGCCTGAACTGCAATTTTATATTATATTTGACGGTCAGATCGAGCGCGGAGGCTTGTATATTTATAACGACGCGCCGCTCATTACATTCTCGCGACGCTATAAGGATATAAAGGAGCCCGAGAACGCTATCATTTACAGCGATACTCTCGACGATCCGCCGGATCCTAATCCGTTGCACCAAACTAATTTACAATGCACAATTACCCGAGCTCATGAGCTCATATTATCCCTAATTAAGCAGCACAAGACTTATTTCGACACCAACGAAGACGGCGAGATCATAAGCTCTTGGCTTAAATGGGCGACGAAAGGAGGCTTGAAAGTATGAGCAGATCACAGGCGGAGAACGTCGGCAGCTGCTTGGAGTGGATCTTCAAAACACCGCGCAAGCTGAGCTTTGAAAAGCTCTATCGGTATTACTTCGATTTTATTCTCCGGCTATTATATCGCGTGATTATCTTCGAGGGAATCCCGGAAACGGTTGACGAGACGTTCTTTAAGCTTATTCTTTATACGTGCGGGCGCTCCTGCTTCTTGGAGGGCAATGTCATAGACGAGGGCGAGCAGCTCCTCGCTCTGAATTGCAGTCGAGCTGAGACGCCGAACGTCTACTATATGCCGAGGAAAGCGCTCGTTACAAATCCCCGGCTGAAAAAGAGCTACACCCTCACGCCCGGCGAGAACTGCGAGATCGTCTATCTCTCAGAAGCAGATAGATATAATTTGAGCGGTATCTCTGGCGGCTTGTATAGGCTCATAGAGCGCACGGCGACAATGCTCGCAGATAATGATATTAGTATCAATATCGCGCAGAAAAATACGCGCCTTGTTAATCTGGTAAGCGCTGACACGCAAAACACGGTCGACAGTATTCGAGCAGTTATCTCCTCGATGTATGAGGGCGATCCGACAATCGTCGTAAAGAGCTCTCTTGTCGATAAGCTGCAAGGTATACCGATCTTGCAGAATACAAGCAATACTAATCTCGTAGAGCTGATAGAAGTACAGCAGTATATAATTAGTCACTTCTACGAGCAGATCGGAATAACAACGCACGACCAAATGAAACGCGAGCGCCTCATAACTGCCGAGATCAACGACAATATAGATCTTGCATTTCTTAATATTGACGATATACTCGCAAGTATTACAGAGGGGCTCGAACGTGTAAACGCTATGTTTGGCACAAATATCACTTGCAAGCTCAATCCGATAATCGAGCGCCAGAGAGACGAAGCAGCAGCAGCGGAAGAGCTTGCAGACGAGCCCGCAGCGGAAGAGGAAGCAGCTCCCGAGGAAGAGCCCACCGATCAGAGCGAGGAAGATCAGACCGAGGAGGAAGCTCCCGAAGAGGAAGTCGAGCAGAAGCCCGAGGAAGAAACGGAACCCGAGGAAGACGCTCAGAGCGACGAGGAGCCGCAGGAAGCAGCTCCCGAAGAGGAGCCCGAGCAGGAACCCGAGGAAGAGCAGGAGCCCGAAGAAGAGCCGCAGGAGCTCGCGCAGGAGATTACTCTCGAAGTGTCGGGAGATAATAATACAATAATCATTGCGGGAGGTGATACGCTTGACGATCCCACAGAGGACGATCCCGAGGACGTGGATCTCGATAATGACGACGGAGCTCGCGGAGACTGATATCTTCGTGGACTATGCAGAGCTTCTCGAAGACATTGACACGACGAAAGAAGAGGCTACGGACAGAATGATCGAGCTTTTCGAGAGTATGGTAACAAACTACACAGCGGAATACATTCAGCGCATTTTCAAGCTTAATCTTGTAGCTAATGAGGCGAAGTATAACGATATAGTCGCATTTTTCAAGGCAAATTATAACCCGTTTTCCGAGTATCTGCGCGAAGAGGAGTACAGCTCCGAGCGTACTCCTAATCTGAGGAGCGCAAGCGTCAGCTCTGGCACCGGGACGGCAGACACGCAGCGACAGCAGTCGCAGACGCAGACGACGACACCCGGAACAACCACAACAACAACGCACGAGGTGCAGCCGTACGATGTGACCGGGCTCCGGACGGAGACTAAGGACACGAGCACAGACAGCGGCAGCAGCTCAACTACTACATCATACAGCGGACAGCCCGATCATACAGCGACGAGCAGCTCCGCGTCAAGCACCGTATCAACTACGGGATCCGATTCGACAGAGTACAGCCGCAGCATTCACGGCAGGAACGGCGCCCGCCCGCAGTCCGAGATAATAGCGGACGGCTTTAAGGCGGCAGCTATGCACGATGTACTCGACGTCATTCTGCAAGATCTCGCAGATCAGATATTTTTACAGACTTGGATATTTTAAAGGAGGATAATTATTATGACAGTAAATCAGATCTACACCATATTAAACGACATTATGGTAGAGGTAACAGGCGGACAGATCGACCCCGACGACGCTCCCGCAACACCTATTGTGCAGGAGGATCTCTCCAATATCGTAGATATTGGCACTCAGGTATTTTCGAATAACTGGCGCGACAAGTACGTCGCAGCAATGATAAACCGTATCGGTCGCGAGGTATTCGTGGATCGTACATACGAGGGCTACGCTCCGAGCGTGCTCCGCGACGCTTGGGAGTACGGCTCCATTATGAGCAAGACACGCTGCAAGATCTTCGACGCCAAAGCTAATCCCTCGTGGAGCCTTTCCGCCGGTCAGACCGTCAATCAGTTTGAGTTTACTCCGCCCGACGTGATCCAGAAATTCTACAACACGAAGACGGCTTGGCAGATCGACTGCTCGTTTACTGAGGTACAGCTCCGCCAGAGCTTCACGTCTGCGGAGGCAATGAATAGATTCTACTCGATGATCGAGAACAGGATCGCGCAGAGCATGACAATATACATTGATTCGCTCGTAATGCGCACAATCAATAATTTCATTGCTGAGAAACTCTATGCAAATAACGGAGTTATCGACCTGCTCTCGGGTTATAATGCGACAGTTGCGTCACCTATCACCGCAGCTGAGGCAATGAGCAGCAAGGAATTTTTCCGTTATGCAGCTCTCACAATTAAGCTTTACGTTGAGCGCTTCCGTGCTCCCTCGCGCAACTTCAATATTGCGGACGACGACGACGGCAATGTTACTTTCACTCCTCGCGAGTTTGCTCACCTCGTGCTGCACTCTGATCTCGCCGCAGCTATGGAAGTATATCTCCAGAGCGACACATATCACGATGATCTCGTCAGAATCGGAGACTATGAAAAAGTTCCTTTCTGGCAGTCGCAGGGCGACGGCTATCAGCTCGCGACTACTTCCCGCATAGATTGCAAGCTCGCAAGCGATAATTCGCACACCGTCAACAGAAACTATATTATAGGCGTACTCTTCGATCGCGACGCTTTGGGCGTCCTCAACGAGAACAGACGCACAACTTCCGCATACAACGCGAACGGCGAATATTGGACAAACTTCTACAAGGTAGACACGAGCTACTTTAACGATTTAGCTGAAAATGGTATTATCTTCGTGCTCGGCAATGGCACAATTCCGACAGTTACACTCGACAAGAGCACGCTGTCTCTGACAGTTGGCGGCGCGACAGGCTCGCTCTCTGCGACAGTTGCGCCCGTAGGCTCAACCGTTACTTGGACGAGCTCAGACATATCTATCGCGACAGTAAGCTCCGGAACTGTGACAGCAGTCAAAGCGGGCAGCTGCACCGTAACTGCTTCGATCACAGTCGACGGCGTGACATACGTCGCAGAGTGCGCCGTAACAGTCGCAGCTCAGAGCAAGAGCAAGAGCAACACATAACAACTTCACCACCCTTATACATAGCCGTCGAGCTTCTCGGCGGCTATCTCTTTAAAAGGAGGTAATTTATGATAGCAACATTATATAGCACAGCAGCGGATCCGCGAGAGGCTAACAAGGAGCTCACGCCGATAGCAAGCAATATTCCGTGCAAGCCGTCGGAGCCTTGCACTATGATTGAGCCGCGCATTATTCTTAATTATAGCGCAGCATATAACGCACTTAACTATATATATCTATCAGATTTCGACGGCTATTACTTCGCCGAGAAGACGCTGCTCCCGGGCGGAGAGTTGCTTCTGACTTGCAAGCTCGATCCCCTTATGACGTTTGAGCTTGACGATATAGCTATTATGTGCATTCGATCAGAGAGCGCCGGGACTAACTTCGCACCCGACAGCAAGCTTCCGGTTGATCCGAATAAATGCTTTTTGACGGGCGTCTTGTTCCCGCAGCAGCCAATGCAGACATTAGAGGCGGACAACTACTTACTCACAGTCAACGGGGGAGGTGGTATATAATGAGTACAAGGATAAATCCCGATTTTTACGGCGCAGAAAATACTTTTGTAAATAACAGCGGTACAACTTATGCAAAGCACAGCGCGTACAGCTTGGGCGATTTAATGAGCAGCGGCAAATATACAGGTGGTAGTCTTGATACTACAGCAACGCCATGGGGTATAGGTAAATCGTCGTTATCATCGGACTATTGGGCGTTCCTCACTAAAGGCGATATTTGGACATATAACCACGGTGAAAATGAACGAAAAAACAGCCCATTATATTTGTATTATTCATTTCTTGGTGTTACTGGCTCGGGTTCGTCGGGACAGTTTGAGGGCTCGCAGGTTACGGCATTCAATTTCACTTCGGGCTGCTACAAAAATCGTATATATCCCGCCGTAGAATATGATAGCCGTTTTAAATCGACATTGGATATTGATGAGGGCGACACTATATCATTGACCAATAGTGAGACGGTTAACCCTATTACATACGCCGATTATCAGCACTTGCGCGCATATGTTGGCAGCATTACATATATACCAACAGAGGGAACAACACTTCAAACAACCACACTCCCTAATTTATTAAACGGCACAACTACAAATATCAGTAAAATTGTGCGCGTAAATTGGGGGGTAATTGATACAGATAATCATAATTCAAATATCAATTTTTCTGTCGGTGGTTCTGAAAGAGATATACCCGCACTATTCAAGCAGTGTTATTATGGCGACGAAGCTACATGGGTTCGCCCTTGTCGCTTTATTTATGATATAGGTTTATGGACGTCTGACTGGTATGTATTTAATACGGGTGATTGTTCCTATACATCATCATTTGAAACTGTTACAGATTCAAATGTCGTTTACCCCTATAAGAGAACAACTGCATGGGGCAGCGCCTCGGAAACGGAACAAGTTTTCGATGATATATCATATAAATGGGTTTACGGCTTTTGTAAAACTTCAAGTACCTCGGTACAATCATGGAGCACACCAATTGAAACAGGCGAGCTTTACGACGCAACTTCACTATATGGCGGCGTTGTATATCTTGATTGCGGAGAGGAGGCAACTCCGCAGGATTATGCGAAAGCCATTTTACATGAAATAGCTTTTTTGGGACTGCCATTTATTACGCAGCGAACAGATTATACTAAGCCGATAGGCGATAATGATGTGTTTTTGCCTGTATTCGACGAGCACCTAATCACAACAGGCGAATATCTAAGCGGAACAGCTTCGCTCAATCTCGATAATGCTACTTGGACGGACATTTTTAGCGATGAAATGCCGGACTACGATCCCGAGTATGAGCCGGAGCCGCCCGAGCCCGGAGAAGACGATCAAGGAGATCTGAGTAATTCGTACCCAAATCGTTATTCTAACGCCGGAGGGTTGGCACAATGGGTTGTCAGTCAGTCTGTACTAATTCAACTCGCAGCGTTTCTCAATGGCTCATATCTCCCAACATCAGCAGATCTTGACGCTGATTTCAAAGGTACGAATCCTATAGATTATATTGTCAGCGTTCAGAAATACCCTTTTACGCTGCCTAACGTCGGCAATTCAAGCGATATATATATCGGAAAACAGAATACCAGCTTACAAGGTAAGAAGCTCTTCCCGGATTTCGGAGGAATATCTCCGATTGCTATCAATAGCGCTTCGACCTTTGATTTCGGCAGCATATCAATTCCGTATTATTTCAATGATTTCAGGGACTACCAGAGCAAGATTTATCTCTTTATGCCGTTTATTGGCACAGACGAGCTCGATCCTCGTCTCTATATCGGGCACGCTCTGAGCCTCGTCTACCGCGTAGACTATAACACAGGCTCAGTAATAGCCGAGATAAAGCGAGACGGGTTGACCATGGAGACGAAGAACGGAACTATAAGTATTACTGTTCCATTCTTGGCGGCTAATATGGGCGCATATCAGAACCAGCTCGCGCAGCTCAGTTATTCAAAGGATATGACAAAAATAAAAGGTATCGGGACTGCGCTCTCCGCAGGCTTCACAATGGCAGCAGGAGCGAGCGGCACTCTGAGCAGCGGACAATTTCCGCTTGCAGCAGCTTCCAATCTTACGCAAGCAGGAGTGCAGCTTGCAGCCAACGCGACGCAGCTCTCACAGCTCGATTATCAGATAGAGCATACAGCTCCGCAGCTCGGCACCATAAGCACCGCAGGAGCTGCGACAGCGTTCTTTATGGACGATAGAGCGCGCATTATAATAGCTCGCCCGAAAATGCTCGACGGCTATAATTCGACGCAATACTCGCACACTATCGGAAATGCTTGTTGTAAGACAGGCACGCTCTCCGCGTTCTCTGGATATACACAAGCAGCGACAGCAATCCTCGACGACGTACACACCAAGAAAAGCAACAGGCAAGCAACAGAGCAAGAGCGGCAGCTTTTACGGCGTGCGTTGCAAAATGGTATATATTTATAATCAATAGCCCGGACACAATCCGGGCTATTGTTTTGTACTCGTTGATTAATCGAATTAACTGTCCACGGAGGGAGAACACTTGTCC
>ERZ808034.80-NODE-80-length-12796-cov-5.803680_pt1 | contig 12796 bp, 16 predicted proteins | sample MGYA00380188_ERZ808034 | MGnify/ENA primary metagenome ERZ808034 (study PRJEB31490, sample SAMN06133380) | cow dung metagenome | isolation source: M12 | host: cow | place: China: Chengdu | collected 2015-05 ...
TTGCTTGACAGCCCTTTTGCTACCTTATTATAATATAATTGTACCCGGGCAAATTTCACAAAAAACAAAAAGGGGTTTGCGGGTATATTTGCGAGGAAGGGCCTCGGTTGGTGTGTGTCTAGCCGGGGAATATGCTTCGGCTAGTGCGGGACTACCCGGGCCCCCGATTTCATCCTTTATCGGGTTTTCCCTTCCCCGCATTTTCCGATTATCGGAAAAAGGAGTTGACGAGTTATGCCTATTAACAATATAAGAGAATTTACCCAGTTTAGTAATGCTCTGTTTGGTGGTAGTCCCGTTTACCCTTTCGAAAATAAGGAAGATGCTATTTTTAACCTGTCGGCCTATATGCTTAATAGAACACAATCTATGTTCAAATGGCGGGGCTTGCCCGACACAATCCCGGCCCGTGATCTTGAATTGCTTTTGCAATGCCGAGGCTTTGCCGCATTTTATGAGGTTGCCGGAAATTTGTATGCGTTTTATTGTGGTCTAGGCGGAAAGCTTAACCCCTATTACATGCCCACCATTTGCACAATCTCCAATCCTGCTCTTAACATCTCTGTTAATGCGGAAATTGATAAAGATTGTGTTATTATGCCAAATGATAGCATGTATGCTGGTTTGCTCCCTCTTTTCAACCGCTATGCTACTTTATATGAAGAAGCCGACCTATCAATTATGATTGCTCTTATTAACTCTCGAATCCCTGCCCTAATTAGTTGTGAGGATGATAGAACCAAAAAAGCAGCCGACAAATATCTGTCAGATGTGCGGGACGGGAAACTAGGCGTTATAAGTAGTAAACAATTTTTGGAAGGTATTAAAACACAGCCATATGGCGCAACGTCCAACACTAACACATTGACTAACCTAATCGAAATGCTACAATACATCAAGGCTAGTTGGTACAATGAACTAGGGCTTAATGCTAACTACAACATGAAGCGTGAAAGCATCAATTCGGGTGAAAGTCAGTTAAATAACGATGCGCTTTTGCCGCTTGTTGACAACATGCTTGAACAGCGCCGACTTGGTGCCAAAAAGATAAACGCTATGTTTAACACTAATATTAGTGTAGACCTTGCCTCTAGTTGGAAGGACAACGAAATTGAAATAGAAGCGGAGCAAAAAGCACTTGACCCGGATTTGGAAGGGGGCGCAAATGATGGAATTAACCCGACTGAATGAAGCGTTCCCGGAATGGAAAACGGGCGCAATTTTTGCGGCACTCAATGCTCTTGATATGCCGTGGGCCTCTGCTGCATCTCTCTATTTTGATATGGATTATTTCGGCAATTTTTCCGGCAATAAAATCTGCTCCCCGTTAGTGGATACAATGCTAACAGATGGTATTATACTGGATGCGGATGCGGCATTACTGGCGGGAATAATTAATAGTCTGTTCGGCTTAAAATGGTCTAAGTTGTGGGCTACAGCTAACCTAGTTTATAATCCCATTGAGAATTATAACATGATCGAAGTTATGACAAATGACCAAACCGTCAAGGGTTATGGCCACACGCACACAAGAACCGACAATTTAAGCCACGCGAAAACAGGCACAGAAACACAGACCCCGAACACAACAACAAGCGAAAATAATAGCATATACGGTTTTAACTCTGACGATGCGGTGCCCTCTGACGATAAATCTGTTAGGAATACTGGCACAAACACCTTGACTTACAACACAATCGACGCCGACACGGGCACACAGACAAATAACGAGGGTGGACAGGACACGGAGACCCGAAATTATAGACTAACTCGTGATGGCAACATCGGCGTTACAACCTCGCAACAGATGATTGAATCAGAGCGCGAATTGTGGCGGGTTTGGGACTTTATGCGCGGCGTTGTATATCCTGATATTGACAGGGTATTAACAATAGCAACTTATTAAAAAGGGAGTGTGTACATTATGAAGGGTGGATATTACATGATCGACTGTGGCGGGCTTGACCTTACCGGGGGGAACACGCCGCAAACTATCCCGGGACTTTATGCCGCTTGCATCAAGGCATTGGAGATTAACAAGCCCGTTTGTGCTTTTAATCTCGCTTGGGGGCTTTTCGGCGTTACCCCTGTCGATGTGTTTGTGGTTGATTTTTCCAGTGAAAATCATGTAATGATTATGACCTCGACGCTGCAAATCACTGTGACAAGCGCGAACGTCGTAACTATTACCAACGTCGCCCCGGAAGGCTAAACTATGCCAACCGACATTGAACGCGCTATAATGCGCATAATTGCACTAATTGACCTCTATATAACAATGATTGGAGCGTGATTTTTCATGAAAATGGAGCAGGTGTATAACATCGTAAATACCATCACGGGCGAAATTCTCGGGGACACTGTTGTTGTCAATGAGGATTTGTCTAACATTGTCGACATCGGGCGCGCTTTTCAGAACGCCGGGAGCCTCGACAACTTTGTTCGGGCGCTTAATGACCATGTGGGGCGCATGGTTTTTGTCGACCGTGTTTACAGCGGGCGCGCCCCGTCTGTTTTGATGGATGGATGGGAGTATGGTTCCATCCTCGAAAAAGTCCGCGGTGACTTGCCCGAGGCGACGGAAAACGAGACTTGGGAACTCGAGAATGGCGAAAGCTATGACCCGAATATCTTTACCAAACCGGAAGTCTCGGTCAAATTCTTTAATGATCGGACAACCTTCGAGGTGCCCGTTTCCTTCACCGAGCGACAGGTAAAATCCGCTTTTACGAACGCTGTCCAGATGAATGCTTTTATGAGCATGATAAGGACGAACGTTGAGAACTCTCTCACGGTTAAGATCGACGCGCTCATTATGCGCACGATTAACAGCGGCATCGGTGAAACGCTTTACGCCGATTTCCCGGGCGGCACTTACACGGGCGCGTCTGGCGTTAAGGCTGTCAATCTGCTTTACCTCTATAACCAGAGGTTTAGCCAGAATCTTACTGCCGCCGCTGCCGTCACTGACCCGGCGTTTATCCGCTTTGCGTCTTATGTAATTAAGAATTACATTCGCCGGATGCAGGATATGAGCCGCCTTTTCAACGTCAGTGGGACGGCGAAGTTTACCCCTGCCGACCGTATGCATGTTGTAATGCTGGATGAATTCAAGAACGCTGCCGAGGTTTATCTGTATGATGGCCTCAATCAGTTTAATACTGAAAATATCCGTTTTCCGGCCTCGGTTGAGTCTGTCAGTTATTGGCAGGGTTCAGGCCTCGACTATGGCTTCACCAGCACGAGCGCAATTAACATTAAGACCCCCACGGGCCACACTGTTAGCGCGTCCGGCGTCCTCGGCGTTATTTTTGACCGTGACACACTCGGCGTTACCAACATCGACGCTCGGGTGACTACTAACTACAATCCCAAAGCGGAATTTTATAATGAGTGGCACAAGCGCGACGCGGGATATTTCCTTGACCTCGACGAGAATTTCGTGGTTTTCTACGTGGCATAACTAAACATTTTTCCGATTATCGGAAAGGGGGCGCAATCTTAATACGGTTGCGCCCTATCTTTAAGGAGTGATATTATGGCGACTTTTCGCGTACCTACTGTCGAAAAACTGTCGGCAAAATGTGTCATAGGCGGAGCCACATTTAGGTGTTTGGCTATAAGACTTAATACTGTGTTTGGCGGAAGGCATTACTATGGCCCGACTGAAACATACTCAACAATCGAAGGGTCTACCCCGCTAGCTGCTGTAAATGGTGAAGTCTCCGGATTTGCACCCGTTGGTAGTGATAAACAATTCGACACTAGTCATAAATTTTTCTTTTGGCGCAGATATCAAAACGGTGTTGATGCTGGTTATAATGATGGTACTAACGATAGAATTATTACTGGTACTAATATAAGTAGTATGTATACCGGAATACATTACCCTTTAATATATCTTGATAATGAAGATAATGTTATTTTTAACCTGACATTGAAATATTGGACGCAAAACGAAAACGTACCCGCTTCTATTTCGCTGCCATCTCTAGGACGGTTTGGTTATTTTGTATACGACATAAACTCACAATTACCGACCGGGTTATATGACTATAACGCTAGCGCAAATATCCGCAATGTTTTTTACTTTTCAGACTGGACAACTGACCCCTATGCACAAGAGGACGGCGAAGGCGACATTTCGGGCGGTGCGTCTGGCGGCGCGTCTGGCGGTGTACACATCCCCGGTTTTCCCGGGCTTACCGCAACGGATACGGGCATTATAGGACTGTTTGCCCCGTCTACCTCGCAGATGCGACAACTAGCGGATTATATGTGGACGGATTTCGGCGGCACGGGAACCGAGGTTGTGGACGTACTCAAAGAAATCGTAGACGCTATAAAACGCTCCATATCAAACCCGCTCGATTATGTCATGGGATTAAACATTATTCCATCTCAAGGGTTAAGTGTTGGAGCATCATCCGAGATAAAATTTGGGTTCACAAATTCGGGTGTTAGTATGCCCCGATTGTCTAACCAATATTTTACGGTTAATTGTGGCTCTATCACCTTTTCCCCGGTTTGCGGTGATACATTTCTAGATTATGCACCCTACTCTAAATTCTCAATCTACCTGCCTTACATCGGGGTTAAGGAACTCGACCCGAATGATTGTGTTGGTCATACAATCGGCGTAACATATCACGGGGATGTGGTAACAGGCGGGCTAACCGCATACATCACTAAAGACGGGGCTGTGATTTATCAGTTCTCGGGCTGTTGCGCCCTCTCTATCCCCTTATCCTCTGACGGCTGGGGGAGCACGATAGCAGGCACCATCCAAATAGCTACCCAGCTTATATCAAGCGCAAGCGGTGGCGCGGCTGGCGTTGTCGCAGAGGCTGCAAAAGATGCGGCAAGCGTTGCGGCTAATCCGTCTTTGCTCTCGCCACAAGTGGCCCATTCTGGCGCAATCTCGGGCGGTGCCGGTGCTATGGGAATTCAAACCCCGTTTATAATCCGTGAGGCTGTTAGATTTCATTCAACTGTCAATTTTAACACGGTTACCGGGTACCCGTCCCACTATTACAAGAAAATCGGCGATTTGACGGGATACACAATTATGTATGATGTGCACTTGCACGACATACCCGCCACAAAAGCGGAAGTAGCCGAAATAGAAACGCTGCTTAAATCGGGGGTGATTTTGTGAATATAGTTTTGTATACATCCATTTCAGAAGTAAACGCCGTGAATAAGCATTTAAATACGCTTGTCACTTTGGCGGGTGAATTGCGTGAACAGTCATCTATTATTGACCCTGTTATACACATTAGCGGCATATCCGAATATGCCGCCGTCGTGAACTATGCGTATATACAAGAGTTTAACCGTTACTATTTTGTAACGAATGTGGACAGTGTGCGCAATGATCTTTGGCGCTTAACGATGCATGTGGACGTACTGTATACATACGAGCAGCAAATAAAAGCTAATTCGGGCATTGTTGCGCGCAATGAAAATGAATATGATTTGAAGCTAAACGACGGCCTATTTAAAACACAACAAAACCCGCGCATATCTCAACACCTGTTTCCATCCGGGTTTAATCATTGGAATTTTGTGTTGGCAATTGCCGGAAACTAATAAAAGGGGGTTTATTATATGCCGACTACTGATGTTACATGGATTAGCGAAATAAAAGAGTTAATCACGGGTTTGGGATTTCCCATTGTGTGCGTGATTTTTATGTGGCGGAAAATCACGAACAGCGACGAAAAGCAGACCCAGCTTTTAACGGAGTTGACTGCCGCTATTAAAAATCTATCCGAGTATATAAGGGGGAGTAAAAATAATGGTTAAGTTGGCAAGCGCAAGCATCGACGAAAACGGAAAAGCTAGAGGCGGCAAACCCGGCGACCAAACCGGGCGGGAAGTTAGAATACAAAACTATTATTTGCACTCGAAGGGCTGGCGGGTTTTTCGCCCTTTGTCCCCTGTTGTCGCTGAAAAAATAGCTTATGATGCAGAAGCGGCAGCTAAAAATAATAAAATCGGATACAATCAAGACAAAAGGAACACACTGTATAATGTGTCAAAACCATTTGGATTTGATGCGGCAATGGTGAAAACCGCTTGTGACTGTGACTGTTCGGCCCTTGTGCGCGTATGCCTAGCTTTTGCGGGTATATCCGTCCCCGCAAGTTTTCGGACAAGCAACGAGCCAAAAACCCTACTTGCAACTGGCGATTTTACCGAATTGACCGGGGACAATTACACTAAATCAAAAACGGGTGATTATCTCAAAAGGGGCGACATACTTTGTACGCCGACACAAGGTCATACAGTGGTTGTTATCACAGATGGTAAATATGCCAACATATCCCCGTCCCCCTCTGTTGTCAAATACATTGAGGTTATGGGCGGGAGCGTGAACGTTAGAACGGCCCCTAATATAAGCGGGCGTATTTTGGGAATTGTACACAAGGGCGATTTGTTGCCGTATGGTGGAAAAGATGAAAACGGCTGGCACTTGATAGAATACAAAAATCAAAACGCTTGGATTTCCGGGAAATACAGTAAAAAGGTATAATTTTTCCGATTATCGGAAAACCCCCGCTATTTGCGGGGGTTATTTTTTATCTCATATCTGGCCAACACCTGTCACGCCATTTACATAATAGGCATATGTGCGGGCAATAGTTTTTATACGTCCTGTCCAGCCATTTTCGAAAAATGTTGATCATCACTTAACCCCCTTACCACACCACAAAAGATAATTTCTAACAACTTCGCCAACTTCATTGTCTGAATAGAACACTTTATCAGTTAAGAAGAATTCACATATTTTTCTATCTAAATCGGTTCTCGGTTTGGTTATGTTGCGCCGAATATTAGGACGCGGGGAAAATTCGGTGGTATAGATATAATCTGTATCATAATCGAGCGGTGTTGTTTTTCTATGGATGAATGTAAACATCATATCATCATGAGCTATTATTTCACAGTGAAGCACATCCCCGGCGAAAACTATGAAATAATTAAATAATACTTCATTTGGTTTGTATTTAACCGGGCAATGTGGATATATGTCTATCTCCCACGCGCCGCCCGTTATCATTGAAAGTTTGGGATTGTCAAAGGCAAAATATAAATCACTTGATTTCCCTTTTCTGTTCGGTTTAACATACTCAACGGCTACTAGCAAATCACTGTCCCCATATCGGTATGTCTCTATTGCACCGGGCTGCATCTTGCGAACATGGTTTAATCCCATTTCCGCAAAATAGGGACAGTATTTATTAACAGTGTTCCCGAGCATGAATATTTTAACGTCTGTCCTATGGCGCACGATTGTGCTAACCACATTCATAAATAGAACAAACTCATCTGGCAAGTATGCGTTGCGTGAAATAAATTCATCAAATAATATAGTTCTTATGTTAGGATATGATGTGCTCTTGTCATGCTCCATTGACGTTATAGCAAAACCATAGGCAAAGGGCAATTCATCGACAATTCTTTTGTCGTCCTCATAGCGGCACAAGTACCAACGGGAGCCATAATAATAGACGTTTGTCCACTCGCCCCTAGTTAGCTTTTTAACCTCATCGTTGGCGACGAGACTGTCAAACATTGTCGCGCCCCGCTTGCCCGTAAAATCATCTTGGAAACGCCGGACAAGAGCCATTTGTGAACCGTCTTTTACATGCTGTTCTATGCCGTATTTCAGTACAGCATATGTCTTACCGTTTGATCGTTCGCCAAATATCATATTATATTGTGCGTTTTTCGATAGAATAGCCTTTAAATCATAAAACTTTATTGCCATAATCTAACCCCCTTATGAATTGTAGGTATTGCGTAAACTCGCTTGCTAGTGATAATTTATGCGGGCTAGAGCATAGATGAACGCCCGACCGTTCATAATATGGCCCGCTAATGCCTTGATAGTCTGTAACATAACCCCCCTTCGGTGTATCAATATATGTGTGTGTTTGTTTTCCCGTATATTCGCCGGGAATCTCCATCTTGTCCGAAAAAAACTCAAACGGATTATTAGAGGCTTCTATAATATAGGGCGTGGCGATTTTTTTATTTAACCCGGATACAGTTATAGATATGTCCCCGTTTGTATCTGTCATATAACGCTTTGCGCCTAGTGTTTTAAAACGAGTATATACGCCTTCAAAATCCCATGCGCCCAGCATTTTCTTTTTTCCCGTGTTTGTTTTCGGTTCTATGCTGTCAATAGATAGACCATGATGTTGCATAGCTTTTACTAGCTTCATGCGCTGATTAAAATTATACATGTTTATATAATCCATATGGGCTTCATAGTTTAGCACCTTGACGCTATCTGTATCACTGTAAATATAATCCGTGCCAAATTCATTTATAGCCGTAAATAGATTTCGCCTCGCATATGCTGTCACCCATACGCCCCACGGGTAAAATAAAAACCGTTTTTGATTTTTGTTATATTTGATTATTTCTTTTTCGGGGCTAAACTCTTGCTTTTCTTCATCCTCTCGCCCGGGTTCATTCTCCCACATATTTTCAATATATGTTATCGGTTCTCTTACAATGTCTGTTACCATCATACCATATACCGAGTTTATCATTTCTTTACTACGCATATACTCGGCTTCTTTGCCCTTCACGCCTTTTAAAACTGTCTTATCTTTGTATAGCTGCAAAACCGCTTTTATTAAGTTAGTGGGCAAATATCCCTTTTTGTATCTGCGAAAATTTCCTACCCTCATTTTGTCCCACTTGTAAAACTTTTTGATGATAAAATAATCCTGTTCGGTTACTGTGATTTTCAGATGATCGGCGCGAACTATGCGCCCGTTGTTAATTTGAGGGTTTACCAATTCACGGCACCTATAACGTGATATATAACTATCATAATACAAAACCGAACACAGCCCAAACAATTCTAACTCAAACAAACAACAATATTTTTCTAGTGAATAATTAAAAACATCGGGTGTTATTTCTTCTAATAATTCGCTAGACGACATCGGGAATTTTTCTGCAACTATAACACCCGGGTAACTAGATGTAAAATCAAAAGACGCGACATTTTCCATAACTTGCCCCACATAAAACGGATTTGCATGTGTGAAACCGCCTTGAAAACCGCGCTTTAATTGATAGTATTCTTCTAGTGATAAATTTAATTTGTGTATCATGGTTTTATACTCTAACTCTTGTATGCTGTCTTGACACGGCTTGCCGTCTGGATAGAAACACATATTTCTAACATATCTGCGAACATATCCAGTTTTTGTCAATGGTATATCTTTTATAGTTCCTTCTTCACGAATACAGTCATAAATATACGCTGTGACTATCTGAACATCATTAACGCAATATTGTATTTCTGCATCCGTTAATTGCGTCTTTGAGTGCCTTAAAAGGCTATAATCTAAGTCCCCGACTAGCTTTTTAATATCGGTATGCTGTAAATGCTCGGCGACCTTCTCGAGTTTATAACCGCTTAATAGATAACTGCATCTAAACTCTATCCCATCTATAGTAACAGCATAGACAGGCTTTCTGTTGTCCAGCGAAAAAACATTTCGCCATTCTAACCACTTGCGAAAAAACGAAAAATCAAACGCCAAATTATGCACATATATTATAAATCTATGATCTAAATCTGTTCTAAACCCTCTCACGATGCTATCAATAAATATGCCAAATTCATACCATGTACGGCCCATTATGACATAGCCGCCAATAGATGCTGTCCACACATACATAATGGCAACCTTTTGCGATTCTTCGCCATTTTCCGATTGTCGGAAAAATGAGGTTGTTTCAATATCAAATGAATTAGGGATATTCCAAAACCCCTTGCGCTTGCTTACTCGCACAAATTCAAAACGTAATTTGACATTTTCAATAACCTTATCCATATCATCAACTGTATAAACATGGTCACTCAATGTCAAACCATTGTGAAACGCCGTCATAACTATTACCCCCGGGCGCTAGATTGCGGTTAAGCAAGTCTATTAAACGCCGTGATAGTCTTTTAATATCGCGTTTTTCTTCTTCTCCGTATGTCTCAACAGGTTCATCATATAAAAAACCGTATCTCAATTTTTGTGCTTGGAATTCTTCATCATAATCTTGTAATTTGTAAAAATCGTTCAACAATTTGCGCAAATCAACCCCGCGCAAGTCCTCCCCGTATATATCTCGCATTGCTTTAATAGCTTCACTCTCTACACTTTTAGCGCCTTTGACTGTAGATGTGGGGGAAGTCAAAAAAGACTTTTCGCGCAAGTATTCGGCCCGCAATTCGTCAAGGCCTTTGCCCCTTGTGCTAAACTTGCCGCCGCTTTGTGATACTTGCCTAGCGGCTAGTGATTCAACTTTTGCACCTTGTAAACGCTTAACACGTTTATTAGCTGTGTCGGCTAGCCTTGACACAACTTGGCGTAACTGTGTCTTTGTTAGTCCGGCGAATTCTCGCATAGACATATTTAAAAGGCTATTAGTTGATCGGCCTTTGATAAAACTCTTGTTACTCAATGGGCGCACCCCCTGTTAATTGCTCATACGTCAAACCTTGCGACAAATACCACAATAATATTAAGCTGTTGTCATTCCTTCCACTCTCAAACGCGCTAATGTTCTCGCGGGAATAGCCTAGAGTGTTAGCCACATCTTGCAACTCGACTTTTAGCACGTTTCGCCTATAGCGTCGACACCTTGCGCCGATAAAAGACATATCAACCATTATCACACCCCCTTTAATAATCTCCCCCGGCGTGAACCGGGGGAGCGTGTTAGATTATGGAAAACCGGGTTTAATCGTAGTCATCAAGGCTATGGTCAACGTAGGCCGGGCCATCGCTCCACTTGCTAACCCACAAGGTGCGGCGGGTTCTTTCCTCGCCCGTTTCCTCGACAACATAGTTAGAAGTTACCATGTTGGCGTAGGCCTTGTCCACAAGGATATTCATTGGACAACGTTCCGCTTTGGGCTGGCCGCAATCCTCGCGGAATTTGACGCGCACGTTTACTTCTTCGCCCGTGTTGCGGTTCACCAATCGGCCCAGATAGATAGAAAACTTCTTGCCCTCTTTAGAGGTGCCCTGCTTTGCAAAAATAGTTAACTGCATGATTAATACCTCACTTTCATTTAATCGAAATAGGGTTCCCAATAATTGACAGTGATAACAGGCCGTTCATTCTTGCGGAATTCAACAAACGTGTTGTCCGTAGGAATCTTAATAGTGCATGGAATTTTCGGAAACGGCCTAACACCATAAGGAATTAAGACCGTTACGAGCATTTCCCCCCTGTCGCCTAGCCGTGTTACCCCCGCATAACTTGCGGGGCAGTTACGGGGCGAAATTGCCCCGTATACTGTGACCATCTGCTCTCCATTTTCAAACATTGACTTTCATCTCCTTTCCGTCTGAATTGTATACGATAAACCCGCGCCGATTCAGTTCAGCTATAAGGTCTGCCGTTGAGATGTTGTCGAAGGTTTTACGAAGTTTGTCCTGCTCCGCGTTGTCGGCTTCTTCATCGGCTGCATCGGGTTCATCATCGGAAGATGTTTCAGGGGCTGTGTGGGCTTTGACGATTTTTGCGATTTTCGTAGTGGTCATGTCGGGAGTTATTTCACCGTCTGCGACGAGTTCGGCGGCAAGTTCGTGACCAGCGGGGAGCAACTTGCGAACTTGAGTAGAAGAAAAGTTGTCGGCACCCTCAGGAACGAGATTGCATTCATAGCCAATAACCTTGCCCGACTTGTTATAAACCTCTCGCACGTATTCCTTGCCGATCTTGAGTAGTTCGTAAGAAGTGGTTTTCGCAAAGGCGAACGTCTTACTAACCCACTCATGAACACTTGCGAAACCATCATCCTTGTAAAGTTCTTTGGAATCAACCATTGCGACAATGGCCGCAATTTCAAACCAGCGGGTTCGGATGTTCTCGGCAATTTTGAAAATTGCCATCGAGGCGTTTTGGAGTTCCTTGTTAGTAAACGCGATTGCCTTGTGTTCATTGGTGATAATGAGTTCTTCCATAGTGTTACCTCTCTTTCTCCCCGTGTTGCCGATAGGACAGCAATTATTATGTTTTCCGATTATCGGAAAATCAACCAACTTTGTAAACCGACACCCTTCTCAAGTCACAAGGTCTAACTGCATGGGGTTCTGCCATAGTGCAAACAAAGACAAACTTACCCAGAGAAGGAACAGTATCCACTAGGTTATACTCATCAAACAACTTGCACCCCGAAACGGCTTGAAATGGATTTTCTCGAAAGTGATCTCACCGTCAATCTGTTCTGACAGTTTTTCAAGCAGTTTGTTGGCGATATATGTCTGGACCATCGGAGTCTGCACCAGCAGGGCGATGGCCATCACGAAGATCGTGAGGCTCATAAGGATTTTCCAGAATATTTTCAGTGCCTTTTTGATAGCTTTGCCGCTTTTATTTGTCCAACTTGCAAAAATAGTAAAAATATCGGAGAAAATCCGTATTTTTGCGCCCGGATATGCAAAGCATATAACATGCCCGTTGTCATTTCGAGCGAACGAATCCGACATTGTCATTTCGAGCGAACGAAGTGAGTCGAGTGACCGACGAAGTAGCTGAAGCGAATGCGAAAGAGATCTACAAACCAGAAAAACCAACCATTATGGCAGACATAATATTAGGAATCGAATCATCATGCGACGACACCTCGGCAGCAGTCATCAAGGACGGTTACCTTCTGTCGAACGTCCTTGCAAGCCAGGATGTGCACAAGGCCTATGGCGGAGTGATTCCGGAACTGGCCTCAAGAGCCCATCAGGTGAATATCGTACCTGTT
>ERZ808034.81-NODE-81-length-12792-cov-7.811404_pt1 | contig 12792 bp, 8 predicted proteins | sample MGYA00380188_ERZ808034 | MGnify/ENA primary metagenome ERZ808034 (study PRJEB31490, sample SAMN06133380) | cow dung metagenome | isolation source: M12 | host: cow | place: China: Chengdu | collected 2015-05 ...
TTTTTCATTTTTATTCTTCTTTTATCGTAAAGCGCAAAACATAGCCCCAAGGGGCTATTTTGAATTATTGTATCACCTTAGTGCTAAAATGTCAATAATATAAGGGGGGATATATTATGAAAATATTAATTGCAGAGCGCATTAGGGAATTTAAGAAAGAGCAAGATTTAAATCAAGTAAAGTTAGCGCAAAAAATAGGGGTAAAACAAAACACAATTAGCGCGTGGCTACTTATGAAAAAAGAACCTTGTATTACTTCTTTATGGCTTTTGGCTGATTATTTTTCGGTGTCGATAGACTATCTTGTTGGGAGAGAAGACCTTTAACGAAAGACACGCGCCGGTTAATAGCTAAAATTACAAACAAAAAAAGCAGTGCATAAGCACTGCTTTTATTTTGTGTCTTAAAAACTATTTAACGATTTTAGAAACAACGCCTGAACCAACAGTTCTACCACCTTCACGGATAGCGAATCTTAAACCTTCTTCCATAGCAACAGGTGTGATTAGCTTAACGTCCATTTTGATGTTATCGCCTGGCATAACCATTTCAACGCCTTCTGGTAATTGGATTGAACCGGTAACGTCTGTCGTTCTGAAATAGAATTGTGGACGATAGTTGTTGAAGAATGGAGTATGTCTACCACCTTCTTCCTTAGTTAAGATATACACTTGACCTTCGAATTCAGTGTGTGGTTTAACTGAACCTGGTTTAGCGATAACTTGACCCCTTTCGATATCTTTCTTGTCGATACCACGAAGTAAAGCACCTACGTTGTCACCAGCTTGAGCTTCATCAAGAAGTTTTCTGAACATTTCAAGACCTGTAATAACAGTTGTTCTAGATTCTTCAGAAAGACCAACGATTTCAGCAGGGTCGTTAACGTGTGCAACACCCCTTTCTACTCTACCTGTAGCAACGGTACCACGACCAGAAATCGTGAATACGTCTTCTACTGGAAGTAAGAATGGTTTAGCTTCGTCTCTTTCTGGAGTTGGGATATAACTATCAACAGCATCCATAAGATCAAAAACAGGTTTGCATTCGCTTGAGTTCTTAATTTCATCAGCAGAGTGGTCTGCTTGAGCGAATTCTAATGCTTTAAGAGCAGAACCCTTGATGATTGGAGTATCGTCGCCAGGGAAACCATATTCAGAAAGAAGTTCTCTGATTTCCATTTCAACTAATTCTAAAAGTTCTGGGTCATCGAGTTGGTCACATTTGTTCATGAAAACTACGATGTATGGAACACCTACTTGACGAGCAAGAAGAATGTGTTCTCTTGTTTGTGGCATTGGACCATCAGTTGCAGCAACTACGAGGATTGCGCCATCCATTTGAGCAGCACCAGTAATCATGTTCTTTACATAGTCTGCGTGGCCTGGACAGTCAACGTGTGCATAGTGACGGTTTTCTGTTTGGTATTCTACGTGTGAAGTATTAATTGTAATACCTCTTGCCTTTTCTTCTGGTGCCTTATCGATTTCGTCATACTTCATCTTTTGAGCATTACCTACTGAAGCTAATGTCATAGTGATTGCAGCAGTAAGAGTGGTCTTACCGTGGTCAACGTGACCGATAGTACCGATGTTAATGTGTGGTTTACTTCTGTCAAATTTAGCCTTTGCCATTATTGTTTCCTCCAAATTTTCAAAAATGATATAATTTTTTTTAATTTATTTTTTATTTTTTTTATTTTTTTAAGATATTACAATCATTTTACAATAAAATGTTGCAATTGTCAACGTTTTTACGCTTTTTTGCCCATTATCTTTTCAGCAACTGACTTTGGAACTTCTGAGTAGTGTGAGAACTGCATTGTGTAGTTGCCCCTACCTTGTGTTCTTGATCTTAAGTCGGTTGCATAACCGAACATTTCTGCTAGTGGGATATGCGCGTCAATTACCTTAACGCCGTTTCTATCTTCAGTGCCTTGGATGATACCACGACGTGCCGTCACGTTCCCCATTAGGTCGCCGAAATATGCTTCAGGCGTCACGATTTCAACTTTCATAACCGGTTCAAGTAAAACGCTCTTTGCTTTTTGCAAGCCGTCTTTAAGAGCCATACTACCTGCGATTTTGAACGCCATTTCTGACGAGTCAACGTCGTGATAGCTACCATCGTAAACAGTGACCTTAAAGTCAACTACTTCGTAGCCGGCTAAAATACCGTTTCTCGATGCTTCTTGAATACCCTTATTGATAGGTTGAATAAATTCTTTTGGAATTGAGCCACCAACCGTTTCATCAACAAACTCATAACCTTTACCTGGTTCTTGTGGTTCTAGACGAATCTTACAGTGACCATATTGACCGTGACCACCAGATTGACGCTTAAACATACCTTCAGCTTCAACTGCTTGACGAATGGTTTCTTTATAAGCAACTTGTGGTTTACCTACGTTTGCTTCAACCCTGAATTCACGAAGCAATCTATCAACGATAATTTCTAAGTGTAATTCACCCATACCAGCGATAATCGTTTGACCTGTTTCAGAATCGGTATAAGTCTTAAACGTTGGGTCTTCTTCAGCAAGTTTTGCAAGTGCAAAACCCATCTTTTCTTGACCTTGCTTAGTCTTAGGTTCGATAGCAACCCTGATAACTGGTTCTGGAAATTCCATTTGTTCAAGAATAACAGGTTTAGCTTCTTCACAAAGCGTATCACCCGTCGTAGTTTCTTTTAAGCCTACGATAGCGCAAATATCACCAGCGTTGATTTCTTCAACTTCTTCTCTGTGATTAGCGTGCATTCTTAAAATTCTCGCAATTCTTTCCTTTTTGCCTTTAACACTGTTATATACGTAAGAACCTGTCTTTAATACACCAGAGTATGCACGGAAGAACGCCAACTTACCAACAAATGGGTCTGTCATAATCTTAAACGCTAAGCCACAGAAAGGTTGATCGTCTGCAGGTTCTCTCTTTGCAGGATTGCCGTTTGTATCAGTCCCTTCTATTGCACCAACGTCTAATGGGCTTGGTAAATATTCAACAATCGCGTCTAGTAAGTTTTGAACGCCCTTATTCTTATAGCTTGAGCCACAAAGAACAGGTGTCACCTTCATAGCGAGCGTTGCGTTTCTTAAACCCTTTTTAATTTCTTCAACGGTAAGGTCGCCTTCTTCGAAGAACTTTTCCATCAAAGCATCGTCAGTTTCAGCAGCGATTTCAACGATTTGTGCTCTATATTCTTCGCACATATCCTTCATATCGTCTGGAACGTCGGTCACTTGAATTTCCTTACCTAAGTCGTCTAGATAAATTGATGCTTTACGAGTAATAACGTCAACAACACCCTTGAAAGTATCTTCCTTACCGATTGGTAATAAAATTGGAAGAGCGTTAGTATGAAGCCTTTCTCTCATCATCTCAACAGCATTAAGGAAGTTAGCGCCGTTGATATCCATTTTGTTAACGTAAGCTATTCTTGGAACTTTATATTTGTCAGCTTGACGCCATACTGTTTCACTTTGAGGTTCTACACCACCCTTAGCGCAAAAGGTTGCTACTGCACCGTCAAGGATACGCAATGACCTTTCTACTTCAACGGTAAAGTCAACGTGGCCCGGTGTGTCGATGATATTAATACGGTGCCCTTTCCAGTGACAAGTAGTTGCAGCACTCGTGATGGTAATACCACGTTCTTGTTCTTGAACCATCCAGTCCATAGTTGCTTCACCCTCGTGGGTTTCGCCTAACTTATGAGTTTTACCTGTATAGAATAAGATTCTTTCGGTGGTAGTAGTTTTACCAGCATCGATATGCGCCATAATACCTATATTTCTGGTCACGGCTAAATTAAAATCTCTTGCCATAAATTATCTCCCCAAATTAAAACCTATAATGTGCAAAAGCCTTATTTGCTTCAGCCATTCTATGCGTGTCTTCTTTCTTCTTAACTGCACTACCGGTATTGTTGAAAGCATCAACAAGTTCAGCAGCGAGTCTTAAATTCATTTCTCTTTCGCCTCTCTTTCTAGCAGCAGCTACTAACCATCTGATAGCAAGAGTTTGTCTTCTTTCTGCACGGATTTCGATAGGAACTTGGTAGTTTGCACCACCTACTCTCCTTGCTTTTACTTCTACCATAGGCATAATGTTATTAAGTGCTTGGTTGAACATTTCAATAGCGTCTGCACCAACCTTTTCACTTGCAGCAGTAAACGCTTGATAAACAATGCCTTGCGCAATACCTTTTTTACCATCTTGCATAACTTGGTTGATTAACTTTGTCACAACCTTGTTGCCATAGACTGGATCTGGTAATACGTCTCTTTTTGCAATATTGCCTCTTCTTGGCATAATTGAATCCTCCTTTAATTTTTTTACGCTTTTTACAGCGCTTTTAAGGGTTAACCCTTATTAGTGAGCTATCGCTTGCCCTTTAGTTAGGGTAGCGAACCTTCTGTCTTTCGACATACTGCCTACCAAATCGGGCGTTTCCGAATTATCCGATTATAAGTAGGTGTTATTTTTCTTACTTAATTTTCTAAATACTTTAATTTAAACTGAATAGTTAAAAACTATTTAGGTCTCTTAGCGCCGTATTTAGACCTTGATTGATGACGCTTAGCAACGCCAGCCGTATCAAGAGCGCCACGAATAATGTGATATCTTACACCAGGTAAGTCTTTAACCCTACCACCACGGATTAATACCGAGCTGTGTTCTTGTAGGTTATGACCTTCACCAGGAATATAAACGATACCTTCTGCCTTATTAGTCAAACGTACTCTGGCAATTTTTCTCAAAGCTGAGTTTGGCTTTTTAGGCGTTGTGGTTGTCACTGATAAGCAAACACCACGCTTTTGTGGACAATTGTCTAACGCAGGTGATTTTGACTTAACAATGGCACTTTGTCTGCCTTGTCTAATTAACTGTTGAATTGTTGGCATATCGCACCTCCTATAATTTTTCGGATATTCGAAAATGGATTCGGAACTTCCATCTTAGAAACGTTTTCTTCCGGTGCCTTTTTGACACCGGAAATTAATTTTAACATTTTTATACTTTTTAGTCAATCAAATATAAGCGATTTGCTATATTTTTACTATATTTTTTGGGTTTTTTACACGTTTTCTTCAGCTTCTACCGTTCTTTGAATTATCGTTTGTGGCCCAACGTTCTTATACGTCTTCATACCTGTTCCGGCTGGAATAAGTTTACCGATAATAACGTTCTCTTTTAAGCCGATTAACGGGTCAATCTTGTTCTTGATTGCCGCTTCAGTCAATACTCTAGCTGTTTCTTGGAAAGATGCTGCAGATAAGAAACTGTCTTTTGCAAGCGACGCCTTAGTAATACCCAATAAAATTCTCTTTCCTTGAGGTGGAACTAAGCCGTTTTCAAGTGCGTTGATAGTTTCTTCTTCAAACCTGTAAACGTCAAGTTTTTCACCAGGAAGTATATCCGTGCCACCTGGGTTTTCTACTTGAACTTTCTTCATCATTTGACGAACGATAATTTCAACGTGTTTGTCGTTGATATCAACGCCTTGTGAACGATAAACGCTTTGGATTTCTTTAAGGATATAGTCTTGAACACCCTTGATACCCTTTGTCTTTAAGATATCTTGTGGATATACTGAGCCGTTTGTTAAAACTGAGCCAGGTTCTACCCTGTCACCGTCTTTAACGATAACACCCGTTCCAAACGGAATTACGTAGTCTTTAGTCTCACCGTTTTCATCAAGTTTAACCACAACGTGAATAATCTTATCCTTTTCTTCGATTGAAACGATACCACTGTGTTCACAAACGATTGCAGCATGCTTTGGCTTTCTTGCTTCAAACAATTCTTCAACCCTTGGAAGACCTTGCGTAATATCGCCCGTGCTTGCAATACCACCGGTGTGGAATGTTCTCATAGTAAGCTGTGTACCTGGTTCACCGATTGATTGTGCAGCGATAATACCTACCGTTTCACCAACTTGAACAGGATTGTTATTACTCATATTCTTACCATAGCACTTAGCACAAACACCCGTCTTACTCTTACAAGTAAATACGCTACGAATTTCTACTTCTTCAATACCTGCATTAACGATTGCGTCTGCCATATCTTCGCTAATCATTTCGTTTGCTTTTACCATGATTTCGTTCGTGTTTGGATTAACGATATCGTTTACGGTAAATCTGCCGGCAATCCTATCTCTTAATTTTTCGATAGGTTCACCCTTAGAACCGGTAATTGCTCTAACCTTAATACCCTTTACAGATTCGCCAAGTTCAGCAAAGCAGTCGTCTTCTTTAACGATTACTTCTTGCGCTACGTCAACTAGACGTCTGGTTAGATAACCAGAGTCGGCTGTCTTTAACGCCGTATCGGCTAAACCTTTACGTCCACCGTGTGATGAAATGAAGTATTCTAGAACTGAAAGCCCTTCACGGAAGCAAGATTTAACAGGGATTTCAATAGTTTTACCATTAGGGTCGGTCATAAGACCACGCATACCTGCAAGTTGCTTAATTTGGTCCTTAGAACCACGGGCACCAGAATTAGCCATCATTAGAATTGGGTTAAACTCGTCAAGAGTCTTCATTAGCTGGTCGGTCACGTCATCAGTTGCTTGTTTCCAAATGCTAACGACTTTCTTATACCTTTCTTCATCGGTTATAAAGCCTTTCTTATAGAGATTTTCAACCTTCAACACGTATTCGTCTGCCTTAGTTAATATCTCTTTCTTGTTCTTTGGCATATGCATATCGAACACACTGGTCGTAATTGCGCCTACGGTAGAATACTTAAAGCCTAGTGCTTTAATCTTATCTAGAACGTCTGCAGCACAACTAGCGCCGTGCTTTTTAAAGCATGCATCTACTATTTTTTGTAAATCTTTCTTGCCTACGAGTTTATCAATTTCATACTTCAAGAAATCTTGCTTTTCTTTTCTTTCAACAAAACCTAAATTTTGTGGAATTGCCTCGTTAAATATAATCTTACCAACAGAAGTCTTGATTTTACCTGAAACTATTTCACCATCAACTTCTACTTCACGGCGAACGATAATTTCGTCTTGAAGCCCGATTTTCTTAGTCTGATAAGCCATAAGCGCTTCTTCAGGTGAAATGTAAGCAACCGTGTATTCTGGAACACCGTAAACTTTGCCGTTTGAATCAGGTTTTCCGTGTTCATTATACTTTTCGCCTATCTTTTTCTTAATGATAGTTAGATAGTATGAACCCATAACCATATCTTGCGTAGGACTCATAACAGGCTTACCGTCAGAAAGTTTTAAAATATTGTTTGAAGCGAGCATTAAAAATCTTGCTTCTGCTTGTGCTTCCACAGATAGTGGAACGTGAACAGCCATTTGGTCACCGTCAAAGTCGGCGTTGAACGCGCCACAAACTAGTGGGTGAAGTTTAATTGCTCTACCTTCAATCAACACAGGCTCAAACGCTTGGATTGAAAGTCTATGAAGCGTAGGTGCACGGTTGAGCATTACTGGATGGTCTTTAATTACTTCTTCCAATACGTCCCAAACGACAGTCTTTGCCCTTTCAACCGTTCGCTTAGCGTTTTTAATGTTGTGGCAAATATTCTTTTCAACTAATTTCTTCATAACGAAAGGCTTGAATAATTCGATAGCCATTTCCTTAGGAAGACCACATTGATATAGTTTAAGTTCAGGGCCTACTACGATAACTGAACGGCCAGAGTAGTCAACACGCTTACCTAAAAGGTTTTGACGGAAACGACCTTGCTTACCACGTAGCATACCTGAAAGTGATTTTAATTCTCTATTACCAGCGCCACTTATTGCCTTGCCACGACGACCGTTATCGATAAGAGCGTCAACTGCTTCTTGAAGCATTCTCTTTTCGTTTCTAATAATGATTTCAGGTGCGCCTAATTCCATCAACCTTTTCAAACGATTGTTTCTGTTAATAACGCGCCTATATAAATCGTTTAAGTCACTCGTTGCAAATCTACCACCGTCTAACTGAACCATTGGTCTAAGTTCTGGTGGAATTACAGGAAGAACGTCTAAAATCATCCACTCAGGACGATTGCCACTCTTTCTGAACGCTTCGATAATTTCAATTCTCTTAACGGCACGAATACGGCGTTGGCTAGAAGAATTTTCTTCAATAATTTTCTTAGTTTCTGCGCTTTCTTTATCAAGGTCGATAGACATCAATAATTCCTTGATTGCCTCTGCGCCCATACCCGTCTTAAATGAACCGTAGCCATATTCTGCTTCCATGTCCATTTTTTCTCTGTCGCTAATAACTTGTTTGTATTCTAATGGGGTTGAACCTGGGTCTAAAACCACGTGGCTTGCAAAATACAATACTTGTTCTAATGCCTTAGGGCTCATATCAAGCATTAAGCCGATTCTAGATGGGACACCCTTAAAATACCAAATGTGCGATACAGGTGCGGCAAGTTCGATGTGACCCATTCTGTCACGACGAACTTTTGATTTTGTGACTTCAACGCCACACTTGTCGCATATTACGCCTTTATAACGGATACGCTTATATTTTCCACAATGGCATTCCCAGTCCTTTGTTGGTCCGAAAATCCTTTCGCAGAAAAGCCCACCCATTTCAGGTTTTTGTGTTCTATAATTGATGGTTTCAGGCTTTGTCACTTCACCATAAGACCATTCTCTGATTTTTTCGGGAGATGCAACTCCGATTTGAATTGAATCAAAATTGTTAAGTTCAAACATATTATTTCCTCCCTATTATTCCTCGTCAACGTCTAAGTCGTCCATTCCTAAATCGTCATCTAAAAAATCACCGTCATCAGGGATTGTAGTGTCGATTTCATCGTCTTCATCATCAAACATACCGTCAAAGCCAAATTCGTCGTCTAAGTCACCGGCATCAGAATCTTCAAATACAACTTCGCCAATATCTTCTTCAGCAACGTCGTTGATTTCAACTTCTTCAGTAATATTCTTTTCGCGAACGAACGGCGTATCATCAGCGTCCCACTCAATAAGGTCTTTAATTGCAAGTTCTTCTTTGTTTTCGGTCAATACCTTAACGTCGAGCGCTAATGATTGAAGTTCTTTCAATAATACCTTAAATGCTTCAGGAATACCTGGCTCACTAATATTAGTGCCTTTAACGATTGATTCGTAAGTCTTTACTCTACCAACAACGTCGTCTGACTTAACCGTCAATATTTCTTGTAGAATATGTGCTGCGCCATACGCTTCTAGCGCCCAAATTTCCATTTCACCGAATCTTTGGCCACCGAATTGCGCTTTACCACCCAATGGTTGTTGGGTGACTAGGCTGTATGGACCTGTTGAACGTGCGTGGATTTTATCGTCAACTAAGTGGTGAAGTTTAATCATATACATTTGACCAACAGTGACTCTGTTTTCAAAAGGTTCGCCCGTTCTACCATCGTAAAGTTGAATTTTTCCGTCAACTTCTCCGTCTGGATTAACGATATTGTTTTCGCGCAATAATTCTTTGATATCGCTTTCAGATGCACCGTCGAATACAGGCGTAGCAATCTTCCAGCCTAATTGTTTACATACGTGACCTAAGTGCACTTCTAATACTTGCCCGATGTTCATACGAGATGGAACGCCCAATGGGTTAAGCACGATTTGAAGTGGTGTTCCGTCTGCCATAAACGGCATATCTGCTTCAGGTAATACCCTAGAAACAACGCCCTTATTACCGTGACGGCCTGCCATCTTGTCACCGATAGAAATCTTTCTCTTTTGTGCAATGTAAACTCTTACTACTTTGTTTACACCAGGTGCTAATTCATCTTTGTTAGCACGCGTAAAGATTTTAACGTCAACTACCGTTCCACCTTCGCCGTGTGGAACTTTAAGTGAAGTATCTCTTACTTCTCTAGCCTTTTCGCCAAAGATAGCCCTTAACAACCTTTCTTCAGGCGTAAGTTCAGTTTCGCCTTTAGGGGTGACTTTACCAACTAAGATATCGCCACTGCCTACTTCTGCGCCCACTCTAATTATACCGTCTTCGTCTAGGTCTTTAAGCGCGTCTTCACCAACGTTTGGAATATCTCTCGTTATTTCTTCTTCACCGAGACGGGTATCCCTTGCTTCGATTTCTTGTTCTACAATATGAATTGTGGTGAACACGTCTTCACGCACAAGTTTTTCTGATAATAGTATAGCGTCTTCGTAGTTATAACCTTCCCAGCTCATAAAGCCGACAAGAATATTTCTACCGAGTGCTAATTCGCCGTTTTTAGTTGAAGGACCGTCTGCAATAGTTTGTCCTGCACTAATTCTCTCGCCCCTATCTACGATAGGACGTTGATTTAAGCACGTGCCTTGGTTTGAACGCTCAAATTTCTTTAAGTTATAAGTTCTTTCAGTGCCATCGTCTTCTAAAACTACGATAGCGTCAGAAGCAACACTCTTAACAACACCTGCGTTTTGTGCGTTTACCATTACGCCAGAGTCGTAAGCGATACGCCTTTCAATACCAGTAGCAACGATAGCGTTTTCAGGACAAAGTAGTGGAACTGCTTGACGTTGCATGTTCGAACCCATTAGGGCACGGTTAGTATCGTCGTTTTCTAAGAACGGAATAAGCGCCGTTGCAACTGAGATAAGTTGTTTTGGCGAAACGTCCATATAATCCATCTTTTCTTGAACGTCTTCGGTAATATCTTCTCTATGTCTGCAAGATACACGCGCATTCGCAAAATATTTATTATCGATTAAAGGTTCGTTCGCTTGAGCAACGATATAGTTATCTTCTTCATCAGCAGTCAAGTAATCAACTTGCTCGGTCACTATCGTTTGGATAGTTCCGTCGTCGTTAAGCGTATGTTCTACCTTTCTGTAAGGTGATTCGATAAATCCGAATTCGTTTACCTTAGCGTAAGCGGCAAGCGATGAAATAAGACCGATATTCTGACCTTCAGGCGTTTCGATTGGACACATTCTACCATAGTGAGAGTGGTGAACGTCACGCACTTCAAAGGTTGCCCTATCTCTGTTTAACCCACCAGGGCCTAATGCTGAAAGTTTACGTTTGTGCGTAAGTTCTGCAATTGGGTTAGTTTGGTCCATAAATTGTGATAATTGTGACGAACCGAAGAATTCCTTAATAGCCGAACTAACAGGACGAACGTTTATTAAACTTTGTGGGGTCACTTCCTTAGCGTCTTGAGTTGCCATTCTTTCTTTGATAACTCTTTCAAGTCTTGCAACACCGATTCTGAATTGGTTTTGCAATAATTCGCCGACAGAACGAACACGACGATTGCCTAAGTGGTCGATATTGTCGATTTCGTTAATGTCAAACGCTAAATCTAAGTTAACTGAAACAGATGCCACGATATCGTCAACCGTGATATGCTTATGGTTTAACTTATCTAATAATGGACGGATTGTCTTTCTATCTTCACTAGTAAGCGTTTCAGGTAAGTTTTGTATTAATTCAAAATAACGAACGCAAGCGCCGACAAACTTAATACGCGTTTCCTTTGCTTTCTCGTCGTATTTTTTATCTTCAGGCTTTTCTTCGGTTGCGTTTGCAACTCTATCTTCAAGATAGAAAATTTCGTTAATTTCATTCTTTAAGATTTCAGCAGTTTCAACAACGCCCTTTTCTAAAGCAGTAGCGTTAACCGTTTCAGCGAAAGATAACGTTGGATAGTAAACGTAGTCGAGTAGCCCGAACTTCTTAGGGTCAATACCCGTGACAGCTTGGAAAGAAACCACGTTGTTTGCAATAATTTTATGTCTTTGACCGTTTACGTCAGCATAGAATACGTTGATACCTGCATTTTGGATATCTTCTGCTAAACTACGGCTGATAACCGTGCCTTTAGTTGCTAAAACTTCGCCGTCTGCAGTAATAACGTCTTCAAACGTCTTTAGACCTACGATTCTTGCGCCTAGTCTTAAACGCTTGTTGAATTTATACCTACCAACCCTTGCTAAGTCATAACGACGTGGGTCGAAGAATAAATTTTTAAGATGTTGCTTAACAGCGTCACCCGTTGGGATTTCACCAGGACGTAAACGACGATAAAGTTCAATAAGCCCGTCAATTTCAGACTTACAAGTATCTTTTTGCGCCGTGTCGGCAATCATTTGATTTCCTTCAAACAATTCGTTGAGCGCATCGTCACTACCAAAGCCCAAAGCACGTAGTAAAACTGATGCAGTTAACTTTCTCGTTCTGTCAACGTGCACCCATAATACGTTTTGCGAGTCTTGTTCAAATTCGAGCCAAGCACCCCTTGACGGAATAACCGTAGTGTCAAAAAGTTTTCTGCCCGATTTATCAACTTGCATATTGTTGTAAACGCCAGGAGACCTAACAAGTTGCGATACGATAACCCTTTCTGCACCATTGATAATGAAAGAACCATTATCTGTCATAAGTGGGAAATCGCCCATGAATACTTCTTGTTCAATAATTTCGTCGGTCACCTTGTTAACAAGCCTTACCTTTACGCGTAGCGGTAGAGCGTAGGTAGCATCCCTATCTCTGCACTCTTTTTCGTCATACTTGGATTTTCCGTTAAGACTATAATCGAGAAAATACATCTCGAAGTGGTCGGAATAGTCTGTTATTGGCGAAAAGTCTTCAAGCACTTCACCGATACCTTCTTTTATGAAAGCATCATAGGAGTCTTTCTGGATTTTGACAAGGTATGGTAATTCTATTGCTTCTTTGATTTTACTAAACGTTTTTCTCTTAACCTTGCCACATTCAATTTCTGGTAGAACTCGTGTCATCAAAACACACTCCTTAAAAAAATTTAAATATTTTGCCGACTTAGTTTACAAATACGCAAATTTGGTATATAATAAGCGTAA
>ERZ808034.82-NODE-82-length-12784-cov-6.127804_pt1 | contig 12784 bp, 14 predicted proteins | sample MGYA00380188_ERZ808034 | MGnify/ENA primary metagenome ERZ808034 (study PRJEB31490, sample SAMN06133380) | cow dung metagenome | isolation source: M12 | host: cow | place: China: Chengdu | collected 2015-05 ...
TTCAACACATTCAACATTCAACATTCAACATTCAACATTCAACATTCAACAGGTTTTTAACAAAACCTCTGTTGATAAACTTTGTGCAAAATGTCAATTACATAAAATACGCTCTATCTGATAAACTGTAACCATAGTAGCGAGGACAAACTACTAACGCAACCAAAACCAATTTTAAAGAAAAGGAAAGAGGAAAAAAAATAATGGCTGAATTTAAACTCATGGAAATTAACAAGGACAACTTTGATAATCTCCCTGCCGGTACCGGTGCAGTTGTACGAGAATCAACTACATCTGATAACAAAGTGCTCTTTAACGCCTGCAACGGCTCCGGCGAACCAATCAAGGGACTTGTAAATACAGGTGAGGTAATATCTGTAGTTGATATCGTTGTAACATCAACAGATGTGCCGTCTGAGCGTGATAACCCTGACAGCGAAAAGGTATCACATCCAGTTGCACACTTTTTTACTCAGGACGGCAAACACTACAGCACGCTTTCAAACGGTATCATGAGAGGTGTAAAACTTATGTTTGCAACCGGCATGACACCAACACCTGACAACCCTGTATCACTCGTTTTCAAGTCAACTGAAACCAAAAACGGTACGGCTCACGTACTTGACATGGTTTGACATTTTCATTTTTCTCCCATGTTCCACGTGAAACAAAGTCCCCTTAATGTTTCACGTGGAATATACTATAATATAGAGGTGATAAACAATATGGACTATCCACATTTTAATCTCAGTGAATTTACCTGTCCTTGCTGTGGTAAAGCTGAGATAACACCTGAACTGATACAGAAACTTGAAGATATGTATACATACTTTGAGAACTGTGTTGACGGCATATCTGCAATTTGCATAACATCCGGATATCGCTGTAATAGCTACAGCCCTAAAGCCGGCGGATTTACCGGTGATGCTCACACTTGTGGCATAGCTGCTGATATCGTAGTAAGAAAAGCTGATGGCACAAACTACGATAGCTATGCAGTAGCGTCAGTTGCTGAGAAAATCGGCTTTACAGGTATTGGACGTATAACAGATACAGCAACGCACGTTGATGTACGCAATGCGTATAACTATCACAACAGCTTTTGGCACGGTAATGAAATGACCGGTAATGACGATATTGAAACATGGGCTGAATATCTGCCGAAACTTAAAACAGAATCAAAATATACAGCGCATATCAAAGTGTATATCGATGATACGCTTGTATGTGATAAAGATATGGAGGTATAAGCATGAAAATACTTAATAGTGCAAACCTTGCAGCTCTTGTAAATATAATGCTGAAAAATGCAAGAGGTACAACAACCACAACTGACGGTGCATCTGCTGCCGGACTTATAGTGGCGGAGGACTTATCTAATTTGGTTGATGCTGGAAAAGAACTCAGCGGAAACATCAATACAAGCAATCTTAAGAACATCGTTACAGGTATGCTTGACGGTATCGGCAAAATACTTTACGAAAATGTAAAGTTAGAATCGCCATCACGTTTCGACCTTTTTATAGATGAGAACGAATATAAGACGGTAATCGAAAAAGTGCGTATATCAGGCGTTGAATTTGAACAGTCATATGTACACGCTACGTCAGGCGGTAGCAGTTTTGCAGATATGTTTAACAATCATCCTCTGACTTTTAGCGTAAAGGTATGGAATACCTGTGGTGATTATAGAACTAAGCCATATACTATCAGTGAGAGGCAGCTTGCAAGCGCTGCAATGGACCCCGATGAGCTTATACGTCTGATAGGTGAGATATATGCTGTAGTTGAGGTCACATATTACAAGGCGCTCAGGGAAGCTGAAAAACGTGTCGTATTTAATCAGGCAGGTAACTGTTGTCTTTACCGCTCAGGTGTAACTTGTATTGACGTACTCAAAGCGTATAAGGATGAAACCGGCGAAACTCTCACAACGCAGACATACAAAAAGAGCGATGATTTTAAGCGGTGGTTTTACGGCTATTTTGACGAACTTAAAAGACTTATGGCTGAGGATAGCGCCGACTATAACTGTGAGGAAAACGATATTAACACACTCGATGATGATCGCCGTGCCTTTTTAATGACACGCTTTATGACATCTCTTAAAACTATCTCAAAGTATCAGTCCGGTGAAAATTTCAAGGATGCTTTAGACGGCGTGTACTCTGTGCCATATCTACAGAATCGCAATGAACGTGACAAACTATCAATACTCCCTGTTGAACCCCCTGTAATCACAACCGGTAAACACGTAACTAACGTAACAATTACCGGTATCATCGGCATGATATGGGACAGGAGAGGAACTTTTCTGACCGCTTCAAAAATCGAATCTGGCGCAGTACCTAACAATTTTGATAAATGGACAAATTACGTACATAACTTTACAGTGCGTGAGATGTGTGATAAAGGCAGTAATGCTATACTCCTCGTAGCTTGTGATGCTACAGGCACCAACAAAGCGTACACAATAACAGAAGCATCAGATACATAATATGATATGTTCCACGTGAAACAATTGAATAAAATGTTTCATGTGGAACATTTTTTAAGAGGTGAAAACAATAATGAGAAGATGTGATAAAGTCTTACAGGAATACCGTGAAAAATTTGATGCTCGCTGTATGCCATACGGTAGAAAATCCATATACAGCGATATCATACAATGCATGGGCGCTGAGCAGTTCACATGGAAAGAACTGCCGGAAACAATTAACAGTCATTGGACTGAGCGTGCTGTAAACGGTAGTTTAGCAGCCTTTTATGAAGTCCCTGACGGCATATCAAGCGCCTGCAAGGGTTTTACTGTAACGCCGGCTGAATTTGTTGGTGTACCGAATCAGATAGGTGAAACAAGCAAAATCATAACAACAGGTAGCGACTACGCTATAGAGTTTGATTTAACTGTAGATAAAGTGGTGATAATCAAGAACAATGACTATCTTTATAATGAGTACAACAACTTGATGTGGTTTGCCGATATGTTGGCCAAAACAGATATATCAGAAAAGGCGTTGATTATATGGAGTAAAATACATCCGATAGCCAAAGCGACATCCGGCGTTGACGGCGAAAAGTTGAAGAATGTTATTGAAACAATTCTCCGTGATAGCGACTGTGAATGTGATACATACAACATCATTGATGATAATACACGATTAATCACCGGTGGTACACCTGTTTCACGTGATGATGCTGTGCTCAGACTGGGCGACGAAAACGCCGTTGAGAAAATGCATTTTCTCTCAGAGTTTCATTATGAACTTATCAAGCGCTTATGTAATCTCTACGGTATACCCTTTAGAAGTAATGCAAAAAGCGCACAGTCACTTGAATCAGAACTTCATAATACTGACATCTTTTCGCAGATAATGAATATGAATCGTTTAAAATGCCGTAAAGAAGCTGCTGAAAAAATCAACGCTATGTTTGGCTTAAATGTTACGGTAGACTACTCTGAGATACTTAAAAAAGAAAACAGAATTATTGACAGCAACGTTAAACAAGAGGAAAATGAAGCCGGAGAGGATGTGAGAACAAATGCCGAAAATAGTAAAACAGGTAACTCAGATACCGGAGATACCGAACTGCATACAGAGTGATGGACATATCAATATCAATCCTATCATAGAGATAGCTAAAAAGCTTGATTGTCCTTTTATATCCTTTATCGGTAGTAAACGTATCGGCAAAACGTATGGCTGCATAAACTACGCTCTGAGAGAGTACTATACACATAAACGCCCTGCCTTTTACGGTAGACGATATGATACGACTTTTACAGAAAATATCTGTGGTAACTTAGTACGCTCTCACCGTCAAGATATTATCAACTATAGTAAAGGTACACATAACGACGGTGAGTTACGTGGTAAATACTTTGATTTAGTACATCGAGAGTATAGTGATAAAGGCTTGATACGGTATAAAAATCGACAGCATTTTTTGTACTGTCGTTCTCTTAATAAGATTGAAGCTGAAACAGCTGACGATAAAGGTGAGATATCATGTGCTATATATGACGAGTTCCTAACTCGTGGGCGTGAACTGAATGATGAATTTAATAAAATCATGGTGTATCACGCTAACGCAACAGGTAAAAGAACTGACTACTTTATACCATTTTTCCTTCTGGGGAATACCGTGGAAAAAGATAGTAATACGGCTAAAAATTTTGGCATTGATTTGCGTAAAATCAAGCGTGAACTAAACATTATCAACAACTCAAAAGGAGAAATTAGATGCATAGTGTACTATGCGCCGGAAACTGAAAAAGACGAAAAATCAGCAGATAAGTATTATGACCGCTTTGAAAATACTCATATCAACATGATATCGCATGGAGCATGGACGCTTGGTACTTATCAGATAGCAACGCAGGTTGAGTTATCGTTGACCGGCTACAGTGCTTTAGTATCACATGATAACTTTGCTGTAAAGCTGACGGTTGCAACACTCGGTATGCAGCCTCGTGTCATAATCACGCCACCTGACAACATATACACCACACGCATTACATCAGGACTATCAAAGCACGGTATAAACTTTTTACCACGACAAATTGTTGACTTGATATGTAACGGCTATATGGTCGTGGAAAATGCTGAGATAGGCGAAAATTTTAGAGATATCTGCAAACATATTACCAACGGAGAGAGGATTGTGAAAAAGTATGAATGATATACATACAGCAATACAGGAGTTGACCACATTACAGCAAAACAGCTTTGATATCTATGATAAAAATAATCAATTGGTTGTAGGTTCAACATATGTTCTATCATATCTCGACATGACTTATGGTAATTACGTGACACCATACGGCTTATACTATGCGTGGGAGACTTTTAAAAATATCCACAACACTGATTTTTTAAAGGCGCTTGATGCATGGGAAACTGACTACAGACCGTTAGATAACTATGACGGCATTGAAGAGCATATCTACACAACGTCAGACGGCACTAAAACAGAAGAAATAACCCACGGCAAAAAGATAACATACACGGCAAACGATTTGACTAACGAAAACAAGACAACGTCTGACGATAGTACAACATACAGACCGTTAAACGAATCAGTACAGAGTGGCAGTTGCGATAATGAGGAAAGTGGTGCAACATCCACAACAACCAGCCATGAACCTACTACCCAAACTATAAACGGCGTTGAATATTCCGGCGACGCTATCAATTATGATGTGTTAACTCGGCACGGTAATATGGGCACAACTAAAACACAGGAAATGCTTAACGATGAAATCAGGCTGAGACTTGAACCGCTTGTAAAACGATATCTTAATATGTTCGTATCTGAATGTGCGTATTTATGCTTATGAGGTGATATCATGATTGTGAATTTTTATAAATGCTCAGATACTCCTAACGTGGCAAACAAAACAATAACGGATGCTGTATCAAAAACAAACGTACATCCTGTGCACCCGTGCAACATTTTACAACCTACGCTTGAAATAGATGCTAATACATCCCTTTACTCGTATAACTATGCGTACATACAGGATTTTTCACGGTATTATTTTATGTCACCGCCTACGCTAACAACCGGTGGTAAAATGATTGTACAGTTGTCAGTTGATGTACTAAAAACCTATATCAGCGACATGGCTAACTGCGATTGTATCGTGCTCAGAAATGAACGTGTACCAACTTTAGTACCTGATAATCAGTTGCCGATAGATGTAAACAACTTTTTCATACAGGGTATTGATTTTGCAGATACACCGTTTACAAACACACCCCAGTCTGATAGTGACAAACCATACATACTGATAACGAGGTGATATAATGCTTTTAAATCAAAATATATGGGGAGATAGTAGCACATACCGATATATACAAACAGGCAACGCCTACGGTACATATAAAATAGCAGATAAACTATATGGCGATATCTTGTACGCTAATCCTACGTTGCAATTTCCGTATTATGAAAAATCAACGTATCGCTGGGGTATGCCGTCAGATTGCAGTGCCGGACATATCACATCATGTATGTGGTATAGCGATAGCGGTAATATCAAAACTAAAATACATGAGGATGTATCAGCAGGTGTAACACCATTTACGCTTGCAGCGTCAACAGGGTATGCAATCAGTGCTTTTGAGGGTATGAGAGGATACATTGAAACATATGACGGATATATGCACTATCCTCCATATACCAAAAATCAAGCTACAGTTGAAACATACAGCGGTAATACTACATGGGATAATATTTATATCCAACCATATAGTCATCGCCTTAAATGGTCAACTTATAATGGTACATCATACAGCAATACAGCACAATGCACAAAGTACGACTACAATAAAAATGTATGGCTTGTATCTGCAGCATACTGTTGCGATAAAGGCAACTATGTTGATAATCACTTATCTGCTGGTGGTACGTTTGTCATGTTCAACGGTAACTTAAAGCCGTTGATATCAAATATGCGTAGTAGATATAATAGTGATGTAGCTAATGGCGATAGTGTACAGCCGTCAGATTATCATATATGTGGCGCCGGCATATCTCTATTTATGGACAGTCAAGGCACACGTGTACATACAAATCCATCAGTGCAGCCCACAACATTCCCATATTACAAGCCGTCGGAACGTTGGGCTACTATATGGTATAATGGTGATGTTGATGTATCAGCACCAATTGTATATAATGGTACTGTTGGATGTGGCAGTAATGGCGTAACTAATGCAGATACTATAAATACGATTACTGTACATTATCAGTCAGGCTATACCGCTTTACCAACACAATCAAAATTTTTTGATAACGAAACAGATCCATACGCCGGTAGCAATCAGCGTGCAATGGCCGGATGTGATGCAATGTCAAGGGCATCATCAAAAAAACAAACATATGCAGATGTATCATATCACTGGGAGTGGTACATGAGGATTGATTCAGTATCATATAAAATATCCGATATCACAACATTGCCTGCGTTATCATCAAGTAAAATTTCTATCTATCCGGCGTTGGTAATTGATAACTATGATATAAATTCAGGTGACTACTTTACAGCGTGCTTTAATGCTGTACTGCACGAATTAGCATTTTATGGTTTACCTTTAGTAACATCATACGACGATGCACGTTATGCAACATGGTCAGTTACACAGGAAAACATATACATACCTGAATTTGACGGACATATGATAACAACAGGTAATTTTGTTACCCTTAAAAAGTCGTATGAATTAGATAATAACGGTCAATATGCATGGGGTAATATCTTCGGTAGCGTTGACGCTATCAACGACTATGACGCCGATTATCAGCCACCTATACATCATGAAGATAGTGACTTTGGCGATATTGAAAACACCGGCGGTTATAGGTATTTTCCAAGCGGACATCATGTGTATAAACTTAACGCAACAGAACTAACGCAGTTTATGCATACTGTATCATCACTGTATCTAACCGACGTTGACGGCGTTGAACACTGGCAACTGGATTTTAAGGGCACTAACCCTAACGATTACATTGTTGGTGTATATGCAACGCTGTATAATGCGCCCATCAAAAGTACAACCGAGCATCTTAAGATAAACAACATTGATTTATACGACATTTCATCATCGTATGTTGCAGATGCTGTTGATATAACACGCTCCGGCAAATATGATTGCGGTAGTATATACATACCGCCGTACTACGGAGATTTTCGAGACTATGCACCGTACACTACAGCAGAACTTTATATACCGCTATGCGGTACTGTTGACATTGATCTAACGTTTTTTATAGGTCACTACATGAACGTTGTATACTGGATAGATATACTAACGGCATCCTGTTCCGCTGCTATCTATCGTGACGGTGTTACACTATGTAAAACAGTCAACGGCACGATAGGCGCACAAATACCGATACTATCAAAAAACATGGGCGACTATCAGAACACACTACACCAGTTACAACAGGCTGATAAACAGAACAACGTCAGGTTAGCTACGTCCATAGTATCAACTGCTGTTGGTGCTACTGCTATCATAGCAGCACCCGAAACCGGCGGTCTTTCACTTGCTGCTGGTGCTGGTATACTTGCAGGCGTAGGCGGTATAACATCAACGCTTATATCAAAATCTGATATCAACTATCAAATGACTCACAAACAGCCGTCAATATCTCAGACTGGTGCAACATCCCCACAAAATGATTTTTGTGTTGGTAGTATCACGCCGAAATTATGGATAAAACGTGCTAAAATGTTACAATCATATGATGCTGATATCTATGCACATACAGTCGGTAACGCCTGTTGTATCAACTGTAAAATCGGTGATATGTCCGGCTATACTGTAGCGTCAAACATAGATATGACCGGCTTTAATGCATCGGCTGAAGAAAAATCAATGTTATCGGATATTTTTGGAAGAGGGGTTTACCTATGAGTTTTAAGCTAAAGGATAAAACTGTATACTTATCGCTGATGTCACTTGTAACAGTGATTTTCGCTATCGTATACGTGATACTGGCACTAAACGATAACACAGGCGCATATACCGAAACTACAAAAAATATTGTTCTTGTGATAGTCGGTGCATTTTTTAACAACGGTACTAACTTTTCAACACAGAACAATAATGTTCCACGTGAAATAACTGACTAATGTTTCATGTGAAACAAAAACCCCTGATTATTTCAGGGGTTTTATTTTTGAGAATTGGTCTTGCTGTGAATAGTAGAGGTTTTGAGCATCGAGCGTGAAGTCTATCGGCACAAGCGCATGATAACTTGAAACAGGCTGCAAAATTGTCTGTCCTTTATAGTCGGTTATCTGCTCCCAGTGTTCAAAGTTATCATCATTGTATGTGGATGCAAGTTTCTTGCAGTATTCGTTTTCGATGATTACGGCGTGCTGTAAAGCTATCGGATTTAACTCTTTTAAGGCGTTTGACATACCTTTACTATTTATCATAGCCGGTATAGCACTTTTAGGTAGTCCAGCGATAGTTGTGTGTATGCCGTCTTTATCCGACACGATATATTTTTTAGCGCCCATACCTAAAAACTTATCATAAGGTTTGTCAAAGTCCCACGTTCCTAGCTGCAAACAAAATTCAACATCATCAACTAAGCCTTTAAAATTACGCTCATTTTTGATTTTGCATCGCTCATTAAACTTTTCGAGGTACTTTATCAAGCGTTTACCGGCTGCTGTATTAATACGTATATATAAACTATCTGTATCATACTGTACAACAGCATCCGGCTCAGTAAGTATTGCATCTATCAGCATAGCACGGGCGTATGATGTGCAGTAAAACGCCCAGTAGGGATTTAGCCAACAGTTGTTTTTTAAATCCTCAAAAGTAAATTCTTTTTGTGGCTTAAAAAGGTTGTCGCTGTCGTCCAACATATCAAAAATATCTGATGGCCTAAGCGCTAACGTGCCATAGTATGTATTTACTCTTGATTTACTATCTCGATATACTTGCATTGTTTGAGCCTGTTTACTGCCGTATTTTCGTTTAATTACAGTTTTGTTGTAATAGTCGCCTGCTACGCATTTTCGCAACCATACCGGGAGCTTATCATATGCAAAATAGCTGTCAAAATACCAAACTTTCAACGGTATTAAATTTTCAAAATCGTACGCCCGGCTGTATATTTTGTAGTCTATATCATTCATGATTATCACAGCGTTTTCGCATTGCACGATTTTACCATTATAGATAATTCGATTACGTGTACCGCCATGACGTTCGTTATACACTTTATCATTATCGTTGATTATTTTATGTTTACTAAAAAACGCATGGTCTGTTGTGGCTGTCATTTTCCCCACGTAAAAAAGTCCAAATACCGGCTTATGCTTATTAAGGCAAACATCCCACATTTCTTTATTACCGGTATGGATTTTACCACGTGGATATAGTTTATCGAGCATCTGATATGGGTAATCTGATTCTATATCTGCACATACAACGTTAGATAAGACTTTACCAACGTACTTACGGTTTGTACCAACAACACCGCCTGAAAATCCATATTGTCTTAATAGATTCCAGTCCTCAGCAGTTGTAAAAATACCCTTATTGAATATTTTCAACATCGTGATATTATCCTTTAATTTGCCCATGTGATTTTCACGATAGCTTGTCAAATCCTCATCATGCTTAATAGCATCCTTTAAATGCAGTCGCACAAATCCGCTTATCGTGTATGGTATGTATATGCTCTTATCTTCTCTGATATACGCCTGCATTATCTTCTCATGCATTTCAGTCAGTAACATGACATCGTTTTTCATATAGTCATACTCACTGTGACCTGTTTTGTCACGCTGTATAGGCGTTAGACTATGTCTTATTAATTCATAGTTCAAATCACCTTTAAGTTTTTTATACAAACTACACCAATTTTCAGATATGTCATATGCTGATTTTCCGAATAACCCGATAGCTTCCCGAAACTGTACAACGTTGTCAAGTTCTATCAAAAGTGGTTCACGGTTTGACCGGCTGAAAATTCGTGTTAGTTCAAAGTTTTCAGCTATGTAATTTTTCATAAATGCCCATTCGTGTGAGAGGTTACAAACCCAAATTATCAATTTTGGTTTGTTTTCTTCTGTATGAATATCTTGTATATATGTAGCGAGGTCTTTCAGAAAATAGGTAAAATCCCTGAGAGTACGAAACGTATAGTATTCATAGCCTATAGCAAACTGTACATGATATACAAACGCTGATTTTACGATAACTTTTTCATGTTCAACACCCTTGACTTTCACTATCTTTTTATCGTATATCGTTGACGATTCTGTATCATAAGCAGCGCCGGTCATAAAGTAACTATCTGAGCCGTTGACTGAGGTTGTACAGTCCAGCGGTAACTTAATCGTATTCATAGACTACTTCTCCAGTAAGAGTATTGATGACTACTACACGCCCATTCTCATCAACTTCCGTTTTGGTAAAAGCCTGTTTTACATCCTGTTGTATCTGCTCAGGCGACATATCCTCAGCGTTATCTTTTAAGATGTTGCTTGCTATATCACGTAAGCTAAGATAGTAGTCCATGTTATTCATAAGCTCGCCCATGTCTACTTCTTGTCCATTATTTCGTAAAAACTCAGCTACTTCATATCGCTCCTGTTGATACTCGCTTGTACGCTGTATATCTTGTGTATACTCTTTCATACTTTTGTTTGTGCCGTACTTCTTGTTGTACTCGTCTGTTGCTCTTTGCGCTTTACGTTTAGCATTATTGATATTAGTATTGCGGTTTCGGCGTGCTCTTATCTGCGAGGATTTTTGGCGGTTTGATTTAGTATCACGGACTTGTACTACACGCTCGCCGTTTACCATCTTTTCACGGAGTTGTAGCCCTTTTAGACCCTGAGTAGCCTGCTCATACTGCGCCGACATTGTACCAAAGGTTTTAGCTATTGTCGTTATGTTGTTGTTTATTGACGTAATATTGCGTTGTGTTCTGGTCATAACTTTTCACCCTCTCGATTTAAATATGATATATACAGTTCACCGTCAGACTGTAAGAAACTGATAGCATCCTCACCTGTGTAATATCGCTTTGAATTATCATCTTGATATCCGTCATTGTCAAATGCCGCTTGTAACAGTACCCCATACAGTAAATTGTGTATGGGGTCTTTAAACTTATCCCACCTGTGTGGTGGTTTTATGTTTTTAGGTACGGGTACTTGTTTCATGGTCATATCACCTTTATATGCATATAGGGTGTATAATCATAGTCCCAATCAACACACCAACAGTAAAATTCACTCGGGACATATGTTATTATAAGATGCTCTAACGGTACTATCTTATCAGCAGTAAATTCAAGTCTAATATTCTTATAGTCGTCACGCCGTAAAGTATATCCATCTATTGTTTTAGCTTCTGCACATCTAACAGGTATATCAAGTACACACTGTTTAGTTTTGGTGTTGACTTTGAGTTTATAGTGTTTTGTATCACCTTCAAATGTGATTTTTGATATAGTATTGCCTGATATGATATTCATTTACATATCCTCACTTTCATCTCATTCTCCCCGTATTGCCGGTAGGTCAGCGGAATTTGTGTTTATTGTTTCACGTGGAACATTAGTGTTTTATTACCTCTATGATATTACCATGATATCTTACAGTAAACGGAGTACCCTGAAATGCACCGAAAAATACTTCATATGCTTTAGTTCTCATGTTACGCTGATAGCAGTCTGTTTTAGTCTGTTCTCCTATACCGGACTTATCACCCTCATAGATTTGTATGTACATTTTAGAGTGATTATTCAGCATATTAAACATATCATGTAAAATGTTCCATACAACATCATTAGAATCAATCACATTGAGAACATTACAACAAAATATGGTATCATAGCCGTGTTTAGTTCCAACGTACATTGCAACATCATTCACACTGTCAGGCTGATTATATTTGTCATATGGATAGTAAGATGCTAGCTGAGAATTAACATAGTCCTTGATGTGTGATGTGTATTTACCACAACCATAGTCGAGCACATTTCCATATGCGTTAAACTTTGTAAAAGCTGTAGGTATTTTAGTTGCGTTGATTGATGTGTTTGCGGATGTAAATTTCTGATTTTCCATTTTAGTTACCTCTTTAAATTTTTATTTCGTAGTCCTCTTGGCTACATTTATATTATAACGCATAACTAACGATATGTCAATATAAATGTAATTGACATTTTGCACAAAGTTTATGAACAGAGGTTTTGTTAAAAACCTGTTGAATGTTGAATGTTGAATGTTGAA
>ERZ808034.83-NODE-83-length-12715-cov-4.582450_pt1 | contig 12715 bp, 14 predicted proteins | sample MGYA00380188_ERZ808034 | MGnify/ENA primary metagenome ERZ808034 (study PRJEB31490, sample SAMN06133380) | cow dung metagenome | isolation source: M12 | host: cow | place: China: Chengdu | collected 2015-05 ...
CGTCCGTGGTAATATATACTCAGAGGTCGGGCAATAGGGCTCGGCTATGTTACAGAGGGAAGCCACAACAAGTTGTGGCTCACCCTCAACACAAAATTTGGAGGTAAAAGACTATGAGATTGACATTGAAAGAGTTTCTTGGTAGACACTTCGTAAAGTTGGATGAGAGAACAAATGAGCCCCTCTACGATTGGGGTGGATTGCTGTTCTGTGAGGACTTTATGGTAGGCATTTACGAGCAGTTGGTATGCTCGGAATAGGAGGAAGATATGCAGAACTACACGAACAGCCCCTTGGTGGGCTATACCAAATTATCCCCGAACAACTCGGGATTGAGAACACACGATATTGATACTATCACACCTCACTGTTTCGTGGGATTAGTAACACCTGAAAGAGGTTGTGAGGTATTCTACCCGAAATCACGCAAAGCGTCTTGCAACTATGTAATCGGTTACGAGGGCAGAGTAGGGCTCTGTGTGGAAGAAAAGAACAGGAGTTGGTGCTCTGGTGGAGAACTTAATGTCAATGGTTTCACTGGTGCTATGAATGACCAGAGAGCAATCACCATTGAATGTGCTTCTGACAACAAATCGCCTTACGGATTTACCAATTCAACCTATGCTACGCTGATAGCACTTTGTGCAGACATTTGTCAGCGTTATGGCAAGAAGAAACTTATCTGGATAGGCGACAAGAATCAGGCAGTTGCTTATCAGCCCAAAGAGGACGAAATGAAATTGACCGTCCACAGGTGGTTTGCAAATAAGTCCTGCCCTGGTCAGTGGATGTTCGACCGTATGGCAGACCTTGCCGAAAAAGTTACTGCTGTGCTTAATGGGGATGAATCCCCTGTAACCTATGACCCAAAGATTTTGTATAGGGTACAGATAGGTGCTTTCAAGAATAAGAGCAATGCAGATAACTTTTTGATGAAGGTAAGGGCTGATTTCCCTGACGCATTTATGAAGCAGGTTGGCGAGTACTACAAGGTTCAGATTGGTGCTTTCTCAATTCTCAACAACGCTGAAAGAATGTTGGAGAAAGCAGAAATGAAAGGCTATATCGACGCCTTTATCAGTAAGGAGGAAAGAGAGTAATGACATACGAGGAGAAGAAACGAGTTGTTTCCCGTATCAATTCCCGTATGCGTAAGACAGTAAACAAACTTGGAACTGCAAATAGAGAGTATAGTAAATTTGCTGGCAGGCTTTCTGCCAGCAATACTCTTAAAACCTCAACGGCATACGCATACGATTATATGCTTGATAATCAGGGCAACTTTGTTGTTGATGACGAGGGTGATATTCTTGAACAGGAAACACAGTATCAATTATTATCTACTGCAAAGAGTGATATAGAGAGTTATTCAGCCGAGGAATTACAGAGGCTCGAAAGACAGACAAAGACTTGGAGTGATGTTAGGTCGGGCTATATCAACTCGGAACAGAACACAGGTTATGGTGTTGACACAGAAGATGAAATGCGTAGAAAGATGAATATGCGTCATTATATTACGCAGGCTATGGAAGCAAATTCCGACCTCTGGTACGATTTGTTAGAGGAGGAGGGCTGGTCACAAGACCAAGCACAGAACAAGACCACAGAGGAACTGTACAACGCTCTGGTTAAACAGAGAACAATGGAAACACCCTCTGGTTCTGCATTTAACTTTACGCTGGGTGGGTTGCAGGAAGAAACCCACGACAAGTATCTTTCCTATCGTAACGCTCAGAAGATTAGGAGAGAAATGAACGGATAAGGAGATAGACTATGAACAAATACACTGATAGTTATGGTAGCATTATCCACGAGTTCGATTACCCTCAGGATGATGTTTATGTTCCAAAAGCAATACCCTCTGAAACTTTCAATGTAAAGTCCAAAAGAGGTAGTTTCACAACAAAATATATTCGTGTTAATATGGCAATGGATATTGAAACCACGACAGTTGATGTTAATGGCGAGAAGTATTCAGTGCCATATATTATCACGACTGGACTTCATAAGCCTCACACAAACGAGTTCTTTATTTATCATACTCGTAACTGGAAAGACACTCAGGACTTGTATGACGAGTTGAGCAGAGTTTATGGCGTAGGCGATAAGTACTGGGATAAGAGTAAGAAGCAATATGTACATTACGGAGAGTACAAGCGTGCTCGTAGAGTACTCATTTGCTTCGTACACAACCTTTCTTATGAATTTTCTTTCTGTCGCAAAGAGTTAGACTTTGATGACGGAGATTTTTCCTTTTTCAGTAAGGACAGCAGAAAGGCTATGAAAGCCACTCTCTCTGACGGCATTGATTTCAGAGATAGTTCAGCCCTTACTAATTCTTCCTTGGAACAGTTATCCAAGATGTTCACAACCCACAAGAAAGTCAAAGACCTTGACTACAAGAAGATAAGAAACACAAAGACACCTTTGCTCAACGAGGAGAGAAGATACATCAATGATGATGTAATTATCCTTAACGAGTTCGAAGATGTTTACTTTGACAGGTTCTGCGTAGAGGGCTATCAGCCACCTATGACTAACACGGCTCGTTTGCTCTTACAGGTTCGTTTGAAAATGCAAGAGAAGAACTATGACCCGTCAGAGATACACAAAATGCAACCACCTGCAAGGGATATTGATAAGGAACAAAAGTACCTGTTTAGAGGTGGCTTTGTTCACGCTAATATCAACTACCTTGACGAGGTGGTAGAGGTGCTTATGAGAGATATAACCTCATCATATCCTGCTTCTATGCTTATGAAGTATGTGCCTATGAGTGCTTTCCAGCCTATTGCCCTCACAAAGACAGAGTGGTTAAGAGGTGAAGAACCAGAAGATTTCAAGTGGCTTATTGCAAATAAGTGCGTAAAGATGACAGTTGCATATTATGGACTGCGTACCATTACTGCTCACTCATACGAGAGTTATTCTAAACTTATGGCTTACAAGCCGTTAGAGGGTGATGTAACGCAGGGCTTAGACAATGGTCGTATCCAGAAATGCGAAATGCTCCAAACTATGCACACAGAACTCGATTACGAAATCTACAATATGCTTTATGACTGGGACGCTATGGAAATCATAGACATAAAGTATGCTGAAAGAGGTATGCTCCCTGACTTTCTCCTTGAAAGTGTTTGTGGCGACTATATGACCAAGAACAGATTAAAGGTAGCAGGGCTCTCTGGAACTACTGACTACACTCTGGCAAAAGTAAATGTCAACACTTACTTCGGTATGTGCTGTAAGAGTATCTACACCAACACCGTTAAGTACAAATATGACAGTGCTATGTGGTATAGCGAGGAACAGGATTGCTTCAATATGAAAAGGGAACTTGACAGTCGTTTCCTTAATTACGAGTGGGGCGTATGGATTACTTCCCAAAGTAGAGCCAAACTCGTCCGTATGATTTGTGCTATCGAAAAGGCTGGTGGACAGGTTATCTACTACGATACAGATAGTATAAAGTATATACCTTCAGGTGACGGCAAGACAGAGGAACTCTTTGAAGCAGAGAACCAGCGTATTGCAGACGAGAGAAAGAACTTCCCTTTGTTACAAGACCCTGCTTTCGGTGGAAAGAGTGGAAAGGGCTTAGGTGAGTGGGATAGTGAACATAATGACTGCACTGGCAAGCCTGATAAAGTCCGTTTCAAGACCCTTGGTGCAAAGAGATATTTATACTACTGCAAGGACGGTTCTTGGGAATATAGCAAGGCTATCGGTTGGTATAAGCCAGAGGTAGGCTGGCATTTATGCGTGGCTGGACTTCCTAAGGTAGCCGTTAAGTTCTTACCTAAGAATGCCTTTGAGTTCTTCTCCGAGCACGGATTTAAGTTCGAGGGTGCTGACACTGGCAAACTCCGTCCTGAATATCGTGATGAGGAATACTCGGTTACAGTAACAGACGACTACGGCAACAGCGAGGTGCTCACTGCAAAGAGTGGTGTTAGCCTTGTTGAAACCGACTTTGACATAACAAGCGACAAACTGTATAATGTAATTATGCAGAAGTTAGAATTTAGAAAATGGAGGCGAGGGTTCTAATGAAAAAGATAATGGAAGAAATTGATGATGTGTTAACAGAAGTTGAGAGTGCCGAATGGTTTGCCTGCAAGGGTAAAGTGCCTCCCGAGAAATGGGATTGGCAACTCATAAAGAAAGAGTGGAAGAAACTCGGTATGCCTAAGGACATTGCCTATGACCCTTTCCACATTCCTATGGCTTATAAAGACTTGAAGCGTTGTGGTTACTATATGCTTATCTCAAAGCGTGGTGTTGGTAAGTCCACTACATTTGTTCTCCTCGGTATGATACTGTTCAAACTCTATGGCGTAAAGATACAGTATATCAGACAGAACCAAGATATGTTGAAGCCCAAGTACGCTCAGGAACTTATGACAACAATCCTTTCCTGTGGCTACATAGAGAAACTCACCGAGGGTCGTTGGAACTACGCAACCTACTATGCAAATAAGTGGTGCTTTGCGAAGATAGACGAGGACGGAAAGATTATCGAAAAGACAAATATCCACTTTATGTACACGCTGTCTATCGACCAGTCCTTTACCTACAAGTCCAACTACAATGCACCAGACGGCGATATAACTATCTTCGACGAGTTCATTGGAAAGAGATATACCCCTAACGAGTTCGTTTATTATATGGATATTCTCTCCACCATTATTCGTAAGAGAACTGGTGTCCTGAACATTATGTTGTCTAATGCCATTGACGAGTATTCCGAGTACTTTGAGGAATTTGAAATCAATGAGAAGATACGACAAATGAAGAAAGGCGACGCTGACATAATACAGACGCCTGGTGGCACTCGTGTTTATGTAGAACTGATAGACCACCACGACAAAAACTCTGCTCGTCTTAATAAAGAGTACTTTGGTTTCAAAAACCCAAGGCTGTATGCCATTACAGGTGCTGGTGAGTGGAATGTTCCAATGTGCAAACATTATGACCTGACAGAGGAAGTCGAGATAATCGACAAGACACACTATATTAAAATGGGTCTGAACCTCGTTAACCTCGAACTTTGTAGGTCAGAGAAATACGGCTACATTGTAAGGGTACATAAAGCCACAAAGGTTCACGAGGACAGCGTTATCTACACTATGGACGAGATAGAGGACGAGAGATACCGTAAAGGTCACGGCTGGTCGAAAGTAGATAGATATTTCTGGTCTTTATTACAGAAAGATAAGTGGCACTACGCAACAAACTCACAAAAGAATTTTGTTGACAAGTACCAGAGTATAGCCTATAATTAACTTGATAAGGATTGAAGATGTTCATAGTCTTTGAAAGTCTCCATTAAGAAACCCCACGGCTGGTCACCGTGGGGTTTCGCATTTCTATTTATCAGAAGATTAAACCAGTCTTTAATGCGTTTCTAATTCTCTCTTTCTCCCTCTCCGTACAAGGTATTCCGTTGAGAACAGGGTTCTCTGCGATTGTCATACCTCCAAACTCACCAAGGTTACCAGTTACATTAAGAGGCAAACCTTTCTCGTTAGGATACTGCTTGGAGAACTGTGGTGTCGGATACTCAATGATAAGGTAAGGTGTCTTTCTCATCATCATTGCCGAACTACTATTCGCACTGCCGTTGCTGACAAGATTAGGCTTGCAACCTATCATAGAACCAAGGGTACTTGCAACAGCACCACCTACCATAGGGTTTCCACCTCCTGCAACTGTTCCAGCCAGACCTGCCGTAGTCGAAACAATTCCTGCTACGATAGTACTGTAATCAGCACCACGCAAAGGTATGTGGGTAACAGCAACACCCGAGTACTGACCTATCAGAGAGTTAAGTTTGCTGTGGCTTGCTCTACCAGTTACAAAGGCAACAAATGTTCCGTCAATGATATTGAACATATACTCTACGGAAATTGTTCCACCGTTCCAATACTCAGGTGGTACATCAACATAACCATAGAACGGAAGATAAAGTTTGCACTTAACTGTGTAGTCAAGGAAGTTTCCGAAAGCCTCTGGGATAGTTACAGAACCACAAGACTTTGTTACATAAGCCGAACTTACAGTTGAAGCCGTATAGTAGGAACTATCTGACGGGTCTTTCAAATCCTTTCCACCGACAGAAATATGTGCCGAAGCACCTGTTGGTACATTAACTGGCAAGATATGGCAACTGATAACAAAGTCAAGAGCGTCTTTATTATACTGGGTATCAATGAGGTATCTGAAACATTTAAGCATTGCTTGTACCTCTGTAAGACCCGTTGCGTCCATACTCAAAACATTTTCAGGGAACAATGCACTGCCAAGTCTTGTAAGCAAAGAGGTTGTAACCTTATAAGCATTTATAAAACCAGGGCTCAACACGCTGGTTGACGGAGGTAATGACCTTCCGATATTATCGCTTGAAAAGTCGTGAGTACCAGGATTTTCGCCATAACCACCTCTTGTACCCTCATCACCGTAGATAGGGTCATAGCCGTCGCCCATAGGGTCGCCTGTAAGGTAATGCTCGAAGTAAGTCTTTTCAGGAAACCATAAAGTATAACTGTCGTAGTATGTAGCCAATGACGGAACTAATGCCGTAGAAGTCATACCGAGGATAAGCAGATAATCTTCAAGGTTTTCCATTGCCTCATCATCAAGCAAGAGGGTGTTTTTGAAGAAACCCAGCATAAACATAGGATTAACATAGAAGAACTCCAAGCGTGTTTCAACCAGTGTTACATCATTTGTATTAGGTCTGTATACTCTACAACCGTAAGAACGAGTACCGATACGAGTATCAGTATAAGTTCCACCCGAATATCTTCTTCTCCATACAGTAATATGAACATCAATATATGTACCATAAGCAGACAGAGTACCAATCTTTTTGTTCATCTGCTCAGCACCTCTATTTGCCTTGACTACAAGTCTATCGGGCTGTGAAGAACCAGATACCATAGAATTAGGATATTCTACTGAATAAAGGTCTACGGTGTTATTATCAACCGAAGTACTGTATAAAAGATTGTCAACAAGATAATCGTAGTCCAGAGAGGGTCCCGTCTTAAACAGAGTATAAATAGAGGACGGATAACCAGTAAATCCAATGGTTCTATCCTCGTGTTGACCTGAGCCAACAAACGCCATATTAAGACGCCAGTCTGCATTAAATATATGTCTATCGAAAGGTGCAAACTGGATATTCTGAAACTCTGGTAAGCCGTCGCTGGTTGTTTGTGGTAATACTACCCATTCATCATTACTTGCCATATCATCACCCCACTGTCAATAAAACTATACTCTCATCAGTAAGCCCTGCTGGGAAATCTCTCGTTACAACAGTATTGTATGCAAGTAACTGATAAGCGTCGTCCAATAAGTAACCGTTTGAAGCGTTCTGGTTACGGGTTATAGTAGCCTGACAGCCTCTTAACTGTGAAGAAAAACTCATCCAAGGGTCACTCTCCAAAGTAAGTTCTACAACACCATTAACCAAACTCTTTCTATTGCGTATCCAATAGTACCTACCAAATGAACTTATGTAAGCATAATTTGCAGAGGCTATTGACGCAACAGAGGCTGTAAGCGTGACGATAGGCTCGTCAACGCTACAACCGTCTTTAAGTGTAATTGTGTGAGAGGATAAAGGTGAAACAGGTATAGACTTGCTCACCTTTCTCTCGTCATCACTAATTGTATAAAGGTTCATTGTAATAGCCATTAGTCTACCTCCTCTGATATAAAGGTATACTGTCCGATAAACTCTTTGATAGCAATCATTGCAATATCGTATTTGAGCAAATCGAGGTCAGACGCCAGCATCTGCTGAGAAGTGGTAACGCCTATGTTTCCGAACCTTTCAAGCGTGTACTCATCTTCATCAGTGCCACTGTGAGCCGTTGTTTCCTTACCACTCTTTTCATTGGTAAGACCATTAGTCGTAAATCCGTGCTGGTCTTTGATAGTACCCTCGATAGTCTTAACATCACCGAGCGTAAATCCCTTTGTATCAGTGATAGAACCGTCAATGCTCTTTGTATCGTCGTGGCTACCCTGAATATCCTGAGAACTTGCAACATAGGAAGAACTGTCGTCAGCACTAACCTTATGCTCGTTAGTCTGTTCAGCGTTACCATAAGTTTCCTCGTAATCTGTAAAGGTACGAGTAGTACTGCTGTCGTCTTTCTCTGTTTCCTTGTAGTTCGTAAAGGACTTCTCAACAAAAGTATCATCTTTCTGTGTGTCCTTACGATTGGTAAAGGAAAGTTCTACGCTCTCTCCGTGAGTGAAAGAACCCTCACGAGTTTCTGTGGAGCGATAGTTCTCTAACGGATTAAACTTTTGCTCCAAGGCATACATTCTTCTACCGTATGTATCAGACCTGATACCTTTCCAAGCCGTAAAACTTGCAAGGAAATCGGTAATCATCTGTGCCAAGGTAGTTTCATCATCCCAGTCGTCATAAACTCTCTTACCAAACATCTGCTTTGCAACCTGTCTGAACTGACTGCTGGTAAACACATTGTAGTTGTGAGTTGTGTTCTCACTGTCAACATAGGTTACTGCAAATCCAAGGTCAGTAGTGGTATCGGTCTTTAAGATTTTTGCTATCGTATCTCTCATAATGCGTCCACCACCTTTCTATACTCTCTCGTCAGTTCTCTCAGGGTCAGATTTGTCTTTCCCGTCTTTATCCTCACTACCTCTCTCATCAGGGCTATCCTGTTCGTTGAGTGGTTCAGTTGCCTCTCTGCCTGTCGTCTGCTCTGTCTGTTCATCTTCTGTATCTCCTTTCTGGGGTTGTTCTTCTTTAATTATAGCATTGTAACCGTCTATGTCAAGGTCACCGTTCTCTACAACAGTATCCTCATAGCGTTCCATTTCTCCAAGCCAAGCCCCAGCAAAGTGTACTGAACAGTTCCAGCCAAACTTTTTGTTACACATATCGCAGAACTCCTGTCTTGCCTTTAACATATTCAAAGGGAACACAAAAGCCATTGCTATGTCACCGTTAGCCTCGTCAACAGATACCTGTGCTTTCTTTCCAGTGCTTCTGGTATCCATACCGTATCTTTCCTTGAACCACTTGAAACGGCACTCTCTAATGAAAGCGAGTTTATCAAGTTTGTCAGCAAAGTCAGTGTCGGTAAGGTCAACTGCTTCGATACCTTTCTTGCCACTCTCAATCTCTCTGAGCAAGTTCTCCGACTTAACAGAAAGAGGAACGCCCTTTTTCAGTGCCTGAAATGCTTCCTCTAACATAGCCTTTTGCTTGTTATCTTCTGTAAGGAAAAGCCTGCTTGCTCTACTCCACCATACTAAAAGGTCGAGAGAGGTATCAATCTCTGCAATATAAGAACCGATACGATAAGCGTCAGTACACGGTGTCTTGGAAAGGTTATTCCAGCCGTAAGCAACAACATCACTGTCCTTTTCATCCTCGTAAACGTGACCGTTTGCTGTACGAGAGAATACCTGCTCACCAAGTCCGTAAGCGTCGGGAGTAGAACCTGTATCGCAAATCATAGCAACATAGTCGCCTTTGCCTTTGTCGTCTTTACGGATACTTGCCATACCGTTACCGAGGAAATATCTTTCAAGGAACTCTGTTCTTACAGTATCAGGGAAACCCTCATACTCAAACATACCCATAAGAAACTCGAAAGCACTTTCTGTTTCATCAGAAGCCTCTATCAGGTTCTTATGTTTCTCTTTCATTGTCTGCCAAAATGCCTGTGGTCTATAATCCATAGTCATACTTGTATCAATAGCCATAATTATCACCTCTCTGATAAAATAAATAGGGGGCTGAGTTATTTGCTCAACCCCTTAATGTTACTCGTTACTCTTTGACTTAACAATATCGAGGTCGTCGAGTTTGTTACAAAGTCTATTTAATACTGCCGTATTGTTATTCAGTGCCTCTGCGAACTTATCGCTTTCCTCTTTATGTGTCTTTGTCAGTTCCTTAATATCTGTGGTGTACTTCTCGAACATAAACTTAACTATGTAAGAGAGGATAACTGCACAAACGATAGGAAATCCGAGCGTACCAACTAACTGTGCAACTGTCTGTATATCCATATTAACACCTCCTTATTAAGGTGCAGGAGCAGGGAAAACAGCCTTTACATACTGTACCTCTACATATACGGTATATCCACCGATAGTAGTGTTGTTACCCGATACCTGTAATTTCTTGTCAGTTGCGTTGTAACGCAAAGTCTGGGATGTGTTAGGGCTTTCGTAACCACCACCCTGAGGTACTGAGGTTACAATATCCTTTGAACTGGTAGTACCCATACCGATACCTCTTAAACCGATAACAGTTGCCGTTTCACCAAGGTTAAGGTCAACAGCCGTAGTCTTATCCGTAGTACTTAACACAACGGGTACGATAATACCATAAATCTCGTTGCCGTCAATCCATTTATTGTTGGTATCATATTCTTCCGTAGAGTAAGTGATACCAGACTTACCAAGACCCTTAATAGCCTCCTCTACGGACATTTTGTGGTCGCCACCACGATAGTTAATCTGTGACGCTTCCATAAAAAATGCACCCATAATTATCTTCCTCCTTTGTAATAAAGGGTGGTATGTTTCAACCACCCTTGTTACTTATCAACCTTAGGTAGTACTTATGCCGAAACATCTTTCAATACAAATACCACTGCATTCTGGTTGAGGTTATTGATTCTCTGGTCACGGAACTGGTAGTAGTACTGAGTGATAGCCTCAGGGTCGTGTCTTGTTACAGCCACTCTCTGCTGTTTGATAGTGTGCATAATAGCCCACTCATCACAAAGGAAACCTACGATACCAGTCTGGCTAACAGTGTCACCACTGGAAGTCTTAACCTTGATAGCCGAAATCTCGTCGAAATCAACTACGCCACTTGCGTCGCTTCCGAAGCCCTGCCAGTAAGGAACTGCCTCGTGGTTAGGCAACTTAACGAAGTCGTAGTTGAAAGCGTCTGCATAAGAAGCAGATTTCATACGGCTCTCAAAGTGCTGTAAAATCTGGCATACCATACGGCTCTTAGGAGTGAATTTCTTCTGTCCGTCGATATTGAACAAAGTAGACATCTTAGAAAGGTATCCCATATACTTGTCAATAGTTTCGGCAGCGAAACGCATACACTTGTCATCAGCCATAAAGCCTTCCATTGTCGTAATGGTAGTGTCGCCAGTTTCTGCTCTGTAAAGTGCTACGAGGTCAATCTCGTGTACACCTGTTGCAGTTTGCGTACCAGCATAGTGAATAAGTTCGCCAATGAAGTTGTTTCTGTTCATACAGTTGCAATCTTCGAGGTGCTGTACGATAGCGTTGTCAACAGTCATCATAATGAATGCTACGAACTCTTCGAGTTCATCCACACTCTTGAATGCTGTATCCCACTGCTCATCAGTGATAGCAACAGGAAGTTCCCAAGATGTAGACTTTCCACAGTATGCAGTAGATACAGTAGGTAAGAACAAAGTGTACTCACCAGCAGTAGTCGTGCCACTAACGAAAGTTTTCCAAGCGTGAGATTCCTGAACAGCAGGTGCTTCTGCTGAAATCAACTGAACGATAGCACCGAAACGAGAAGCGTCTTTGTAGAACGGGTCTTTGTACTGCTCTCTGTAAGAACTATCAAGATAGAAATTCTTAACAGTCTGTGCAAGCAATGCTCTTGTGAAGTTATCTTTCCAAGCATTGTTAGCGATAAGTGTGTCGTATGCTACACCCTTTTCTACGAACGCAGACAAATCCTCTGTTGCAATAGCAGAAGAACCGACTGCCTGTGCGTATGCAGAACGAACGAGTGAGTAAACGGCATTGTTGTTCAAATAAGCGTCGTTAGCCATATTATTATTCCTCCTTTTCAAATTAACAATATAACTGTTTAATTAAAATATAGCACTCAAAAATAGGGCTGTCAAGACTTTTTACTTGACAACCCTAATTTTTCTGTTATCTTTTAATAATCAGTTCCCTAATGTCCTCGTTATCAACAATGTCCGTCTTACCTCGGCTGTGTACTTCCAAGCATTCAGGTGTTACTATCAGTTTAGTAACATTCTCCAAGGTAACCTGCTCGATTTCCATAGGGTCAAATTTATATTCTTTGTACAATGTGATAGTCATACTCTTTTCCTCCTCTCATACTCGCCCTCTTTGCCGAGAGCGTTGCAGATATTCTGGAATGAGGTATCAACGAGCATATTGCCACCGTCCTCCTCCCAAATCTGATATGCAAGTTCGAGGACGGCACTGGCGTCGAGTTCCTTAACCATTGCTTTGAGGCAATCGCATAATCCCTTGTCGTGAGCCCACTGGCACATTGTGTCAACTGAATTGCTGACAAATTTCCACTTCTGTTCAAACGGTACGCTGGTCATCATAGTCAAATCTCCTTTTCCATTTTGTGTTATAGCCGAGCCCTATTGCCCGACCTCTGAGTATATATTACCACGGACGGGTGCTGGGGGCAAGGGCGAACTGGCTGACAGACTGCCGAATTTTTCAGGCAATAATTGTGCACTCTGCTACTATTGTACAATGTGCACAATCCTTAGTCATCCTCTTTGGTCAATGTGCACAAGGGTACTGTGTGGTTCGTACTGTGTGGCGTGGTGATTTGTGCAATTTGCACAATGGTTTTCTGGTATTGTGTACAGATTGCACAAGGGTACGATAAAAAAAGTACTGTTTGCTTCGTAGTACTTTCCTATCCTTATACTTT
>ERZ808034.84-NODE-84-length-12704-cov-5.492041_pt1 | contig 12704 bp, 18 predicted proteins | sample MGYA00380188_ERZ808034 | MGnify/ENA primary metagenome ERZ808034 (study PRJEB31490, sample SAMN06133380) | cow dung metagenome | isolation source: M12 | host: cow | place: China: Chengdu | collected 2015-05 ...
CTGCCCGTATCAGCTTAAACCCTTCTTCATTTTATAATTTCCTAAAATATTATGATCGCTATATTTTATTTCAATACAACCCTTTAAAATGTCCATGTATTCAGCTGTTAGCCCCAGCGTATAAGTGCTATCACGTATGACAGCATTGTCGCGTATCTCAAGCGTGTGGCCTTCTCGCTCAACTGTCATTATAATATCATCATTAAACACGCTTTCAGTACCGCCAGCCTCTTTAAAAATAAACCCTTCTTTAAAATTTTCAATTCTTCCTAACTCTTTAGCTCCCTTCTTTTTATTGACGCCGGCAATAGTTATGTGAAGGTTGCCCTCGCTATCTTCCAGAACGTACTTTTTAGCTCCCAGGGTGCTGAAGCGATTAGGCAGCTTATAGCCTTCATTTTCATATACCCCGATATAATGGGCACGCCCCTGATTATCATAAGCATAGGCGCCTTTTTTGATAGCTTCCAGCGTTCTTTCACGGTTAAATGGCTCAATGTCCAGATCACCGATATACTTAATGCTGTCAGTGTCCGCATAAATGAAATTATGGCCAGCCAGATCAATGCCCCGCTGAAGACGGGCACGCCGCCACCGGGTACAAAATACGCCCCACTGGTAACAAAGGAAAGCCTTTTTATTACTGGCCGCCAGCAACTCGCTCACTGGTTTATCACTGTAAACAAATTGACCTTCTTTAAATTCCAAAGTGTCACGAACAGGGTTTTGCCGCATACACCCGTATATGCTGTTTAATTTCCGCTTACTTGAGCAGTACAGCATATATTTATAATCATAGTCCGGGTCATTTTCTGAAAGCCCCTTTAATTCAGTTTTTAAGCGATAATATTTTTTGATCTGGTCCCTGATCTGTACCGGCAGCATGCCATATTTTGCATACATGACTTTAAACGGGTTCATTGAGCTCCATTTATATTGCTTTAAAACCAGGACCCAGTCAACGCTGTTTAGTGTCGTTTCCAAGTAGTCACATTTTAATATTCTACCATTGTCATAAACGCCGCCCTGTATGTTTCGGCACTTGTCACGGGACAAATAGGGGCACCCGTTAAAGTTGTCAATAAGGTCAAGATCATAGAAAGCTACCCTCATGATAACCGCCTTAGTTTTAAGCAGTTTTTTCAATTGTTCAATTGAACAGTTAGGCACATTTATGAACTTGCTCATTGGGTACTTACATGTAAGCAGTACAGCCGGATAACTGCTGACAATGTCAATGCTGCTGACATTTTCAATAATGTCTGAAGCGTACCACCTGTTTGCGTGAGTATTTCCGCCGCGCATGTTTTCTATAAGCATGGAAAACAATTCAACGTCCGGCAGCATGTCAGCCAGCTGGTTATGGTTGTACCTTTTCATTGCTCTTTTAATATCACGTCGAACGTAGCCGGTGGAGGTCAGAGGCACGGTTCTCATATTATCACCGTCGGCTTTAATCTTTTTAATTAAAGCCTGGGCAAGGCCTTGGACGTCGTTAATACAATATTGTAGCTCATAATCATTCAATTCAGTCCATGGGTATCTGATTTTAGTATAATCAAACTGATCGCCGGACAGCTTCATATTTTCAACCCCCATTTGTCGGGTAAATGCGTCAAGTGATAAATTTGTCAGGAAATAGCTGCAACGGTATTCAAAGCAGTCAAACATTTCACATTTTAGAACCCTGCGCGGTTCAGTCCGGAAAACTTCATCACTTTGGAAATCATACCAGCCTTTTAAAAATTGAAATTCATAGGCCGGGCCAGGTTATGCACATAAATACATAACCAATTTTGTTTGATCACCCCCTTTATTTTAAGCAGCATTTCAAAAAACTCGTGCCACGTCCTCCCGATAACAGTAAGCTCCGCGTTAATGTTAAACTGCCATATATACATGACTGACTGTTCAATATCAGCCAGGCGTGTGCTTTCAATGTCAAAGGCACAAACACAGTCAAGATAATGTTTTACTTTTTTGCTGTGAGGGTTGCCCCTTGGGTTGGGGCAAGGTTTAAATTTTTTAAAGATATTATAATCAAGATCGGAAATCTTTGTCACTGCTACCACGTTTTTTGCTCCACCGGTGAACTTTAATCTCTGGGTGTTCAGCCCAATATGCTATATTTCCCATGATCTGATCACTTGTTAAACCTTTTTTAACCCCTTTGGCCAGAATACTCATGACTGGCTCACTGCTGTGGTAAGTTGCCAGGCCCTTAGCTCTGGCGTCGTCCAGAAATTTCAGCAAACTGTCAACGTTTTCCATGTCAATAAAGTCAAAGCCTTCTTCATGTAAATGTTGGACAAAATTAGCTTTTGCTCTTATTTTTGATCTTAGCGACAGCTGACCACCTGCGCGGGCCTCTTTCATGCGTTCAATGGCCAGTTTTAACATGTCATCATCAGCATAATCACCGAGCCGGGTCAGAGAAGGGAATTCACCCTCATAACGTTCAATTGTCTGGCTTGTTTCCTGCCTGCCCTTTAGTCTTTTAATATCAAAACGAAATTTTGCACTCATGCGGGCGTATAACCGCCTTATATTATTCTTTGTCATTTTTCTTTGCTCCTTTTAATATGTGGTATGTTAATAATATCATCATTAAGCCCATAACCGCCATACCTAGCAGGAAATAAACTAATTTGGTCACCAATTCATCACCAGCCAGACAATTTCAAAAGACAGTATCAATGCCAGGGCTGTAGTTATCAGCCATAATGTCAGTTTTAAACCGTCAAATATCTTTTTCATTTTTCTCTCCCCAGAATTCTGTTCTTCTTTTTTCCTGCTCCCAGAACTCTATTATCTTTTTTACTGTCCGGCTTACCGGCTGGCAGCCTGCTAACCTGAGATCGCCCAGATAGTTTTTCCTGAGCCAGGCAACCGGTATGGCATTCACCACCGGCTGGCTTTCGATCAGATCAAGGCTTTGTTTGCTATAGCGCTTTTTTCTGAGCGCCCGCAGCAGCGCGTCACTATCTATCAGCTTCATATTTCCCTCACCTCCCAGTGAACCAGCTTCATGCAATGCTTCAGTAAATGCTGCAATATCAGACCGTCAGCCAGCCCGTCCCTGACTGCGTGGGTGGGGCTGTCAGAAATCACCTTTTCATTGATCACGGTAAAGGTGTCTTCATGTCTTGGCTGGCGGAATGTGTATTCAACGCGGTATGGTTTATAAATTGCCATAAGGGTTGACCTCCTTATACTTACCGTTGGCTATTGCTTTTTGAACAGTTTTATACCGGTTGATGAATGTTTCCATAACGTCGATCATGTACTCAGAACCCTCATCAACTGATGATGAGCTAATCCGAATAAAGTGCGATAGCTCTCGTAATTCGTCAAGCATTTCCGGCAAGGTGGCCTGCACAAGCTGACCACCTTTGACATAATAGGTACCGTCTTCAAAAATAGTTTTCAACATTTTCATTACCTCTCTTTTCACTTATTATCTTACGCCTGAAATGACGCAAAATTATGGTATGATTATGTGAAATAATGTGATAATATAAAAGTGGGACGGGTGGCCATAATCGCAACCGGCGGAACCGGTGGCCGAGCGTAGGCGAAGCGCTTGAACCCGCCCCAAATTTGAGGAGGAAAAAGGCATGGAAGAAATTGTCAACCTGTTTGTAAATAACGGTATAGGCGTGGCCTGCGTTATTTATCTTATTTATTTCCAAAACACCACCATGACCAAAATGCTGGACGCTCTCAATAGCATTAACATCAGGCTTTCCGTCATTGAGGAAAAACTGGAGGCTAAATAAATGGACTGGCGCGAAATTGGAATAATTCCGCTGACAGACGCGGCAGGAATAACCAAACAATTTAATGCACAGACACACAGGGGCCTTGACATTGGTTGGTATAAAACCCGTTATTGTCCCGTTTTAGCCTGGCAGGACGGTACTTTGATCGCTAAAGGCTACAGTGGCCAGGTTGGTTATTGGTTAGTCATGGAACACGATTATAGCGACGGTAAGCGCTGGGTCGGTTATATCCATTTATACAGTGCTGTTAATGCTGAAATCGGCAGCAAATGGAAAATGGGGCAGCAAATTGGAAATGCCACCCGCGGAAATACCGGCTACAGCAATGGCCCACACCTTCATATTTACATGACTAAAATTTTAGACAAGTCTGAGGTTTTTGCCTGGACTGACAAGGTGGACCCGTGGACCAAATACGCTATTGACCCACTACCACATTTATATTATGACAAAAAATATAATACTGATTTTATTTCGCCGGTATGGGGCCGACCTTTACCAGAAAAAGAAGACGATTATAAAACCTTATATGAAGAGGAAAAAGAAAAAAATAAACTTTTAACTAAGGAGCTGGAACAGGCTAATGCCAAATTAGACTGTATCAGAAACCTGTTAAAATAGAAGGGAGCACAAAAAATGAAAATTGAGGATATTCTGGCGTTAATCAACGCGGGATATACTAAGGCCGAGATCATGGCCTTAACAACTGAACCGGCACAGGAACCCGTTAATGACCCTATTCCAACTATCCCGGAGCCTGTGACCGAAGAAGTGGCGCCTGCTGAAGAACAGGCGGCTGAAGTGCCAGCAGTTAACACTGATCTGACTGCATTGCTTGAAGAAGTTAAAGCCCTCAGAGCCGCAGTAAATAAAAGGAACGTTTTAACTGACAGCCTGCCGACACCTTCAAAAGAAGACATTGCCACTAAAATTTTGGGTGAAGTGATTAACCCACACACTAAATAAAAGAAAGAAGGTAAAATTTTTATGGCAGTTAATAACATGTCAATTGAACAGGCTTACCAGTTAATTGCTGAATTGCATGAACAGGCCACCGGCCAGAAAGTTGCCGCTCCTGTTGATCTTAGCGACTTTATCAGCGTAGCCACCACCACACTGTCCGCAGGTTATGAGCCCGTTCTTAACGCGATCAGCCAGGTCATTGGCCGCACATTAGTCGCAGTCAGACCATACAGCCGCAAATTTGCCGGGCTGGAATATTCAAATGAAAAATGGGGCGGTATCACCCGCAAATTATCATTTATTGATACTGCTGCAATTGATAACCCTGCTTTTGAACTGGTTGACGGTGTAAGCTATGACCCGTTTGTTGTTCATAAGCCAAAGGTCATTGAAACCAGGTTCGTCGGCTCACTGACATACCAGGACAGCGTGACAATCTTCAGAAATCAGCTTGATTTAGCCTTTAGCGGACCTGAAGAACTGGCGCGCTTTATGTCTGGCCTCACTTTAGCCATTTCAAACAAGCGTGAACAGTGGTTAGAAGAACTTTCCAGAAGTGCACTTTGCAACTTTATCGGTGCTAAGCACATTGTTGACAGCGGTGCTGGTGTTATTCATTTACTGACTGAATACAACAGGCTTACGGGCCTCAGTTTAACCCGGACAACTGTTAGACAGCCAGCAAACTGGCCGGCCTTTGTCCGCTGGGTATATGGCCGCATTGATCAGATCAGCAAGAAAATGACTGAAAGAAGTGAGCTTTTCCAGGCTCCAATTACCGGCAAGCCGATTTTCAGACATACACCAATTGAAGATCAAAAGGTTTATATCCTTGATGAGTTATTAAGCTCAATTAAGGCTGAAGTATTATCAACAACTTACAACGACAGTTATTTACAGCTTGCTGACGTTGAAGCTGTTGGCTACTGGCAGGACATTAAGGAGCCTGACGTTGTTGACGTTGTACCTAACTACATGGACGTTGACGGTACCATTAAGGCCGGAGCTGAGCAGGACCTCAGCAAGATCGTCGGTGTTATCTTTGACCGTGACGCTATCGGCTACAACATTTATCAGGACACCTTAGACATGTCACCATTTGACCCTCGCGGCGGCTACTGGAATGAATTCGCCACTGTAAGGGTACGCTATCAGAATGACCTGACTGAAAAGGGTGTTGTTCTGGCTCTTGACTAAAACGCTTTTATTCATTTCAGCGCTTTAGATAACTCCTTTCTAAGGGTGGGGCCGTGGTTATCCTTTTCTGTTCACGGCATAGACCTCCATATATTTCACGGCCCTGCCTGAAAAAAGAAAGAAGGTGATTAAATGAGTATAACAGTAAATTTTTATACTTTTAGCAAGAAAACAAACAGCACAGCGCAGCCGACTGGCACCCCTGCACTATCCGCTTCATGTCTTCTAAAAGATACAACCTCAATTATTACCCCGATAATTGAATTAAGAAACGCCACACCTATAGGCTATAATTATTGTCATATATCATCATTCAACAGATATTATTTTATTACAAATATATCCTGGAATATGGGTGTATGGGAAATAAGCCTAAAGTGTGACGTGCTGGCCACTTTTAAAAGTGTAATAGGTTCAACAAATGGGTATGTATTAAGATCAGCAAACCGTTATGACGGTACAATTATAGACGAGCTTTACCCCGCCACTACTGACGTAACCACTGAAATTGCTTATAGCACTAATGTAACAACCACCTGGACCACCGGGTTCACTGGCTTCACAAATGGCTATTATGTTGTTGGCGTACAGGGAACCGGCGCGGGAAATGTCAACGGTGTAATTTACTACAGTCTAAGCGCGTCCCAATTTGTGACCTTAATTAACAACTTTTATGCAAATAGCTCAAATACAGCATGGTGGGGCAACCTGGTCAATGGCGTGGTTAATTCACTCGCTAAACTTGACGACTTTATCACGTCAATAAGGTGGTACCCGTACCCGCTTATGTATTCACGGACTGCTAGCGCTATATATTTAGGCACCTGGAACACCTCGGTGACCGCGTTTTCACTGGAAGACACCAGACCATTCACCAAAGAATTGACAATAATGCGTCACCCGCAGGCTGCTACCCGTGGCAGTTTTCTGAATTATATGCCTTATAGCCGCTATGAAATTGTTGACCCGCTTGTTGGTGTTATTCCAATATCCAGCGACATAGCTAAAGTCATAAACACAATAAGGTGTACAATTACACCGGACTTTACCACCGGACAAGCCAAATATGAACTGACTACAGCCGGCGGTGTCGTGTTCTATTGCACTTATATTAACTTTGCTGTTGATATTCATTTATCAGGCAATGAGGTAAACCTGGGCGCAATAGCCGGACAGATGACAAATGCGGCTGCTAACTTTGCAACCGGCAACTATCTGGGTGCCGGTGTTGGCTTAGCCAGCGCCATAGGTGAAGGTATAGGCACCCCAGGCAGCAACCAGTCAAGCGGTGGTTTTGTCCAGTATGGTGACGGTACCATTATGTTAAGGGGCTATTTTAAACCTATTGTTGACGAAGATAAAACCAACAAGGGGCGTCCGTTATGTGAGTGGAACAACCCGGCAACCCTGGGCGGTTATATGATCATTGACAAGCCACACGTGGCCACGACGGGACTAGCTGACGAAACTGCTGAGGTAAACAGTTATCTGGCCAGCGGGTTCTATTATGAATAGAGGTTGAAATGTTTACCCCTAGACTGACAGCGCCGCCTAATACTGACCCAAAATGGATAAATGTAAATTATGGCGGTTATAACCGCTGTATATTAGGCAGCCCGTCCTATGGTTATGGCAGTGTTTTGGCCGACTGCACCGGGTACCGGTGGGGAAGGTGGCTGGAGCTGTTAAACGCGACAACCTGCAACCTGAGTATAAACCAGGCAAGCGCCTGGTATGGTTATAACGACGGATACCGGCGCAGCAGTGAGCCCTCACTGGGTGCCATTGCCTGCTGGGACGACGGAGCCAGCGGCCACGTTGCTGTTATTGAAGAAGTGTTTTATACCGGTGGCATAATAACCAGCTGCACCGTCAGCGATAGCGCTTACGGTGGTGCCTTTTTCCAAACAGCAACCATAACAAGAGCGAGCGGCTGGCAACGCTTCACCGGCTACACTTTTCAAGGCTTTATCGTCTTACCTGTTGACGAACTTGACACTGAAACGCTGTTGGCACTCATCAAAAAACAAAGGAAGTTAAAGGTGATCGTAAAATGAATTTACCTGTGAATTATGAATTTATCAACCAGTACAATGCTGTAAGGTCACCTAGTACGGTGCACTGTCGTAATACTGCACTGGTTGAATACTATACCCGCTACCTGTTTCAGAAGGTTATAAGTGTTTTCAAATTTGAAAACCTGCCGGACTGGTGGGCGGAAAATTATTTCAAATATGTATTGTTCGGTTATGGTGTTGTTGCTGTCATTAACACAGACCGCTATGGCGTAATATGCCAGGACTGCGGTTTGTCCGGCTATAATGTATTTTACCAGCCAACCACAGCAATTATAGCCAACCCGCATTTACCAGGTATTAAAGAGCAAACCATTGGTGAAAACTGTGAAATTATCAAATTACAGCCTGACTATGGCAATGTTATGGACCTGGTGACAACATACGCCGATCTAATGGCCTTAGCTCTGGAAACTACCGGCGCCAACCTGTTAAACTCAAAACTTAGCTTTGTGTTCTTTGCACAGAACAAGACCGCAGCTGAGAGCTTTAAAAAGTTGTATGACCGTATAGCCAGCGCTGAACCTATGAGCGTAATAGACAAAAATTTGTTGCTGGAAGACGGTTCACCGGCGTGGCAAATGTTCACCCAGAACGTTGGCCAGAATTATGTGACTGACAAACTTTTAAATGACATGAAAACACTTGAAGATCAGTTTAATACTGTCATAGGTGTGCCAAATGCAAACACCCAAAAGCGTGAACGCATGATCATGGACGAAGTTAATGCAAACAACGTTGACACACAAAGCCGCGTTAACCTTTGGCTTGAGACCATGGACCGGGATATTAAGAAAGTCAACGAAATGTTCGGGCTGAACATTAAAGTATCTTATAGATACGACGACGTTAGCAAGGTGGTGGAAGTCAATGAGTAGCGGCATTTTATTGGACATCATGGCCTTATATAAATATGACCACACCATATTTAACAGCTTTGTCATTCCGACCACCATAACATGGACTGAAAACGGTCCTAATGGTCCGACGACACACACCGAAACAATACCATACACCAAAGATTTAGTCATTGATAATATATGTCTGGACTGTGCTGAGCTTGAAGTTGTTTACCCTGACGCCGATTATATGAAGCTGGCCATAGGTACCTGGAGCGCTCGCCGCTTATATACCTGGCAGCGAATTGCTGACGTGTTATATCGAAAATATGACCCGTTTGTTAATATAAACCGTCATGAGTGGCGTGTAACTGAAGAAAGCCGCGACCTGGCTAAGAGTGAAACCAGGGACCTGGCAGGCAGTGAAACCCGTGACCTGGCTGGCACCAATGACGTAACCAGCCACAACAACGTGAACGCCTATGACGACAGCAGTGCCACCGGCGTACAGCGTGGCCAGGTTGTCACTGATCAGGACACCACAGACACCGGCAGCGTGGACACCACAGACACGGGAACAGTGGACTACACTGACACCGGGACAGTGACCACAACAGACGATTTTCACATTGAAGGCGATAGCGCTATTCGTGACGCACAGGACATTATGCGCCTGGAAACAGCTGAGCGCCTTGCTAATGATATGATAAATATTATCATTGAAGACTTTAAAAAACGATTCTGTTTAATGGTATATTAACAGATAGAAAGAGGAATAATATGCCAGATTTTAACAAAGGCGATTTTACCCAGCAGGGTGTTAACGGACACGTCAACGCCACTGTACGATTAAACGAAAAACGACTGGTCAACATTGACCTGACCAGCAATGAAGAAGCTGAAGGCTGCACAATTTCAGGATATATAACTGATTTATTAAATAATATAGTGTACCCTTTAGAAACGCCGCCGGGACTTTTTGACTATTTAGGAAAAGATACGGTATTACTCGATGAAAAAGACTTCACTTATAATTTAGCTGAAGATACAACTTACATCTCATGGACACCAACCACCACCTCAACAGTTATTAACTCCGACACTGTGACACTGATTAACCGGTTGCCACTGGAACAAGGCTATGTATATCTTTTTCAGGTGACTCAGTACCTGGAAGCAACCTATGACCAAGACGTTGTTAACAACTCACTATTAACAAACACTAACGCAAACTACTACTTTGTAAGACCGATTTACAGCAATTATGCCGGGTATGAAGCAAAAACCTATACTCAGTGGAACTCTTCTAATTATGGGATCACCAACCGGCAAATTTACCGAAACTCCGCAGGACAGTTAACGTTAACCGGCACTGCCTCAGGCGGTCCTATGACAACTACTTTTTCAGGAGTGGTAAGCGGCAGCTTTACTAATGGCCTTTACACATTAACAAGATCAACCATAAAAGCGCAATGCGTAGCCACAAGTTTTTCAACTGCAGCTGCTGCTCATGTAGTACCTGCTGACACTAATTTAAACATAAATGTCAAGATATTTAAAACACCTTTGGAAAATAGCACTCTTGCATTTATGTATGATGATGCTATTGAATTCCTGGGTCCTGTTACGAATTAGTGAGGTAAGTTTATGCCAGATTTTAACAAAGGCGATTTTACTCAGCAGGGTGTTAATGGCCATGTTAACGCTACTGTAAGACTGAATGAAAAAAGACTGATTAACATTGATCTGACCAGCAATGAAGAAGCTGAAGGCTGTACTATTTCAGGACAAATAACTGATATGCTTAATAATACGACTTATTCACTGGCTGCTGGTCCTTCTGGCCCTGACTTTGTAATACCAGAACAAACCGTCAGCACACTGGCAGCTGGCTATGTTGCTGTTGAAGGTGTTGATATTAGTGATCTTCAAAATAATGATTATGTTATTTTGAAAATGACGGGCAACGCCTATGGTACGGATATAGAGGGCTACCAGGCTGGGCACCTCTATCAGGACAACCCAGGTGAGCCTTATTATATGACATTTATAATACCTTTTACTATAGGTGACACACCGGCCAATGTGCAGGTCAACGTTGTCGAAAATACCGTTGACGGCAAATGGGGCATTAAAATAACCGTTAATAACATACAGACACCTTTTGAAAACATTACCATGTCAGCTATAGCTGGCTTCTAAGGAGGAAATTATGGCAATATACGACTCATCGCTACCATACACGAATTTTCACGAATTAAATGCCGACTGGTTGCTTGCACAGGCCAAGGCAACAAAAGCGAAAATTGATGAATTCCAGGAAACCCTGGACCAGTTTGAAGAAGATTACCAAGTGCTTTTAGCACTGTCCAGCGCTCTGACAGTGGCAGGTTCTAATGTCACGGTGGCAGGTACTCTGGCTGCTGCTGCGCTGGCTGGAAATCTGACCGGCAATGTTACTGGTAACTTGACCGGCAATGCTGCCACCGCAACGCATGCCACCAGTGCCGACAGTGCTACTAATGCAACTAATGCAACTAACGCCACTAATGCGGTAAACGCTACCAACGCCAACCATGCCACAACAGCCGACAGCGCTACCACTGCAGGAAGTGCAACCACAGCAACAAACGCAACCAATGCGACCAATGCAACTAATGCGACTAATGCCACTAATGCAACTAATGCCGCAATAGCAGCCGGACTGTCTTTTGATACAAGTATCACCAGTACGGACATGAACGATTATAAGAACACAACAAAAGCTCTTACAATGTATCATATTTCAAGCGCTACCAGTAACGCACCACTGCCAGCTTTAGAAGGTGAAAGTGCAATTATCATGTATGTAGGCATAACTGGCGCCAATTATGGCTTACAGTTTGCTTATTTTGACCAAATGGGCAGCGTAATATTCACGCGTATCTTATACGGAAACGTCTGGCAAAGCTGGCAAAAGGTCACAACGACAAACGTTTAAGGACTGGCCCACCTCACGGGCCTTTTAGTTATGTTTGATAATAATGGATATTTAGACTTTGATTATATTTATAATCACACATTGACTTACACTTTTATTACTGGTGGCCGCGGTATTGGTAAGACATTCGGGGCTTTGAAATATGTGCTTGATCATAATATCAAGTTTATTTTCATGCGCCGCACCCAGACGCAAGTGGACATGATCAAGAACGACGACATGAACCCGTTTAAGGCCCTTATTGACGTGCTGGGCGACGATTATGCTGTTGTGACTAAGAGGCTTAACAAGAATATAACAAGCTGCTACAGGGCCCGGCGTGACGCTGACGGTATTTTACAGCCCGCCGGTAAACCCATAGGCTATTTATTGGCTCTGAGCACCGTGGCCAATATCAGAGGCTTTGACGCTTCAGACGTTGACTGTATGATCTATGATGAGTTTATCGGTGAAGCTCATGAGCACCCAATAAAAGAAGAAGGTCAGCGGTTTTTAAACTGTATTGAGACATGTTCACGTAACCGCGAACTGAAAGGCCGCCCACCTATGAAGGTGCTAATGCTGTCAAACAGCAACATGCTGGCAAACCCGCTTTTTATCGAACTTAAACTTGTTACAGAGTGTGAGCACATGCTAAATAAAGGCCAGACGCTCAAAAACCTGCCACAGCGCGATCTTTCCATTATATTGCTTAATACTACACCAATAAGTGTAAAGAAGGCTCAGACAAGCCTTTACAGGCTCGCAGGGCGTGACAGCTCTTTCAGTAGAATGGCCCTTGATAATGAGTTTACAAAAGAGGAAATGCTCGATATTAAAAGCCTGAGCCTGAAAGAATACAAACCTGTGCTGTCTGTTGGCGAAAAAT
>ERZ808034.85-NODE-85-length-12580-cov-5.501080_pt1 | contig 12580 bp, 11 predicted proteins | sample MGYA00380188_ERZ808034 | MGnify/ENA primary metagenome ERZ808034 (study PRJEB31490, sample SAMN06133380) | cow dung metagenome | isolation source: M12 | host: cow | place: China: Chengdu | collected 2015-05 ...
CAAAAATAATAAGCAAATACTTTATGAAAAACTCTCAATAAACGGAGAGTTTTTCTTTTTTTAGTTTAATTTTTTTAAATGTTGATAATACTAACATAAAAAGGAGAGGTATTATGAACAAAATTAATCCATTTTATGAAAAAACTACACCTGTAGAAAAAAGTTATGAAAGTTGGTCTAAACTTGCGTTAAAGCCATACGATGCAAAGGCAACCAGTCCTTTCACAAAAGTTAGAATTATTTTAATGAACGGCACTGAGTTTGAGGCTAATTGGTTTTCGCACCATTTTTCTCGTCATTGTCCTGATAATGATTTAAGAAGAGAACTTGCGATAATTAGGCGAAGAGAACAACAACAGCAGAAAAAGATTGCATCGCTTAAACCTATAAGTGAAACGGTTTTACAGCATACGATAGGCTATGAACAATTAGCCGTTGAACTAACTGCCATTTTAGCTAAGCACGTAAGCGATAAAAACGTAAAAATGGCGCTAGATTTTGCGCTTTTAGAAGATTTTGACCACGTTTTTAGGTTCGCTAATTTATTGGAAATGGACGAGGGCATTAAAGCCGAAAAATTATTAGGGCATTACACCGAAGTTATGCCAGGCAGACCTACTATTTCAGAACATAGATACCCAGCAGACGAAATCAAAAATTATATTAATTCTCATAAAGCAGATTTATTTACTAACCTAACCGTGAATATTATAACTGCAGCAGAGCAACAGACTATGAATTTTTATATGAATCAAGCGAATTTCTATCCTAACGAATTAGGTAGAAAACTTTATAGTGAAATTGCTATGATAGAAGAACAGCACGTTTCACAATACGGCAGTTTACTCGATACGAACTGCACGTATTTAGAGTGTTTACTAATGCACGAATACGTCGAGTGTTATTTATATTATAGTTGTTATGAAGACGAAAGTGATACCGATATAAAAGAACTCTGGCATCAATTTTATTTAGAAGAATGCGCACACTTACAAAAGGTAGCGAAACTTCTTGAAAAATACGAGTGCAAGTCGTGGCAGTGCGTATTCCCTGACGGCGCTGATTTCCCTGAATTGTTAAAATTCGGCGAAAATAAGGATTACGTTAGAAAAGTTTTAGCTAAGACAGGTTGTTTCACGGCAGACAGAGAAGGGTATAAAAAGGTTGCTGAAATGAACGAAAAAGCAGAGTTTTTCAAATATAATGCTAAAGTGAATAAACCTGTTTCATCAGTCGCTAGCCACAACGTAATTGAAAAGCATATTTCAAGTTATGGCGAAGATTATAGGTATGAAGACAAGGCAAATCCTATTCAAGAATTAAGAGATAGAAAGAAAGATAACGTAGATTTTGCTAGATAGATAAACACCACCACTTTGGTGGTGTTTTATATTTACTATTTACTAATTTACACTTGACAAGTTAAATCGGATTTAAGTATAATTGTTCTAACGATAAATATTTATGGAGACAATCGTATGGATAGAAGAATTAATGAAAATTTATCTATGAGAGAAAACGATTACGTAGCACCGTTTTTATGGATGCACGGCAACGAACAGTCGCTTATTTTGAAAGAAATAGAGCGTATTTATGATTGCGGGATACGTTCAATTTGTTTAGAGTCAAGGACGCACGAAGACTTTGTGCGCGAGGGGTGGTGGTCTGACGTTGACCTAATTTTTGACGAGTGTGCTAAGCGAAATATGAAAGTGTGGATTTTAGATGAAAAACACTTTCCAACAGGCACTGCTAACGGTATATTTAAGGACAAATATAAGGATTTAAGACCTTTTGGAATAACGGAAAAACACGTTGACATTCTAGGGCCTGTAAAAGACGGGTCAATAATGGTTGACTCGTGGAAATTTACTCAAGATGATGAAGTTTTAGGCGTTATTGCTTGTAAGCATATACCAAACGACACAAGATTGACGGGTGAGACCATTGACGTATCTTCTAGAATTAAAGACGGAATGTGTTATTTCGACCTTCCAGAAGGTATGTGGCGCATGGTAGTAATTATTAAGACTAGGGCAGGTTATGCCGACTATGTATCGCATTATATGGACGTATTAAATCCACATGCAGTCGATTTATTTATAGAAGAAGTTTACGAACCACATTATAAAAGATACGCTAAATATTTCGGCAACGTTTTCCGTGGCTTTTTTTCAGATGAACCAGGATTTAAGAACGACACGTTAAATGGTCAAGAACACGGTTATTCTTTGGATACGGGCATACCTTTTTCGCACCAACCGTATAAAGACGGGATTATAGAAATTCTTTCTCAAAGATTAGGGGAAGACGCTAGAAAACTTTTACCTGGACTTTGGTTTGATTTTGACAATGACGTTTCAGATAAAATTCGTTATGAATACCTTAACTATATCACGATGGAATATAAAAAGAATTTCTGTGATAGAATTGGGGACTGGTGTAGGGCGCATAACGTCGAATACATAGGTCATATTATTGAAGACAATAATGCCCACTATAAAACCAACTATGCAGCAGGGCATTTCTTTAGGGCGCTTGAAGGACAAGACATGTCGGGCATAGACGTGGTATTGCATCAAATTTTACCAGGTCTTACCGAGTGCAATAACGCCGGTTACGTTTCATATGGTCATATGAATTCAAAGTTTTTTAATTACTATTTAGCAAAACTAGGCTCATCACTCGCTCATATAGATCCTAAGAAAAAGGGCAGAGTAATGTGTGAAGTTTTCGGTGCGTTTGGTTGGGCTGAAGGAAGTAAATTGATGAAGTATCTAACCGACCATATGTTAGTTCGTGGTGTAAACTACTACGTTCCTCATGCATTTTCGCCAATGCCGAACAATCCAGATTGCCCACCTAATTTCTCTGACGCAGGCGAAAACCCTGAATTTAAATATTTTGATAAAATTATTTCTAATTTAAACAGGGCTTCGCATATTTTAAGCGACGGTGTTCACGTCCCTAGTTGTGCGATTTTATACGATGCTGAATCACATTGGGTTAATCGTGAACAGTTAAATTTAGAAGATATCGCTAAAAATTTATACGACGATATGTTAGATTACGACGTTTTACCTACAGATTATCTTTCTAAGATGACCATTGACGGTTGTATTAACGGCGAGAAATACCCGTTATTAATCATACCTTATGCTGAAAGCATGCCGATTTACGTAATTGAAAAAATAAAAAAGACGCCTATTAAGGCAGTTGTTTGTGCAGTCAATAAAAGTGATAAAATCGACGGGTTTAAGACGGTTTTACTTAAGGATATTGCAAAATACGTATCTAAAAACGGATTTAGAGACGTCACGAATTATTCAAATTGTAAATTTTTAAGATACTACCATTATCAAAGAAACGGCGCTGATTTTTATATGTTCCATAACGAAGATATGTCAGGTTGTGCAAACGCAACGATAAAATTATCGGCGTTTGATGGTGGCGACTATATTGAGTATGAGCCGTTTACCAACAAAGCAGTTAAAAAACACAGCGACAAAGGTGTTATAAAACTAAGACTTGAGCCATATCACTCGGTAATTATAGCAGTAAACGACGTTGATTTTGAGGGTATTAACGGCTATGAAGAAGTGATTATAGAAAGTCAAAATACACTTGACCTTGAGTTTAATATTTCACTCAAAAGACCGACTGAGAGCGATTTTACTTTTGTTAAGAAGACCAATAAGCTTTACAATATAACGGGTATAGATGGGAATCCGTATTTTTCGGGCGACACGTTATACGTAGGCGAATTTGACCTTGAAGAAAAAGGCAATTACTTACTTGACCTAGGCAAAGTGGGCGAAATTGCAAACGTTAAAGTCAACGATATTGATTTAGGCGCAGTCATTGTTCCACCTTACGTTTTCGACATATCTAGTGCGATTAAAGAAGGGAAGAATAAACTCGAAATAATAACGAGCTCACATAACGGATACGTTAAGCGAGATGAGTTTTCTAAATATTTATTATTTGAAGCGAGTGGTTTGCTCGGGCCTATAACGTTAAAAAAATACAATAAATAATCCAAAAATTTTAATTTAGCTATTGAAAGAGTTAAAAGTTTATGTTATAATCGTAAAAAAACAAATATTAGGAGATTAAATATGAAGACTGTAAAAGATAAGTATTTAGTAGTAGGTGCTGACTTTGCTGGTTTCCCACTAAAAGAAGCAGTTGTGGCACACTTAAAAGAAAAGGGTTGGAAAATTACCGATTTAGGCGTGACTAAGGACTCTGATCCAGACGATACCGAAAATATGTTTCATAGAGTAGGTTTAAGGGTTGGCGCGCAAATTAGTGAAGGGAATTTTGAAAGAGCATTACTTTTCTGTGGCACGGGTATGGGAATACATATCGCTGCAAGCAAATGTCCACACGTTCACGCAGGTGTTGTAGAAAGCGTTCCTGCAGCGTTAAGGGCAATTACGGGCAACGGCGTAAACGTTTTGGCGATGGGTGCGTTCTACGTAGCACCAAGCATGGGCTGTGATATTGCAGACGCTTATCTCAATGCAGAATTAGGCTCTGGTTATGAGTGGTGGAAAAACTTCTATGAATTCCATAAACTTGCTATTGACGAACTTGAAGTGTTCGACTATGAAAAATATAAAGCAAACGGGTTTAAGATGGAACACTTAGACGACTTCCCACTAAAACTCGAAAAGAAACCTGAATAGAAACTTTTAAGGCGCACCCTTTTTTAAGAGTGCGCCTAAATTTTATATAAATATTTTATATAAAAAGGGCGATAAACAGGTTATTTAATCGTCTAAAACGGTTGACAATTTTTATTGGTAAATGATATACTATAATCACTTAAATTAATAAATACCATTTTTTACAACTGACGGATAAATAGGGAGACCTATAGGGAGTAAAAATATTATAATGGTTTTGTCGACCGTCTGGGCAGTTTAGTTTTTTAAAACTGCTCATTTTTATTTTTTGAAAGAGGTTTTTATGAAGAAAGTTGCAGTAGTGATGGGTAGCGATAGCGACCTAAAAGTAGTAGAAAAGGCAATATTGACACTTAAAGATTACGGCGTAGAGACAGAAGTTCACGTTTTTTCAGCACACAGAACGCCTGTCGAGGCAAAAGATTTTACAACAAAAGCACGTAAAAACGGTATAGGTGTAATTATAGCATGCGCAGGCAAGGCTGCACATTTAGCCGGTGCAATTGCTGCAAACACGACCCTTCCGGTGATAGGTATTCCAATCAAGGCGTCGGCATTAGAAGGTATTGACGCGCTTTTATCTACCGTGCAAATGCCAGCAGGCATACCCGTAGCTACCGTTGCTATCGACGGGGCTGAAAACGCTGCGCTTCTTGCTATACAAATTCTGGCAGTGACCGATAGGGAACTTGCTAAAAAATTACAGCAAGCAAGAGAAGATAAAAAAGCAAAGATTTTAGAAAAAGATAACGAAATAAACCAAAGGTATAAGTAAAAACTTAGCCGAAAATTAAGTGAAGAAGTTAGTAAAATAATAACCCCTTCACTTTTGTATATTTAGGAGCGACTATACGGAGGACTTAAAAATGAAAATACGCGAAGAATGTGGTGTTTTTGGAGTGTATGCACCAAACGAAAAAAACGTGGCAAGCATGACGTATTATGGGCTTTACGCACTGCAACATCGTGGTCAGGACAGCTGTGGTATCGTAGTGAACGACGGGGGTGTTTTTACTGCTAAAAAGGAATTAGGGCTCGTTGGGGACGTTTTCACTAAGGAAGTGCTCAGCAGTTTAGGTAATGGTAAGATTGCAGTGGGGCACGTTAGGGCCGGAACAAAGGGCACAATTACTCAAGCAAACGCTCAGCCACTTGTAGTGAGTCATATAAAAGGTTGTATGGCTGTAGCATTCAACGGCAACATAATAAATAAATCCGAATTGAGAACGGGGTTAGAACTTCAAGGTTCAATTTTCCATTCATCAACGGATACTGAAGTAATAGCATACGAGATTATAAAGGAAAGACTAAATCAACCTTCTATCGAGCACGCTATTTCAAGCGTTATGGGTAAACTTGACGGTGCTTATACGATAGTAGTTATGTCGCCGACTAAACTGATTGCGTGTCGTGACCCACGTGGGTATAGACCACTTTGCTATGGCATAACTGATGAAGGCGATTACGTAGTAGCATCTGAAAGTTGTGCGCTTGACGCAGTGAACGCAAAGATGGTTAGAGACGTCGAGCCAGGTGAGATTGTGATTTTTGATGCTATGGGGGTTCGCTCAATAAAAGATTTTTGTAATACTAAAAAGCAATCGTCTTGTATATTTGAGTTCGTATATAATGCCCGTCCAGACTCGATTGTAGATGGTTATTCAGTTCATCAAGCTCGACTTGAAATGGGTAAATATCTTGCAAAAAAATATCCTGTTGAAGCAGACGTAGTAATAGGCGTGCCAGATTCGGGTTTAGATGCGGCGTTGGGCTTTTCTAAGGAATCGGGTATTCCATACGAAATCGGCTTTTTGAAGAATAAATATATTGGAAGAACGTTTATTTTCCCTGAACAAAAAGATAGAGAAGACCAAGTAAGAAAGAAGCTTAACCCTATAGCTTCGGCAGTCGCAGGTAAGAGAGTAGTAATGGTTGACGATTCGATAGTTCGTGGGACAACTAGTGCTAGAATAGTCAAGTTGTTAAGAGATGCCGGTGCTAAGGAAGTGCATTTTAGAGTATCGTCGCCACCGTTTTTATTCCCTTGTTATTACGGCACGGATATTCCTAATAAGGAAGTGCTGATAGCAAACCAACACACACAAGAAGAAATAAGGCAACTAGTAGGTGTAGATACACTTAACTATTTAGATTTAGAAGACCTTAAGAAAATTGCAATTTTAGATGGTAAAAATTCTTTCTGTTATGCTTGTTTTGACGGTAAGTATGCAACCGAGCCACCTAAGGCTTTAGAAGCAAGTAAGTATGAAGTTAAAATCAATATTAACGAAAAGACAAAAAGACATTAAAAAATGGAGATACAATTATGAACGAAAAAAGTTTTAGCGAAAGTTATAAAAGTGCAGGCGTAGATATTACTGCAGGCTATAAGGCAGTAGAACTTATGAAAGAACACATTAAAAGAACGGTCACTGACGGCGTGTGTTCAGACGTAGGAGGTTTTGGTGGGCTATTCAAGTTAGGCAGAGTTAAGAATCCCGTATTAGTAAGTGGAACTGACGGGGTAGGCACAAAACTTAAAATAGCATTTTTAATGGATAAGCATAACACGGTTGGTATAGACTGTGTAGCTATGTGTGTAAACGACGTTATTTGTAGTGGCGCAAAACCATTATTTTTTCTAGACTATATCGCAGTTGGTAAAAACGTTCCCGAAAGAGTGGCGTCTATCGTAGAGGGTGTTGCAGAAGGTTGCGTTCAATCAGGTTGCGCTCTTATCGGTGGAGAAACGGCAGAAATGCCAGGCTTTTATCCTGTTGACGAATATGACCTAGCAGGTTTTGCAGTTGGTGTTGTAGATAAAAAGAAGATTTTAGATAATAAGAAAATGCAAGAAGGAGACGTGATTATCGCCCTTCCATCGACCGGCGTTCACAGTAATGGTTTTTCACTCGTTAGAAAGGTGTTCGATATCGAATCTGCCGATTTAAAGACTCCAGTTGAGGCATTAGGTGGCAAGAGCCTTGGCGAAACTCTTTTAACTCCAACTAAAATTTACGTTAAACCTATTTTAGCATTATTAGAAAAGGTTGACGTAAGGGCAATTTCACATATCACAGGTGGTGGCTTTTACGAAAATATTCCAAGAAGCATACCTGACGGATACTGCGCTAAAATTAAAAAGAGCGACGTTAGAATTTTACCAATTTTCGATTTAATTGCAAAAATAGGTGAAATTTCTGAACGCGACATGTTTAACACTTTCAATATGGGTGTTGGTATGAGCGTCGTTGTTAAGAAAGGTCAAGAAGGCAAAGCGTTAAAGGTTTTACAAGATAACGGCATCAATGCATACGTTATTGGTGAAATCGTTAAGAACGAAGTAAATAAGATTGAACTAATCTAGTAAGGTTAAAAATGGATAGAAAAGTAAATATAGCCGTGCTTGTTTCTGGTGGTGGCACTAATCTTCAAGCCATTATCGATTTTGAAAAAGCAGGTAAGCTATTACACGGAAAAATCGTTAAAGTTATTTCTAATAACGCAAATGCTTACGCATTGACGCGTGCTAACGATAATGGTATAGAAAGTGCCGTAGTTATAAAAAAAGGCAGGGCACAAGTAGATTTTGAGCGTGACTTAATCGTTGAACTAGAAAAAGTCAACGCAGAGATTATTGTGCTAGCTGGGTTTATGTGTATTTTAAGTAAAGACTTTACAGATAGATATGCTAAACGCATAATAAACGTTCACCCATCGCTTATACCATCATTTTGTGGCGAAGGGTTTTATGGACTAAAAGTTCACGAAAAGGCGCTTGAATATGGCGTAAAGGTGACCGGGGCGACCGTTCATTTTGTCAACGAGATACCGGACGGTGGCGAAATCATTATGCAAAAAGCTGTATCAATTAAAGATGATGATACACCGGAAATATTACAAAAACGAGTAATGCAACAAGCCGAGTGGAAAATTTTACCGGCTTCATTAGAAAAGGTATGCAAGAAATTGCTTAAAGGAGAATTATAATGAGCGTAATTAAGGAAAGAAAAATAGGCGAGTTAATAAACGGCAACCCATACGTTGGGCGTGGTATAGTAATCGGTAAGAGTCAAGACGGCACGAAAGCGTGTTTTGCTTATTTTATTATGGGCAGAAGCGTAAATAGTCGAAATAGAGTATTTATCGAAGATGGACAAGACGTAGTAATTCACCCGTTTGATTTAGAAAAAGCAGGTGACCCTTCATTGATTATATACTCACCTGTAAGAGTTTTAGACAACAACGTAATTGTCACAAACGGAAATCAAACGGATACGATTTACGACTTCTTGCTTTCAGGTAAAACCTTTAGCCAAGCGTTAAAGACTCGTGAATTTGAGCCTGATGCACCTAACTATACACCAAGAATAAGTGGTATGCTTACTTTTTCTGATAATGATTTTTCATATCAAATGAGCATATTAAAGGCTTCTGATAATCAAGGTAGTGCTTGCAATAGGTTCACGTTTGACTATTCTGCTCTAAATGGAATCGGGCATTTTATACATACGTATATGCACGACGGCAATCCTATTCCAACTTTTGAGGGAGAGCCTGAAAGGGTTATAATTCCAAACACGGCAAAAGAATTAGCAGATGATATTTGGTCTAATTTGAACGAAGACAATAAAATTTCTCTTTACGTTAGATATATTGACTTAAAGAGCAAAGAAATAGAAAATATTTTAATTAACAAGAACAAGTAGGAGATAAAAATGAAAGAATTCGAATTAAAATATGGCTGTAATCCTAACCAAAAGCCAGCGAAGATATATATGTCAAACGGCAAAGAATTGCCTGTTGAAATATTAAACGGTAGGCCTGGGTATATTAATTTTTTAGATGCTTTTAATTCTTGGCAACTAGTAAAAGAATTATCAGAAGCAGTAGGTGGCAAAGCGTGTGCAACGTCATTTAAGCACGTAAGCCCAACTAGTGCTGCCGTTGGCGAAAAACTTTCTGACGTTTTGAAAAAATCTTGTTTTGTAGATGATATCGAAGGGCTTGACGATTCTCCTATGGCATGTGCTTACGCAAGGGCAAGGGGAACTGATAGAATGAGTTCTTTCGGCGATTGGATTGCTCTTTCTGGCGAGTGTGACGAAACGACTGCTAAGATTATTAAAAGAGAAGTTTCCGATGGTATTATTGCTCCAAGTTATTCTGAAAAAGCACTAGAGATTTTAAAGGCAAAGAGAAACGGAACGTATAACGTAGTAAAGATTGACCCTAACTACGTTCCAGATGAAAAAGAAATAAAACAAGTTTTCGGCATCACGTTTGAACAGGGTAGAAACAATTTCAAAATAGATAGAGAACTAGTGACAAAAAACATAGTGACTCAAAATAAAGAGTTTCCTGAAAGTGCTATACAAGACCTAATTATAGCCTTAATAACCTTAAAATACACACAATCCAACTCAGTGTGCTTTGCGCACGGTGGTCAAGCAATAGGCGTAGGCGCAGGTCAACAATCGAGAATTCACTGCACCAGACTTGCTGGTAGCAAGGCTGATAACTGGTTCTTGCGTCAAAGCGATAAAGTGCTTAATTTACCATTTTTAGATTCAGTGGGCAGGCCTGACAGAAATAACGTTATTGATATTTACATTTCTGATGAGTGTGAAGATTTGCTTGTCGACGGCGTATGGCAAAAATATTTTTCTAAAAAGCCTGATTTATTCACTAGAGAAGATAAAAAGCAAATATTATCTAAAGTTTCCGGCGTTGCAGTCGGCTCAGATGCTTTCTTCCCGTTCAGCGACAATATTGATAGAGCTTTTAAGAGTGGCGTAAGCTACGTATGTCAACCGGGTGGTTCGGTTAGAGACGACCTTGTTATTAAAGCGTGTGACGATAAAGATATGGTTATGTCGTTTACGGGTATGAGATTATTCCACCACTAAAATTAAAGGAAGGACTTATGAGAGTATTAGTAGTAGGTAATGGTGGCAGAGAACACGCCATTATTCAGTCGTTAAAAAAGAGTAAAGACGTTGATGAAATTTTTGCAATTGCAGGTAATGGTGGTATAGCATACGATGCGAAAACCATTGATATCGACGTTAAAGATATAGAAAAAGTTGCATCATGGGCAGAAGAAAACAAGATAGATTTTGCCGTTGTTGCACCTGATGACCCGTTAGTTTTAGGTGCAGTTAATCTTTTAGAAGAAAAGGGTATTGCTTGTTTTGGTCCAAGAAAAGAGGCCGCAATTATTGAAGGAAGTAAGATTTTTTCTAAAAATTTAATGAAAAAATACGGTATTCCAACGGCTGAGTATGAAACTTTTTCAGATATGGACAAAGCGTTTAGCTATCTAGAAAAATGCGATATGCCTATCGTTATTAAGGCAGACGGACTAGCACTCGGCAAAGGCGTTATTATAGCAGAAAACTTACAAGATGCTAAAGACGCCGTTAGGTCGATGATGGAAGATAAAGTGTTCGGTGCTTCTGGTGCTAACGTAGTAATTGAAGAGTTTTTAACCGGTCCTGAAGTTTCGGTGCTCTCGTTTACTGATGGAAAGACGTTAGTTCCTATGGTATCTTCAATGGACCATAAGCGTGCACTAGATTTCGATAAAGGCTTAAATACGGGTGGTATGGGCACTGTTGCACCTAACCCTTATTACACAGACGAAATAGCAAAACAATGTATGGAAAAGATTTTTATTCCTACTATGAACGCTATGAATGCTGAAAATAGGACGTTTAAGGGCTGTTTGTATTTCGGGCTTATGCTAACACCTAAAGGCCCTAAAGTAATTGAATATAACTGCCGTTTTGGTGACCCAGAAACGCAAGTAGTATTGCCTTTATTAAAGACAGACTTGTTTGCGATTATGAGGGCGATAGCAGAAGACAGATTATCAAGCATTGACATTAAATGGGCTAAAAAATCAGCTTGTTGCGTCATTATGGCAAGTCAAGGTTATCCTCAAAGTTATAAAAAAGGCTATGAAATAACCTTTAACACGAGCAGAAAGAACGTGTTTGTAGCCGGTGCTAAATTGGTTGACGGCAAACTCTTAACCAATGGTGGTAGAGTTTTAGGGGTGACTGCGATTGCAGGTAATTTAGCTAAAGCGATTAAAAAATCATACAAAAAGGTTGAAAAAATTCATTTTGACAACGCTTATTATAGGAAAGACATCGGACAAAGGGCGCTTAAAGCGTATGGTGAAAAATAATGGTATATAGAATTTACGTTGCTAAAAAAAGTGAATTTGCTCTTGAAGCGAACTCGCTTAAGTCTGAAATTAAAAATTTGCTTAAAATTCAAGGTATTAGCGAATTGTCGGTTATCAATCGATACGATGCAGAAGGAATAGATAAAGACCTTTTTGACAGATGCATTAATTCGGTGTTTTCAGAACCACAAATTGATGATACGTTTAATTTAATTCCAGAGTGTGATTATTGTTTTGCAGTAGAGCCATTACCAGGTCAGTTTGACCAAAGGGCTGACTCGTGTGCACAATGTATTCAACTTTTCTCTGCAGGTAATCGTCCTATAATCAAGACGGCTAAGGTTTACGCTATTAAGGGTAAACTAACTGATGAAGAATTAGACAAGATTAAAAAATACGTTATAAATCCCGTTGAGTGTAGAGAAGCTAGTCTAGAAGAAAAAACTACGCTAGCATTACAATATGATTTACCGGATAAAGTAGAAACGTTGACGGGGTTTAACAACTATGATTTAAATCAATTAGGTGCTTTTTTGAAAGAAAAAATGCAGTATAGATTTAACTTTACTGCTATATTTTTATTCTTTTATTATAATTTTATCTTCTTTTTTATCTACATCTAGAGTATATGTTTTATTATCTTTTAGCCGTGCGATACAGCGAAATGTCGATTCTCTCACACGCGTACCGCGAT
>ERZ808034.86-NODE-86-length-12548-cov-4.795285_pt1 | contig 12548 bp, 10 predicted proteins | sample MGYA00380188_ERZ808034 | MGnify/ENA primary metagenome ERZ808034 (study PRJEB31490, sample SAMN06133380) | cow dung metagenome | isolation source: M12 | host: cow | place: China: Chengdu | collected 2015-05 ...
CATCTTTTGCCTCGATATCATGGCGTTCCGCATACTCCTCATATGCTATGCGATAGCACGTGCAGTATATCCTGATAGTCATTCTTTCTAACGGTTCCCCGCTACACTCAATACAGTCCTGAAGTATCTTTTCGACCTCTTCCTGATTTTCTATTTCCTCCTTGTACCATGGCAGGATACGATTGAGTTCTTTTCTGGAAATCCTTCCGGTACGTTTCTGCTTGGGAAGGTTCTTTTCAACATACTCATTGTATGATTCCGGATCGGAAATTATCCTCTCCTTCAGGAGCCTTATCTCATTCAGCAAGAGCGCCAAGTATTCAGAAGGTTTCTCTTTCGAGCATGAGCCGACATCCTTACTTCTGTATGAACCGAAACACGACTCACCGTCAAAGAGACGCAAGAATATATTCCCATCGTACACAGAAGTCATAACTTTAAGCCATTCTGTCTCTCTAGGATGGGACACCTTCCATGCTTCCACATAATCTTCTTCATCATGTACATCCTCATAGCATACAGCCTCCTCGTATGACATCCAATCAGAGATGCATCCTCTTGGCACCTCAAGCCATATGGTCCTATTATCATCATCTCCAGATGGTTCAAAAACCTGCAATTCCTTGTGAATCTGCCAGGCTATATCAAGACTAACTCCCTCCAAGAGGAATTCATCCAGCCAGTGGTCTGCATAAAGCTCTGCGAGCATAGGTTGTATTAATCGTTTCATAATCACACTTTATATTCTTTATCGAAATAATCATAAGTTGCTCATATACAGCATGATTTGCTTAGAGGATTGCTTTAATATATTCTGGATCGGTATACCATCCTCGCATATAGTCATCTTCTGTACTATATATCTTCTCGAATGTCACACCTCCCATTCTTACTCTGACGTCCCACCATTCATACATCTTCTGAGTCTCGACTTTTCCGTTGAATTCTGTTGTAACCATTCTGTGCTTCTGCAAAAACATATTGGCCAACTTTATCCAATTCTTATAATCCGAGTAGTCTCCGAATATATCTTCAAACAGATAGGAGCCATAGTCTGTCTTTTCCGGAATACCCTGCGTTCTTTCTTCAACACGCACTACTGTTCCATTAACTACATCTACATACCATTCATGTTTTACAAAATATTCGATTTCATCTTCCTGCGGATTATCTGTAAACCACTGAAAAATGACACTGAAAATATCTATTGTGGGGTCTCCGTATGATTCAATATGAATATTCTTATACCATCCGATTCGGTCATTCACCTCACGGAGGATATCCATACCTGTAAACGCCCATCTGTCCATAGGAACCCACTCCATATGTTTAGCAATGTCCTCCGCATGCATTACAGAAGCAATAGCCTTTCTTCCAATCGCATAACGGTATGACATCCATATACAAGTCTCTTTAAAATCACTCATAATTCCATGTAATTAATTGTTTCTCATCAATTTGAAGTCTTATAATCTTCTGCCGCAAACTCCTCAATCATCCGCAACAACTCAGCACCTTTATCCTCATCTGATTTTTCACTTGCAGCAACTTCACGTAAGCGCCATACAAAATTTTTATCAGCAGACGCCTTTCTATTGAGAATCGTGAAATGGGACCCTATGTAGAACACGTTCTCTGATTCTATCTGGAATAAACGGTCATCCATCTCACCAGGTGTCCCATAAAAGTCACTCCAGAGATTATCGAATTCCGTATACCAGGTATCGTCCATCACCTTATATGTATCAACCCGGCCATTCCATGCTCCTCCGATCACCTCGGTTTCCGGGTCTACACCCTCCAAAGCTTTCAATAATTCCTTTACTTTCATTTCTTGCTTCCTCCTCAATTTCTAATCATCTTGAATTTCCTCTTCTTTATATCCCGGAAGACTTTCCGGATCATATTCCTTTCGATACTCCATGATATGCCACGCAATCATTTCCGGATACACTTCCCAATAATGGCGGCATACCCTCTTGTATAACAACAGCATCCGCTCATCATCGCCAGCAAAACCAAACATATAATCAAGAAGCCATTCGACATCTTTCATCGGTGCAACCCTGCTGCAAATATCGTCCACCAGAGGTGTATATACTGCCACTGCCATATCATGGAGACCTTTAATCTGCTGCGCCAGGCCATGTATTTCCTTCTCAAATTGCTCTTTCATTGCATCTATCTTTATTACACCTCAATGAACTTTCGTCCATCAAAACCATACTCATGCTCACCGCGCTGAACGTATCCCAGCTGATTGCACACGACCTTGGTGCCGTTGATTTCTGTGTCGATGTTAGTATGGGAATGTCCATATATCCACACATCAATCCGGCTATCGGCGATATAGTCATGCAGATCCACCGCAAATGCAGTATTTAGCGGGCTCCTTTTATGATGCGGCGCAACGACAGCCATTGTCGGAAGATGATGAGTCACCACCACGATGTGCTTTGCATCACTCTCTGCTACACTCTTCTTTATGAAGGCAAGACATTTCTCGTGTTCATCATTGAAGTGGCCCGGCAGAAAGTTCTTCCCTCCATATCGAATCTGATAGAAGTCGCTCATACCCTGCCAAATAGTAAACTCATTTGCGGGATTTATGCGTGACCACAGAGTGCTAAGAATGAAGTCTGTGTCATCAACTCGGACAACCTTGTTCTGGTGATAGTGTACATTCGGGAGAATCTCACGGCTCCAGCTGTCACCATTCTCCAGCACATCACCGAAGCCGTAATATTCATGATTTCCTGGCACCAAGAACACCTCACGGTAATTCTCGGAAACCCATTCCCAAAACTTACTGTTAGGGAGATTCTTGTCTCGTAAATAGGCAGTATCACCTGCCAGTACAAGAACATCTCCAGTTACCTCAAAAGGAATTTCCTTTACATATTTTGAATTGCCTGACAGCTCCAAATGCAAGTCAGACGCGTATTGTATCTTCATAATTCTTTATCTATTATTTTTTCTACTTTCTATAAGTTCCAACAAACCTGCAGTCATTGCTTCTGACCATGTCGCATACACTTGCTGTATCTTCGACCCGTTTAGATATGGTCTATATCCGGTCTTTGCGAACTCCGAGTAATGGGAAGTACCGACATAACCGTCATAGTCCTTCCATATCTTCATGCGTATATCATACAAGAACATCGGTTCAGTTACCTTATCACGCATCAGATCATAAAGAGGCGACTCCAATGATATTTTCTGCTGAATCCTAAGCTTCGACTCAGGCATCCACTCTGAATAATCGATTATTTCTTGCAGTTGCTCACGAGTAATGCCATATTCCTCATAATCACACTCATACTCCCATGGTAGTGAGTAGACGCTGGTTTCATCCTGCCAGTTCAGGTAATTATGGAAAGTGCAGCTGGTCAGACGTACAAAGTCAGTCTCCTCCACAGCCGCCAACAGCCTCTCTGCGTCATCGATATGCAAAGGTGCTCCAGTCTCATATAAAGCAAGAGCCACCTTCAGGCCATCCCAGATCTGCGACGAATAGCTTATTGATAATCTGATTACCCACTTACCAGGCACAGTATAATCATCTGCCAACACATTGGTTCGCGAGAAGCCAAGCTCTCCATAATGGTCATGGTCAAACTTCTGAAAGTCATCTTCTGAGTCCAGATTCAGCTTGTCTGAAATCTTATGGCAATGACGCTTCCTATAGAACTCCACATCATCTATTGGGTCATTAGTGGTCTCTTCTGCATCCAGCTCACGAAATGCCTCATATGCAATCCTGTAATACTTGCAGAAAGTCCTGATGGTCATTTCATCCAAAGGCTCTCCACAGTAGGTCTTGCAATCCTGGAGCATCTTGACAATCTTTTCTTTGTCCTCCAACTCCGGACGTCGCCAAGGAAGTATCCTATACAATTCCTTTCTTGGAATCCTTCCCTCACGAATCTGCTTCGGTAGATTTTCATCCACATAGGCATTGTACGCGTCTACATCCTTTAGTACCTTTTTCACAAGAAGACGCACTTCATTGAGAAGGGACTCGAAATACTCGAAGAATACTGGATGAAGATAATGGCCTTGCTTATCTCCCCTATAATTTGCATAGCCCATTTCTCCATCATACAAGTGCAAAAACACATTGTTTTCATACACTGCAGTAGTAAGCCTGACCCACTGAGTCTCGCAAGGATAACACTCCTTCCAAGCCAACTCATACTCCTCCCTGGTAGTGACATCTTCATATTCCTGAGCCTCTTCATAGGTCATCCAGTCAGTGATCTTTCCCCTTGGAACCTCCAACCATATTGACCTATTGTCATCATCGCCGCATGGCTCAAAAACACTCAACACATTGTGTAGCTCCCAAGCTATCTCCTCCGCCCGGTCAGCCAGATGGTACTCATCTCGACTGCCATTCCGCAGCAGTCTATACATATTTGGTTGTACGAATCTCTTCATAATCTTATAAGTTATTTTTAGTAAAACATCGTCCTCAAAGGCAAATCTATGAAACAAAAACCAATTATAAAACATTGATTTTCAACGACTTTTTGCTTATATATAAATATATAATATACTATAAGATTACTATATATATTTATATATAAAACTTATACTAAATCTTAGTATAGCATCTATATAGCCGCCGGTTTTCGGTTCAAATTTACCTCTTCAATGTGCCAACATAGGACACATCATTATCTCACTTCCGAGCGATAGTTCTGCTTTGCGTATTGGTGGAAAGGAACGCCTCCTGTCTTCTCCATAGCTGCCTCATAAATGAGTTCCAATGGAATGAATCCTCCGGCTCGCTTTGCGAGTTCACCGTCGATACCTACGTCGAAACGAAGGTCGTTTGAGAGACGGTTATGCTCGTCGAGCTTGCCGTGGCAATGACCATGGAGCATGATCGAGCCATGCGGCTTCTTGTTCCATGTCACCATCGGATAATGGCAGAGGGTCAGCTGCAGATTCTCAGACAGGAAAGGGCAGGCGGTAGGCTTGACAGTCAGATCGAGGATCTGTGCCGTAGTCTTGAAATAGTTGGAGTATGCCCTTATGGAACCGTCGTGATTGCCCTGTATGAGAAATTTCTGTCCTGGAAGCTTTTCCAGCAGATGACGGGCATCTTCGCTCTTGAAGAATGTGAGGTCGCCGAGAATATACACCAGGTCACGCTTTCCGACACTGGACTTCCACAAGTCCAGCATGTACTCATCGTGCGCCTTGGTATCTACCTCCTGAGCGAAAGGACGGTTTGGTTGGTGCTTTAGTATGTTAGTGTGACCAAAGTGAAGGTCTGCGGTAAAAAGTATCTTGTTCATGATCATCGTCGGTTGCGAAGCCGCTTTCGCTTGAAGGCTCCTGGGTTAATGGTAAATGTTTCACGGATGCAGGTTCCCTGCGTCATCGGGGCTATCACCGATAGCCATTCAGATGTTCTGATTGTCTGTTTCATTTTTGATTGAATGATTTTGATTGTTAATATTTCGTGGATAATAACGGGCACAAAAAAGAGGTGCCGCTTTGTTGCGACACCTCCGTATATAGTCTTGACAGATCTATCTATCAGTTACCACTACAATGAGCATATCGCACTCTACAACCCAGGATCCATCCTGTGCTGACTTTCGGTTCAAGTGTGATTATGTTCATTGAATATCTCATGGTTTTTCTTTGTTTGCGGATGCAAATGTAGAGACTTTTTCCTTATCTCAAACACCTCCAGGCAACTTTTTTCAAGAGCGAAATCGCTTATATCTAAAGATATAAAGTTTTTATAATCTTCTGTATCGGCTCCGACTGGTGATATAGAACTATGTCGTAAACTCTATCGTATCCTTGACAGCCACTAATCATATTGTCCTATAACTCGCTATGCTGCAAGATACTATCATAGCTAACTCTATCGTCAGCTCTGTCGTTAACTCTGTCGTAAGCTATATCGCAAATACTCAGTTGGACAGTCTTCCAACTCCACCGTCATCTTCACCATCACCTCTATCGCCATTCTTTTTATCACTTGTTAAAACATTATCTACAAGTCGTTTATCTTCACCATGCACACCGATAACTCCACCATCAACCTCACCATTATCCTATGAATAACTGATTCAGATAATCGAACTTCAGCTTAGACACTAACTTCGACACCATTTCATTTTTTCTAAAAGGACATGACATGCAAGTTGCTATTTTCCACATTGATATACACCACAGCTTCGACACTATCTTAGACACATTCTTAGCCACACCATAGGTGTCAAACTAGTTATTTCCATTTTGGAAACAACTACTTCAATGCGGTTAGCGACCGCCGAATTTGCAAAACGAGATTTATATTTATTCGAACCAACTTTCGCAGATTTTCGAGTTAAGATTCAGAAATCGCAAACTCAAGGAGTTCCTCTGCGACCGCAGGATTGTTGATGCGCATAAGACTGTCATCATCTTTTTCATTTGAAAGAAGAGTCATGCTGCCGTACCAGACAAGAGAGCTGTCAATAACTGCAAAGCGCTCACGGTATTTATGGCGTGTGATTACGTTGACACCAGCAGAAATCAGATGCTCAATATGGGATTTATGCTGGTCTCGTCCATCCTCCGGATAATCTTCCGGATCTAATGTCAACACCACAACAGACACACCTTTTAGCTGCAGACATTCACTCTCAGAACATAGCCAGTTGACCTTTTTGAAACTGAATGACGGGCTGGATATAACCACACTTCCTGCAGCAGAAATTACATCCTTTTCAAATATATCAAAGTAGCTTTGACTATCGAATATAGAATTAGTAATCTCCTGTTTATCAATTATTTCAGAGCAAACCTCATATCCAATCTTTTTATATGCTCTCAAACGCTTATAGTACATCCTCTTAAGGGCCGGAACATGCTGATCTATATAGTCAAAGATGATGGCATCCTTCTTTCCTTCATAATCACGATTCAGACGACCGGCATGCTGCTCGACATTACCTTCTAATGAAATAGGCATTGCAAGAAGCATCGTATCAAGACGCGGGTAGTTGAATCCCTCGCCCACATACTGACCAATGGCAACAAGGATAATGCTTTCATCAGCTCTGACAGCAGCCATCTGCTCTCGTATAGCGGAACGTTCTTTCAGACTCTTACCTCCCTGTAGCAAGAACACATGGTCGGCAGATCCCTGGAGCATATCATACAGTTTCTGTGCATGCTCCTTGTATTTTGTCATAATAACAGGAGTTCGTCCGCGCTTAACACAGTCTATTGTGTCAGATACGACCTGCATATTACGCAGCTCACTCTGCATGATAAGACGGTAATAGTCAGACGGATTCTTTCCCTCCGAAGGGTTCAAATCTACCAGTTTGGTAAAACGAGGGTAGACATAGTGACCTATCCCTTGCTTCTGAGCCCTTTCCTTGGCAGTATACCTGTGCCGGATAGGCCCCAACTGCATAAGCATCTTCTTGTCCTGCCTGTCACCACGCTGTATTGTTGCAGACATACCATAGACAGATCTTGCTGTAACCGCTCTCAGCACATTTTCATGGGTCACAGCTGCCGAATGATGACACTCATCAACTATTACCATTCCATAGTTGCGTACCAATTCGTTTATATTGTCTTCCCTTCCAAGAGAAGTAATCATCGCAATGTCTACTATTCCCGTGGTATTATCCTTTTGTGATGAGAATGTTCCAATCAATGAACTGCGCTTCTTGATGCGCCCCTTCGGAGTCGTGTATGTTGGTAGTTCCTCGTTTATTGTCAAGAATGCGTTAAGGTCCTTGATCCAGTTGTTCATAATCTCAACGTTATGAACCAAGACCAAGGCATTGACTTTCTTTTGGGCAATCATGTACGCGCCCAAGACTGTTTTACCAAATGCTGTAGCAGCTGCCAGAACTCCTATGTCATCTGACAACATCTTCGCTGCAGCAATCTGCTGTTCGGGATAAAGTTCACCATTAAAGCGAACATCAATTTTACGTCCATGCTGTCGTTTATCAACAACTTCATACCGTACACCGCCGCTTGACAGTTGAGATATCAATTCATCATAGCAACCGCGTGGAATAATGATATAATCACCTTCATCATAGCCGTTATATACGATTCGCGGAGTATCTTTGGTAGAAAAACCGAGTTTAAGAGTCTGAAAGAATTGCGGATTGGAATAGGCTGCGATTCTTCTGATTGCATTCTGCATACGGTCTTTAAGACCCGTCTTATTGACATAGATACCATCAGAAAGATATATCTTCACAACGTCATCAGCATCCTCAGCATGAAAATTTCTTCTAGAAGCAGGACTCTGCCCAAATAGAAGAGGAGCCTGCCCAGTTGATTCTTCCTCAATATCATTCTGGAATATGCTCATCGTGTCATCGTCAGGACACCATAATTTTATGAGTTCGTCAATCTCCTTCTCGCCCAACTTTCTTGTCTCACGTAAACGCTTCCACTGGTCCTTATATGTCATCCAGGATTCATCAACAAAAGCACTATTCCCGTTCTGCAGCGCACGCCCTTGGAGAGGCAGCGCGATGAGATTACCTAACTTACCTTCAGGAAGAGAATCCTGCATAGGCATCATCCTGTCATAATATGTGAAGGTTTTCAGACTTACGGACTCCGCACCTTTCCTCAGCAAAGCCTCGCCGAATTTGCGTGCCTTTGATGCCTGAATAGGATCGCTAAAGAATATCCATACGTGTGCTCCTCGCCCTGAACGAGATCTCTCAACAAGAGCATCAACGCCTAATACTATACACATCTGCCTCAGAGCATTTACTTCTTGTTGCCAACCCTTTGACGGCTCTGCACTCTCGTCGTGATTATCGAAATCAAAGACCAAAAACCAGCATGTACCATCAGGATACAATGGATAAAGGCCCACAACATCAGTAAAATCCTCCTTGAGACCTTGCAAGTGTTGCAGAATAACCCTGCCTTTGAGTTCTTTATAATCTTTTGAAGGACAATCTTGGCATTTGGTCTTAGCTCCTTCCCTTTTTGGGCAGATATCGTACCTCCAAAAGTTGTTGCACTGTGTATAATAACCCTTCTTCGATGAGCGCAGGGCATACACATCATGACGTCCCTTAAAATATGAGTATAACAGGTTAGCATGCTCCGGACCCAGTTCCGGAAAGATAATATCTCCGACATCCGACTGCAAGGCTCTGAGATGAGCCTCATAATCATAACTTATCCCATTATCATCCAACAGTTTCTTGAGATATTGGATTTCAGCCTCAAGGTAGGAGATATATTTATCCGTCTGGTTCATAGGCATTTTATCACAAATCTTAGATAGGTAGCACTGTTTTTTCTTCGGTTAAGGCAATTAACAAGGTTGTACCAAAGTTCATGATTTTTCGCAACTTTGGTACAACCTTATCATTCCATATTTTCAGTAAACAAATGATCCAGAGTGAGAACCTTTTGGAAATCATCAGCATGAGCACCCTCTCTTAATCCGTATGTTGTTATCAAGACGGTCTGCACAGATTTCTTTGTTTTTGTTTCTGATACAAAATCATCTATTTTATTAATAAGATTTCTACTATCATCTATATCTTGCTTATAATCAGAGCGCGAATACTTCATCTCACAGACATTGATAATACCATCAGCTCGCTCAATCACCATATCAATCTGAGCACCAACTTCTGATTCTTTACTTCTCCACGAATAATACTTTGTCAACATCGAATCCAGCCTGAGAGACTGGATAATCTGCCAAATATGACACATACAAACACGCTCAAATGCAAGTCCATACCACGTATTCTGAACCGGAGTGTTTATCGTATGCCTCCAATATGCCCTATCTGTTATTTCATTCTTACAGAAAGTCAAATAGAATAATGTATAGAAGTCCACGAGACGATAGATTCCTGAATTCTCCTTGCCGCCATTACTATGATGAGAAATGAAGTCACATAAAACCAAATCCTCAAGTCGCTCTGATATCATCCTTCCAGAAGTCAACTTCAACTTTGTCAGTATATCCTTACGGGTCATTCCCTTTCTGCTAGTAGCAAGCACGTTGATAATCTCAAGATACTGTTCTGGATCTTTATACAATGACTTATACAACCTGCGATATTCTTTTTTCAATTCTGCATCTTGTGAGAAGAATAGAGCATCTATATTCTCTGCTGGGCTCTTACTAAAATCAACTAAAGAAAAATAATATGGAATACCACCTAACGCCATATACATCTGAAGAATCGACAGTCTATCCCATTTTCCCTTCCTAGCCTTTACATATTGCTCTGTCTGATATAGATCAAATGGGCGAAGATGCATCTCGTGAGTAACCCTATTATGCAGTCCGCCTTTGGAATCTATTACATTACGAATCATCCAAGCTGTCGCTGATCCACATATAATCAAGAATATATTGTCATACCACGACGCCATCCTATTCCAAAAATCTCCGAAATCCTTTACAAATCCTGAATAGTCCGTATCAAAGCATGGAAGTTCATCAATGAATACCACACACCTCTTCTTTCTTTTCTTTTTCTCCAATATAGCACCCAGAGCATTCAATGCTTCTTTCCAATTTTTAGGCTTCTCACCAGAGTATCCATACTTGATTAAAGCATCATAAAAAGCATCCTCTTGATCCGCTTTGGTTCCGTCTAGCACACCAGTAACATAGAAGTCAAACTTATCTTTAAAGTAATACCTTACCAACGACGTCTTTCCGACTCGACGTCGTCCATACAAAGCGACAAACTCGCTCTTGCCACTTTTATTATACTTATCCAACAATCCAAGTTCAGACTCTCTTCCAATAATCTTATCCATAGTATTCAGCATTTTTGCAAATATAACAAAATCAACAAAATGTTGTACCAAAGTTTGCAAATTTTAGCAACTTTGGTACAACATTTTAACTTATTTTTCCACCCAATAAATTATTTATCAAATAATTACATTCACATCGCGCACTCAAAATCTACTCCAACAGCGAGACAGTCTTACGGTTTGTATCCTCGTCAATCTTGCGGTAGCGGTTGAAGGCCTTGCTACCTTCTTTGTGACCGGTGAGTGGACAGATCAGGTTAGGGTCTTGAACCTTATCGTATATATTTCCAGAAAAGGCCCTTCTCGCAGAGTGAGATGACAGGATATCAGAAATCACGCAATGCTCTGGTTCTCCGGTCGTAGGGTTTAACCTAGTGACAACTCGATTGATGCCTGCATGCTTAAGGATCTTCTTGATGGCAATATTATACTTCTGCTGAGAAATCAGCGGCAGGATTGCATCTCCTGGCAAGTCCTTATACTTGTCAAGAATCTCTTTTGTCGCTGTCAGCAAAGGCACACGCACTACAACCGGATTTCCATCTTTGGTCTTTCTCGGTATATACTGGACAGCTCCGTCTATGATACTACGCTTGGTCATACTGTATAGATCGCTTATGCGGCATCCTACAAGACATTGGAACACAAAAACATCCCTTTGCTTTTCCAATGCCGGATCAAAGCTGAAGTCGGTATTGTACACCTTATTCCTTTCATCTATTGTGATGAAGATCGGCTGGCCATACACACACTCCTTAACCTTGAAGTGCCTGAACGGTCTGTTCCTGGTCAGTTCGAGGTCGAATGCCCAATTGAACAAAGTGCGCAGCTTGGTAAAGATGTCATTTATTGTATTCTGGCCACGAGGTTTCGGAGTACGAGTCTCCGGATAAACGTCATAAATCGGCTTATATTGAGACTTCGGTATCAACTTGCCCGTTTCCTCATCCTTCTCAAAGAAAGTGTGTTCTTGGCGCAGGAAAGCCTCAAATTCGTGCAATAAGTCCGGAGTCACGACATCAAATGTCAGGCAGAATTTCTTCTTACCGTTCAAACGTTTGTAGAGTTCAAAACGCTGAAGCGCGCGGAAGACCACTCTGAAATTTCTAGTTCTGACATCCGACAAATTACGGACCTGCAGAAAATGCTCAAAGTCCTGAAAGAACTTACCATTATCGTCCAGAGTTCGTTCCTCCGGACATACAATCTTCTTCATCTCAGTCTTCAGCCACTCCGAAGTCAATAGCGTCTTATCCGGAGCTGCATTGTACAGGTCAATAATCTGCGACTTACGCAGAGCGACCAGCTTGTTGAATTCAGCCTTATCGGCCGGATGCATTATAGCCTTAGGCTTGATCTCCTCCTTCTTCGGATTCCAATGGTCCGGATTGACGGTCAGATCACTCACGTAAAGCAGCTGCACTGCCCTACCGTCTCTCAATCTGAAACGCACATTCACTTTGTCCTTCTTCTTGGACGCGACCCTAATAAAAGCTGTTACTGTAGCCATACTTTATTCCTTTTTAATTCTGGCTACAAAGATAATATCTGTGGTGCAAATTACAAATTTCTTGCACCACATTAACGAAAATCAGAGAAATTCCAAAGAATAACTATTCAAATTTAGGTTTTGTATTATATTGATTGTTAATGCTTTGCAAATTTTAATTTAATTTCACAGATTTGCCGCAAAACCCATTTGGCGACCCCGGCTCCGGGTACATAAAACCCTCGTAGAGTATGTTCTA
>ERZ808034.87-NODE-87-length-12534-cov-2.545878_pt1 | contig 12534 bp, 10 predicted proteins | sample MGYA00380188_ERZ808034 | MGnify/ENA primary metagenome ERZ808034 (study PRJEB31490, sample SAMN06133380) | cow dung metagenome | isolation source: M12 | host: cow | place: China: Chengdu | collected 2015-05 ...
ACGGGACATGTTATTTCCACGGACATATGATTCCAGACAAATCACTCTTCGGGCATTTAATCGTCTGCGGACACCACCACCCGGTTGTAAACCTGTATGATGATGTGGGCTGTGCTCTTCGAGGGACGCCGGGATACCTGCTTGCCGAAGTTGATACAAAAGCATGGACTGATGTTCAGACAGAATCTCCAACCCGTGTGCTCTTAGTTCCTGCATTCTATGAACTGGCAGGAGGAATGGACGTACGCCTGATTCCGGGAAGCAAAGTATCTCCAATTGCAAAAGCAATCCGCCCTGAAACAGGAGAAGTGTTTTTGAAGGACGGAACATACGTAGCTCCATTTACAGAGCTTAGACCAGACCCTCTGGAGGCAAAATGAACGCGGTAGAAGAACTAAGGAATACTCTGCATCCAAAACTCCAGGCCGTCCTTGAAAAGCGCGGCTTCGATGACTTCTCAGAGATTCAGCTTAGGGCCATCCCTGAGCTGATTAAAGGCGGAAACGCGATATTAATCGCTCCGACCGGAAGCGGAAAGACCGAAAGCGCGCTTCTTCCGGTCTTTCACAATATGCTCAGTAAAGCACACCCCGAAGGCTTTACCGCACTCTACATCACACCGCTTCGCTCTCTCAACCGCGACATGATGAACCGCCTTGAGTGGTGGGGAAAAGAGCTTGGCATTCGAATCTCTGTCCGCCACGGAGACACAACACAAAACGACAGAAGAAAACAGGCAGCAAACCCTCCAGACCTCCTGATTACCACGCCGGAAAGTATTCAGGCAATGTTCATGGGCAAGGTACTTAGAAAACACCTCGCAGGTGTTCGCTACGTCATCGTTGACGAAATCCACGAACTTGCCGCATCGAAGAGAGGCTGCCAGCTATCCGTTGCTTTAGAGAGAATTGTTGAACTTGCAGGAGACTTCCAGAGAATTGGAATCTCAGCAACCGTTGGAAATCCGGAGCTTGTCGGAAAGTTCCTCTGCGGAAAACGTCCCTGTCAGGTTGTTGCTGTACCTGTTGCAAAAACCCTTGACCTCTCGGTCCGCTTCGCAGGAGAAGGATTTGGCGAGCAGGTAAAACTTATCGAAAAGTGCATCGACAGCCACACATCGTCTCTTGTTTTCACAAACACCAGAAGCGTTGCCGAGGCAATTGGAAACGCTCTTGTGTCCCGCGAAGACATTGATGTGCATCACGGCTCTCTATCGCGTGAAGTTCGAGTGGATGCAGAAGACCGTTTCAGAAACGGGCTCACACGCGGAATGATTTGCACAAGTTCTATGGAACTTGGAATTGACATTGGTCAAATTGACCATGTCGTACAGTTCAACTCGCCGCGTGAAGTTGCCCGCCTAATGCAGAGAACAGGTCGTGCCGGACACAGAATAGGTGCAGCATCTAAAGGAATGATTCTTGCAACCGGCTTTGATGACATTTTAGAATCAATGGTTGTTGTCCGTCTCGCAACGGAAAACCGCCCGGAAAATGTAAGGCCTCACATCAACCCGGCTGATGTCATCGCAAACCAGATAGCAGCTCTCGCAGTAGAGCGCGGCGAGATATCAATCGAAAACATCGAAAAGATTTTTGAGCGATGTTACTGCTTCGAAAACGCCGGAGAGCTTATCCGTGATGTAATAGCCCAGATGGAAAAGCACTACTTAATCCGCACCGAAGACGGCATGGTGATTACAAAAGCCAGAGCACGCAAGTACCTCTCGCTTAACCTCTCAATGATTGCGGATGAGAAGAAGTGTGTCATCTTCGATGTCATTTCAAGAAAACCTGTTGGAACTCTTGACGAATCATTTGTTATAAGCTGGATTAGTTCTGGAGCGGTCTTTGTTGCCCGCGGTCAGGTCTGGCGTGTATTAGAGCTTGAGGAAAACAAGGTAATGGTCGAGCCTGCAAAGAATGCTAAAGGAGAACTTCCATCCTGGGAAGGAGAGCAGATTCCAGTCCCATTCACCGTGGCCATGGAGGTGGGAGCTCTTCGGCGTACTCAGGACTTTGCAAGCTACAGGTCTGATGAGCGTTCCGTCACATTCGCGCAGAAAACTCTCGATGAGATGAAGAAGAACCGCTCGATTACAGCAACAGACAAACTCATTGTCTTAGAGGATGCAGACGAAGGAGTTGTTGTAAATCTCTGTGCAGGACACAAGGTAAATGAGGCGATTGGAAGAGTTTTATCGATTCTAATCTCGGCACGCTATGGCTCGGCAGTTGGAATTGAGACGAATGCTTACCGTTTCTACTTAAGACTTCCAAAACATCTGGCAGCCCCTGATGTCGAAGAGGTTTTCCATACTTTAGAGCCGGAGCATGTCGAAGGAATCCTGCAGCTTGCATTAAAGAAGACGTCTCTTTACAAGTGGCGTCTTGTCCAGGCAGCAAAGAAGTTTGGAGCAATCGATGCGGATGCGGATTACGAGAAAATCAGTATGAACCGTCTCTTAGAATTATTCGACGGGACGATTGTCGAGCGCGAGGCATTCCGCGAGCTGTTCTTCTCAAACATGGATGTGGAAGGTGCAAAGGAGATTGTGCGCCGCCTCAAAAACCATGAGATGGAGACCAGAACAAGCCGCCTTTCTGTAATTGGTGCTCAGGGTCTTTTCTCAGAGCGTGATATGGTAACACCTCCTGGTGAAGACCAGGCTATTATCGAATCTGTGAAACACAGAATCGCTGAGCAGGATGTTGTACTCGCATGTATGCACTGTAGAAAGTGGAAGTCGAGAACAAAAACAGGAAGAGTTGCAGAACAGCCCGTCTGTCCTGTCTGCGGTGCGAGACTTATTGCTGTTCTAAAGCCGTACGAAGAGCCAATGTTTCTGGCTCTAAAGAAAAAGACGCTGACAACAGAAGAAAAGGAAGCAGAAAAACGCATGATGAAAAATGCAAACATGGTTCTCTCAAGCGGACGGGATGCAGTAATTGCTTTGTCCGGCAGAGGTGTAGGACCTGATTCTGCAGCCCGGATTCTTGCAACATTTGCCAAAGGAGATAACTTCTACCGCGAGATTTTGAAGGCTGAGAGAAGATTTGTGCAGACACATCAGTATTGGGGTTAATCCTCAAACAGCTCTTCAAACAGCCTGTCTCTGTTTTCGAAAAACATCTTTGTTATCTGGTAGCTTTCTGTTTCTTCGTATGAAACAGGAGATATAGCACCGTTAGAAAATGAAAATATGGAAGCCTCCGGAAGCCCTAAGAGAATCGGAGAATGGGTAGCGATTATAAACTGCGAGCCGTTCTTCGCCATTTCTGCGATTATCAAGAGAAGAGTAAGTTGTCTTTGCGGAGACAAAGCGGCTTCAGGTTCGTCCATTATGTAGATTCCGCGTCTGTTTGAGAACTCCTGGAAGAAGGCAAGAAAACTTTCCCCGTGAGACTGGGAGTGCAGACGTTTTCCACCATATTTTGTCCCGTACTTTTCAGAAGCTGTTGCAACGTTAAAGAAACTTTCCGCACGGAAAAAGTATCCTGCCTGCGGGCGGTGGATTCCTTTTGTGAGGCGGATAGCAGAGGCTAACTCATGGCTTTCCGCGTATGTACTGAAGTTATAATTCAGTGTTCCACCTTCTGCATTAAAGCCGTACGCGACAGCCAGGGCTTCAATAAGTGTGGATTTCCCGGAACCATTTTCACCGACAAAGAAGGTTACCGGTATTTCAAAAGTGAACTCATCTATCCCGGAAACAGCCGCAATGCTTTGAAGGAAGGAATTTTCCTGGATTTTACCCCAATCGATTTTAAATTCGCGGATGAAAAGGTTTGAGAGTTCCATTTACTGTTTCTTTGCGCGGACGAGTTCGATAGCTTCCTTTCCTGTCATGTGTTCGATTTCAAGTACAAAGACACACATCTTATCGAGATTTCTCTCAACCGTTGCAGCGAGCTCTTCTTCAAATCCCGGACGGTATTTTGCACCAAGTATTTTTGCTGCATCACGTGCTTCGTCGCGCGAAAGTATTCTGATTTTTCCAAAAGCGATTACGCTTCTAAAGTATGTGGTGTACTCATCAGGGATTACTTCATCCTTTTCGACAATGCAGAATGATGCTTTATTGTTATTTTTTATGGCATCGATTTTGTGACCTGATAAAGCACTGTGGAAGATAAGCCTCGAGCCGTCAAAGGCATAACTCATTGGAAGAGCATACGGATAGCCTTCATCTCCTAAAAGAGCAAGAACGCCTGATGTGCCTTTTTCGAGGAGGGATATTGTTTCGGATTCAGAGAGCTGCTGTTTTATTCTGCGCATTGGGCGGAACATAGAATTATAGTGAGACTGCAAGATGGAAAAAAGTTTGGGGAAAATGAATTGACTGTCACCATGCCAAAACACTAATATCATTTAGCACCCATTAGATTATAACGACATGTCCGGGTACACGAGTATCAAATCTGAAGTTCTGATGACGCTTAATGAGCGGATGCCGGAACTTGAAGAGCGGTTCGGCGTGGAAAGAATCTGTTTATTCGGCTCGGTTGCCCGCGGTGAAGATACTGCAGAAAGCGACATTGATTTTGCAGTTTCGTTTTCTCCAGAATATGACAAATATATGAATTTCCTGAATCTGAGCGATTTCTTAGAGGAACTCTTCGGAAGAAATGTAGACCTTCTGACCGAAAGAAGCATTCACCCGAAGTTAAAACCGTTCATTGCATCAGACAGTATTCTCTGTACACCGGTAAAGGCATGAAAGACATATCCATTTTTCTCACACACATTCTGGAACAGACAAAAGTCATACAGGAAATTACTGCGCAGACCACATATGAATCATTAGCAGAAAATGCAATTTTCTTAAATGCCATGTCACGCAGTTTTGAGATTATTGGAGAAGCCGCAAAACATGTTCCGCAGGAGTTCCGCGAACTTCATCCAGAGATTTCATGGCGTGGAATGGCTGGTTTTCGTGATAAACTTATTCACAGCTACTTTTCGATAGATACTCACTATCTCTGGGAACTTGCAACGGAGACTATTCCTATTCTGCAAAAACAGATTGAAGCTATTTTACAGGAGTAAATCTGCTGAATCTAAAATTCATTAAAAAAAAGTTCTGAGGAAATCTCAGATTTATTTCCTATCCGAGAGCAAAACGCCCCCGGATGCCACATCCTCATAGGGAAGTTCGTGGAACAGAACCACAATAGCCTCCTTTGGAAGACCAGTGATACGGGAGAGCTCCTCCGTGAATACACGGGCAGTCTCTGCCTTCTGTTCCTTTGTCATGTTACAGACTTCAAGAGTGATTACGGGCACCCGTAATCACCTCACTCATACTCAATAGTTGCCGGCGGCTTGCTTGTAATATCATAGAGAACACGGTTAACGTGTTTGACCTCATTGATAATACGGCTTGAAATCTTCTCGAGAACCGGGAACGGAATCTGTGCCCAGTCTGCGGTCATGAAATCAGTAGTTTCCACTGCACGCAGAGCCACTGCGTAATCGTAGGTTCTCTCATCACCCATGACACCAACGCTTCTCATGTTGGTTAAGGCTGCGAAGTACTGGTTGATTGCACGGTCGAGACCTGCGTTTGCGACCTCCTCACGGAAGATTGCATCAGCATCGCGAAGAATGTCGAGCTTCTCCTTGGTTAAGTCGCCAATCACACGGATAGCAAGTCCCGGTCCCGGGAACGGCTGACGCCAGACAAGATAGTCAGGGATACCAAGCTCGGTTCCTGCCCTTCTGACTTCATCCTTGAAGAGAATTCTAAGCGGCTCAACAAGCTCCTTAAAGTCAACGTGATCCGGAAGACCTCCAACATTGTGGTGGCTCTTAATGACAGCAGCATTTCCAGGTCCGGACTCGATTACATCAGGATAAATAGTTCCCTGAACAAGGAAATCGACTGCGCCAATCTTCTTTGCCTCTTCTTCGAAGACGCGGATGAACTCTTCACCGATAATCTTTCTCTTACGCTCCGGATCGGTAACGCCTGCGAGTTTGGATAAGAAACGCTCCTCAGCATCGACACGAATTAAATTGATATCGAACTGCTTTCTGAAAACTTCCTCGACCTCATCACCCTCATTCTTGCGAAGCAGACCATGGTCAACAAAGATACAGGTAAGCTGCTTTCCAACTGCCTTGTGGACAAGTACGGCGGCAACAGAAGAGTCAACTCCTCCGGATAATGCACAGAGAACCTTCTTGTCGCCAATCTTTTCCTTAAGTTCTGCAATTGTGTCGTTGACGAAGGAAGACATCTTCCACTCGCCTTTGCATCCGCACACATTATAGAGGAAGTTGGAAATCATCTTTGTTCCTTCCGGAGTGTGCATAACCTCCGGGTGGAACTGAACACAGTAGATTCCGCGCTCAGGGTTGTGCATTGCAGCAACAGGACATACCGGGCTTTCTGCAATGATGGAGAAACCTGCCGGAACTTCAGTGATTCTGTCGGTGTGGCTCATCCAGCAGGTTGTGTTTTCCGGAACACCTTCGAAAATCATGGACGGCTTGACAGAAATCTCGGTTCTGCCGTACTCTCTGGTATCTGCAGAGGTAACAGTTCCGCCAAGAGTGTATGCAGTGAGCTGAGCTCCGTAACAGATTCCAAGAACCGGGATGCCAAGTTCAAAAACACCTGCATCTACACGCGGAGCATTTTCAGCATAAACACTTGCAGGACCGCCGGTAAAGATAATACCGGAGTAGTTTCCTGCCTTAATCTCATCAAGAGATACGGTACACGGCTTTACTTCGCAGAAGACATTAGCTTCGCGGACGCGACGGGCAATTAACTGATTGTACTGACCGCCGAAATCAAGAACGAGAATTGACTCCATCTTACTCTTTCCTCTGGCTGTCGCGGCATGCTGCGACGAATCCGACAAACGGTGCGGATGTTCTGGTTGGTCTGGAGCGGAACTCCGGGTGGAACTGGGTTGCAACAAAGTACGGGTGGTCGTCGAGCTCTAATGCTTCCATTCTGCGTCCGTTTCTTCCAACAAACTTCATACCCTTTGCTTCAATCTCATCGATGTAGGCTGGGTTTACTTCATATCTGTGACGGTGACGCTCGGTAACCTCAGTTGCTCCATAGAGTTCTGCAAGGCGAGAACCTTCTGCGATTGAGACCTTGAAGTCTCCAAGGCGCATGGTACCTCCTAAGTCCTCGACACCTTCCTGTTCCGGAAGGAGAGCGATTGCATGAGTTCCGTCTCCCATCTCTTCGCTTGTTGCGTCTTTGTATCCAACGACGTTTCTCATGAACTCGATAACACAAAGCTGGAATCCAAGGCAGATACCAAAGAGCGGCTTCTTGTTTTCGCGTGCGAAACGGATTGCTTCAATCATGCCTTCGACACCGCGGTTTCCAAATCCTCCCGGAATTAAAATTCCGTCAAGGTCTCTTAAGTCTTCTTCGGTGTACTGCTCTGCGTCAAGCCAGTGAATGTCGACTTCGGTTGAGAGCTTGCGTCCTGCGTGCTTTAATGCCTCTTTGATTGAGATATAGACATCCTCTACACCGTACTTGGTGATGATACCAACAGAGATACGGCTTGTGTACTCGCGGGAAACAACCGAGTACCAGCTGTTGTCTGCCTCTCCTGGCTCTAAGCGCAGGAGTTTTAAGAGAACATCTGCCATTCCGTCCTTTTCGAGTTCGAGCGGGACAAGGTAAGTGTCAGGTGCGGTTCTGGCGCTTATTACAGAGTTGGTATCAACATCACAGAAGGATGCAATCTTTCTCTTGGTGGAAGGGGAAATTGGGTAGGAGCTTCTGCCGACAATGACGTCTGCTTCGAGACCTAACTCGCGAAGGGCTTTGACCGAGTGCTGAGTCGGCTTGGTCTTTAAGTCTCCCATGGTGTCTGCCGGAAGGAGAGTGACGTGGACAAGTGCGAAGTCGCCTTTTCCATACTCCCAGCGCATCTGGCGGACTGCTTCTAAGAACGGCATGCTTTCGATATCGCCCACAGTTCCTCCAACTTCGACGATACAAATCTCTGCGTGGTTTCCTTCTTTGTCAGTCCATGTCTCGGCAGCTTTTTTGATTCTGTCCTTGATTTCGTCGGTGATGTGCGGGATAATCTGGACAGTTGCGCCAAGGTAATCTCCGTGGCGTTCTTTGGTGATTACGGACTGGTAGATTTTTCCAGTCGTTAAGTTGTGGTCGGAGGTGAGTTCGATGTCTAAGAAACGCTCGTAGTTTCCAAGATCAAGGTCGGACTCGCCGCCGTCTTTTAAGACGAATACTTCACCATGCTGTGCAGGGTTCATGAGTCCTGCATCGATGTTGAGGTACGGGTCAATTTTTACGCTCGTTACGTGGTATCCTCTGTTGATGAGGATGCGGCCAATGGATGCAGCGGTAATGCCTTTTCCAAGTCCGCTCATTACTCCTCCTGTAACTACGACATATTTCATTTGTGTTTCCCCTTCATGAAATGAATAGTACTATTATGTTGGTTTCGGTCAGTATTAAGGATAGGGGAGAGAAGGTTTGTAAAGGTGGAAAAAAGAGGGAGTTAAGGCATTGGAGGTGCCAGACCAATAGGACCTAAAGCAACATGGTACAGCTTTCCGTCAAACGAAAAGTAAGTCTCCCAATCAAAGCCCGAAATGGAATAATACTCCTCAGGCGTCATCTCACCGCTTGGATGGATGTTGAGATAAGTATCTCCGTTTTCAAGAGCTCCAATTAAAACCGGATACTTCCCGCGGTCGGCTTTTGTTAATTGAATAACCTCAAAGGAGCTATCGGGATTATCTACGGCATCTATTTTCAGAAAAGATATTGGATATGGATACTCATCTTCATCAGCGTCTGGTGTGTCCGGAGTCTGCCAGAAACCGTTTGCGCCTGCAAAAATCGCAAACCCGACACAGCAGAGAAGAACAATCAGAATTATTGGGATTATTTTTTTCATGACTGAATATTCTACCCAATACGTTATAAGGTAATTGGAATATTAAAAAAAAGAGTTAAAGTGGAGGGAGTTACTCCTGCGGAGGAACTCTTCTGACCATCAGCTTAACGTCACCGGTACCGAGCTGAATCGGCTGACCGACGATAACGTTCTCGGTAACACCGGAGAGCTCATCAAACTCGTGTGCGATTGCTGCATCGAGTAAGTGGTTGACGGTAACTTCGAAACTTGCACGGGAAAGAACAGATTCTTTCTCGCCTGCAATACCGTGACGACCAATCTGCTTAACTTCACCGTCCATACACATAATGTCAGCAACTAACATAATGTGTCTGCGGTCTACACTGATACCCTGTTCCTTTAAGGTTGCATATGCTTCATCAATGGTTGCAGCACGTGCGGCCTCGATACCTAAGGTAGAAGTAATCTCTGCAATGTTATTGGTCTTGGTTCTCTTACAGTCAACACCCTCGATTTCGAAGACATCCTTTAAGTTGGAACCCTCAGTGTGGAGAATATACTCATCGTTCTCCTTTCTGACCACAACACGGCGGATATCATCAATACCCTGAACGATAACCTGTCTGACATGCTCAGCGAGCTGGAACAGATTCTGGTAAGAATCCTCGTTCTTCGGGATGAACTTTAAGATACCCTCGACCTCATCAGTCTCGACCTCGAACTCGCGGTAGTGACGCTTGTCGCGGATCTTCTGCGGAGCCTTTGCAAGAACCTCGGATAATGCAATCTTTCTCTTCTTACAGACATCCTTGTTGACCTGAACAAGAACACACATCTCAGCGATATCAGTCTCGATATCTCCGAACTCGTGAAGCGGTGCTGCCTCAATCTTCCAGGAAACCTCACGTGCCTTATCACGGCTCTCGCGGTAATCCTCATCAAGGAAGATAGTCATAGTCGGAGTGGACGGCTCCTTTCTTGCGTCCATAATCTCGATAAGACGCGGTAAACCGAGAGTAACGTTAATTTCAGCGACACCCGCGAAGTGGAAAGTACGCATGGTCATCTGAGTACCCGGTTCACCAATCGAGTGGGCTGCGTTAATACCGACTGCCTCGCACGGCTGAACACGGGTCATCTGGAACTCGCGCTTAATACGGGTGATAATCTCCTCGATCTGCTCGTCTGTTACAGTCTTTCCTGCGTCCTGCTTGGAAATTAAAATCTTGACGAGGTCAGTAGTGGTCGAAACCGGCATCTTCTCATCGATTAAACGCTGGATTCTTGCGTGGAGATGCTCTAAGTTAAGCTCCTCGAGCTCTTCTTCGGTCTTTGACTCTGCCCACTTTCTGACAAGCTCAAAGAGGGTTTTTGGAAGGTTCCAGGAAAGAATCTCCTGTGCAACCGGAGAAAGAACCTCTTCCTCCTCCTTCTTTGCCTTCTTGGAACGGGTCTTCTTCTCTGCGACCTCCTCAACAACCGGCTCTTCAACAACAGCCTCTTCGAGTGCTGCGTTGACTTTTTCCTCTAAAGACTTCTCTGCCATCTTAGATCTCCTCCTTTAAGACAGACTCGGCAATACCCTTAACATCAACCGGCTGACCGGATGCGGACTTTGCCGGATCAGTACCGTCTTCACCATAGACGAACTGGATAATCTTACCGCCGGTACTTCTAACAGTTCCGTCGTATGCGACCTTTAAATCCTGAAGTGCGTTAATCATACGACGCTGCAGGTAACCGGACTGGGAAGTACGGACTGCAGTATCGACAAGACCTTCTCGACCTCCAATTGCGTGGAAGAAGAACTCAGTCGGAGTAAGACCGGACTTGTAGGAGTTTCTAACGAAACCGTGTGCTCCAGCTCCCTTGTCTCCGCGCTTGAAGTGCGGAAGGGTTCTGTCCTCATAACCTCTGGACAGACGCTCACCACGAACTGCCTGCTGACCAATACAACCTGCCATCTGTGCCATGTTAAGCATAGAACCACGGGCACCGGATACAGCCATAACCACAGAGGAGTTCTCGAAACCTAAGTGTCTGGATGCAATGTCACCAGTACGGTCACGAGCTTTACCAAGCTGACTCATGAGCTGTAACTCTAAAGTTTCTTCCGGAGTTCTTCCCGGCATCGGCTCTAAGTGTCCCTGTTCGAAGATAGAAATCTTCTGTGCTGCATCGGACTCTGCCTGATCTAAGACATCGCGAATCTGCTTGTGTTCATTCTTACCGAGGTCAGTATCATTGATACCGTAACTGAAACCGTTAATCATGATTGCACGAATAGACAGCTTGGTTAAGTCGTCAATGTACTCACGTGCTCTGCGGGTACCGTGCAGACGGATAATTCTGTTTAAGATTGCTCCATCCATTGCTCCGACAGACTTCTTGTCAATGGTTCCGCATAAGAGCTCACCGTCGACAATTCTGACGAATGCATCGTTTGGACAGCCTGCTTCAGAGTCCTTGGTACATGGAGTACAGTTCTGGCAACAGGTTGCCTTGTAGAACATGCTGACATCTTTTGGCAGAATCACGGAGAATGCCTGCTTGTTGCTCCAGTATGGAACACCGTCGACAATCTTGCCCGGCTCCGGCATCTTGTCCATCTTGGTGTACTTTAAGAGGTACAGGAACTCAGACTTGGTGTACCACTTTGTCTGGTTGGTTAAGATGAAGATACCTGAGATGTGGTCGTGAAGACCGCCGATAATCGGTGCACCGAATCTCGGAGATAAAATGTTCTCCTGAACCGCAACGAGAAGCTCTGCTTCTGCACGTGCTTCTTCAGTCTGCGGAACGTGTAAGTTCATTTCATCACCATCAAAGTCTGCGTTATACGGAGGACATACTGCCGGGTTTAAGCGGAATGTTCTGCCGTTCATGACCTTGATTCTGTGAGACATGATAGACATTCTGTGCAGAGACGGCTGACGGTTGAACAGAACAATATCTCCGTCACGGAGCTGTCTGTCAATCTTCCATCCAGGCTCAATCATCTCAGCAACAGTGTCACAGTTTCCTTCCGGACCTGCAATAAGTCTGATTCTTCTGCCGTCAGGTCTGTTTACGTAGTTTGCACCGCACGGGTCACGGAGAGTTGGTCTGTGCGGACCAATTCTGATCATTGCACGGATATCTTCGATGTTCTGTTTGGTAACTCTGACCGGGACAGACATCTCGTTTGCAATTGCGAGCGGGACACCAACCTCACCAACGGAAAGGTTCGGGTCCGGAGAGATAACGGTACGTGCAGAGAAGTTGACACGCTTACCGGACAGAGATCCTCTGAAACGTCCGTCCTTACCCTTTAATCTCTGGGATAAGGTCTTAAGCGGGCGTCCGGAACGGTGTCTTGCCGGCGGACATCCTGCGACTTCATTGTCGAGGTAGGTTGTTACATGGTACTGCAGTAACTCCCATAAATCCTCAATAATGAGCTGCGGGGCACCTGCATCCTGGTTTTCTCTGAAACGCTGGTTGATTCTGATGATATCAACAAGCTTGTGGGTTAAGTCATCTTCAGAACGCTGACCGTTTTCGAGGATAATGGACGGGCGGACAGTTACTGGAGGTACTGGAAGTACAGTTAAGACTGCCCACTCCGGTCTTGCTACGTCCGGGTCGATTCCAAGAAGTCTGAGGTCGGCGTCAGTGACGC
>ERZ808034.89-NODE-89-length-12415-cov-3.698655_pt1 | contig 12415 bp, 15 predicted proteins | sample MGYA00380188_ERZ808034 | MGnify/ENA primary metagenome ERZ808034 (study PRJEB31490, sample SAMN06133380) | cow dung metagenome | isolation source: M12 | host: cow | place: China: Chengdu | collected 2015-05 ...
TGCTCTGGCAAGGTATGCCGGCGACAGGCTCGCCTGCTCTCTCGGGGCCCAGGACATGAAGAGCGAGTTCGGGCTAGAGAACTGCGTCGGCAAGCGGATGGTCATAATGTCCGACGTAAAGACCGGATTGACCGTCAAGTCGGGCCTGATTCACAATCTCACCGGGCACGACCTTATAAGCATCAACCGCAAGAACAAGCCCATCATATCGGTGCGGCTGAACCCTATACTGTGGATTGCCGCAAACGAGGCGCCAGATGTGAACTTCGACAACAGGAACGAGGCCAGGCGCTGCCTCTACATCAAGATGATTGAGCCGCCAGTCGAAATCCAGAAGAAGTTCTACTTCACCAAGCCGGACGGTACATTCGACCTCGACGAGGACGGTGACAAGCAGAACAACGGCTACGACCTGGAAGGACACCTGGTAAAGGAAATGCCCCATATCCTGTTCAAGTGCCGGGACTCCTTCGAAAGAGTATGCCCTGCCCCCTATTCCGTGATAAAGCAGAACAGCGAAGCGATACACCTGGCCAAGGAAAACTGCCTCGACATAGATGCCGCCGCATTCAACAGCTATATACAGGAAACCTTTTCGTTTGCTGTCAAGGAAGCGAGAATGGAGCAGACAGAAATTTTCGAGGCCATAACCGAAACGATGAAAAACCACGGCGACAGGCGCGGTCTGAACCAGTTCGAGAAACGGGACATACGCCGTCTGCTTACAGTAAAGTACGGCTGCAAGCGCATGAAAAACACGGGAATATACTACCTGACTGGCATCAGCCGGAAGGTCTGCGACATGACCCCGGTCGAGAACCCGTCAACCGGGCGCAAGGTCTACATTCCGCCCGAGGACATGAAGGCGCCATCAGTGGGGGATTTCGTATGAGGACCTTTTTACTAGCGAAGAACAGGTACTCCAAGGTCATGCTGGAAGTGGACCTGGCCAGGTACGGCTGGGAATCCCGCCTGCAGAACCCGGTGTTGCCGGAGCCCAACGACCTTGACCCAAAGGGCCACTCCATGCTCGCCATCTTCGGCAACACCGCAGACGAGCCTGAAATCGACCCGGAGACCCAGTGCCTGCGTCGCATAGGCAAGAACATCAAGAGCCTGTATGCTCTGCAGCTCGACTACGACAACGGCGTAAGGATAGACGACTGGACCCGCGAACACCAGGGCCTGCGCTACTCCCTATACACCAGCTACTCGTATGGCATCAAGGACGGTGACAGGTTCCGGGTGGTCATACCGCTGGCCCGCGAGCTGCCGTGCGACCTGCTGCAGAATTCCAGGGTCAGGAAGAATCTGGCCTTCCAATGGCCGGGAGTCGACGAGTCCTGCTTCCATCGCGGCCACTGGCAGGCCCTGCCCATAAGGGCCCGCGAGGGCAAGTACCTGTGGCTACAGAATCCCGGAAAGCCATGGGACTTCGACCTGGACGGGTACGCCCGCTGGAAGGAGGAGGACGACCGGGAGTTCGAGCGCAGGGCAATGGAGGCCCGTCTGCACCCCAGGACTGTGGATACACAGCAGCTGCTATTCGACATGCAGTCGGAACTGGCCGAGATTCCGGTCAACCAGGGCATGCGTTTCGAGCAGGCCAGGCACGTGCTGGCCAGGTATGCCCACAAGGGCCTTGGTGACGAGCTGCTCGGTGTGCCATGCCCATGGAGTGACAGGAAATGGCAGCAGCGGTGGACTAATTTGGTATCGTGGGCATCGACCCTACAGTGAGGTGAATATGGTTTCAAGGATTATCCGTTTGACCCTGGTGCGCAACTTCTTCGGCTGCATGAAGGACCAGCCCGCACAGTACAAGGTATGGCTGCCCTTCCTGGACCGCCAGCTGGACTACCTACTCGCCGAGCGGGGCCAGGGCGACGTAGACGATGAGATGAAGGAGCGGCTGCGCGACAGGGCCTTCGCCCTGCTGGACAAGAACTGGGGCGAAATCCTGGGCGCCGACCTGGACCTTGCCCTGCGCGTATATGTTACCGACGACGGCAAGGAATACCAGGTGGCGCTGACGGTGGTGTCTGGAAGGCTGCTGGCCAGCTGCGAGACTGAGGCCTTCCAGGAGACCATGAAGAAAGAGCGCGATTCCTTGATTGAGAAGTACGGATTCAAGGTGCCGGAAGATAAAAGGATATTCCGCGTCGCATTCGATGGCATGACCGCCGAGTTGAACGCGGAGCAGTTCAAGGAATATGTCCAGGACCTGAAAAGGTTGCAGCCATGGGCGCAGCCCATTTATGAGGTAACCGAGAAGGAGTAGGCCATGTGGGTGCGGTGGAGCGTCGAAGAGGGAATAGTCGAGGAAACGCCCGAGCAGGTGCAGGCCAGGGCGCTGGCTGACGACTGGCGGCGGCATGAATTTATGAGCCAGACTGACTATGTAAATTTCTTTTTACATAATTCCGACAAAAATATTGTCTCACGCCTACAATAAATTGCTACGTTTGTAGTACAGTAATACGTAACACAAGACACAAGGAGTAATCCAATGGCTAAAATAAAGACTATCCTGAAGACTCTCACCGTAGAACAACTCATCGAGGCCTGCTCCATCGTTAGAAAAGAGGGGCACCCAATAATGTCGCACATTCGTGATGTCACCGGGGCTGACAATAATGAAGGTCTGGAAGGTGTTGTATTGCACGATTGTTGGGAGGATATACGCGGTGGCAAGGACAAGGTACTGGTGGAGCAATTCACAATTTCATACAAGTTATGGTGTGCTAAGCGCAAAGACGACATGAAGGCTGGAAAGACCGTACCTGACCTTGAATTCATGGCAACCTGGGCGCTGGCAGATGTTGTGGCTTTTCTTGTTAACTGCTGGGAACTAGACTGGCAGGAAGAATATGCTACTCCCAGCCGCATTGACGACAGGGCCCCGGGCCTGGCGGTGCCTGACGTGGCCTATGCCACCCAGGAGGAAATTATCGATATGGTCAACAATGGCCATCTGAAAGTTCAAACTAAAAACTAATGAGGTAAAACATGACTCAGAAAAACAATAACCCATTCTTCGCCGCTCCCAGTGAGTCTGCGGACTTCGAACGTCTTGATGACGGCGCCTACAACGGCTGCTGTGTCGGTGTAATAGCCAGGGATTTTCCCGACTATAACGACCCCAGCGTGATGGTCACCAAGATTCAGTATATCTTCCAGGTCGCCGAGGGCGGTCAAACGTACTACTTCCGCACAAAGCCGATGAAGAACGTCATCAATGAGAAGTCCAATCTCTTCATTCTCATTAACACCTGGACAGGGGCGACCATGGACCGCATGCTCCAGGGCTTCAACTGTGACAAGATGGTAGGCTATGGCGCCCAGCTTGTCATCAACACCACGACCGGCAAGGACGGCAAGCAGTATGCCAACCTGGCCAACGTTCTGAAGTTGAAGAAGGGCGTGAAGGTCGCCCCTGTCCAGGATGCCATCCCTGCCTACCTGGTGAAGGACTGCACGGCCCAGGTCCTGGCCGAGGGCATCACGGTGAAGGCTCCCGATGTTGCGAAGGCCCCTGCAGCCGCCATGCCATTCCACCAGAACCCGGGTGCACCTGTAGCCAACCAGGGGCTGGTAGTTACACAGCCAGCGCCCAACCCGCAGGCAACCGCGGACGCGGTCGTGCCGGAGGCTGACGACTCTTCTGAAGACCTCCCATTTTGAACAAAGTAACATAGGCCCGCCCCCGCTTCTTTCATAGCTACCTCAACTAGGGGGCGGGCCTAGAATCTTCCACCAGGCCATCGCATGTGTCATCATGGGGGGTCGGCCCGGCCTGGTGGTTGCCATTGGGGGCCGGCCCCCCTTCTTTTTATGGGGGCAAAATGACTGAACAAGAAGAACTTGCTTATCTCGTGCAGATGGGCCTCGATGCCAGCGAGTACCGGCTGGAGCCGGGCGAGAACCACGACGCCATATACTACGAGTATCAGGCTCGCGTGAAGCGTCTGCTGGAATCCGTGACCGCCAGGAAGGCCGAGCGCAGGGCCGCCGTGTCAAAGACCATGGCCATCAGCGTGCATGGAAAACGCTGCCGCTACCCGATTGAGTGGCTGGAGAAGGTTCCCTTCAAGGGCAGCCCGACCGGATACCGTTGGGCCTTGAAAAAGGAGTTCGAGAATGAAGGCTGTGAAAAAATCTAAATTGAGGGGCATGAAATCCAGGCACCTGTCGATTCGAGTCGACGACAAATACGATGACGTGGTAGAATTCCTGAAGCTCCAGGATGGCGGTCTTTCCGCCTTCGTCGAGCGGGCACTTGAGCGCGTTCATCTCAACGAGGAGCAGCTCAAGGCGCTGAACGCCTACAGGGCGGCCCGCCAGCGCGTTGCCCGCTAGTCCTCGTTCGCGTTTATAATCAATCCAACCTCACAAATTTCCTGGCTGTTCAGGCCAGGCACCTGCTCGACGTCCTGCGACGGCAGGTCTTCGTCCTCGACAATTTCTATGTCGTGGGGCCCCTGCAAACCCGGCACCTCCTCGCGCACCTGCCTGGCGACCTCGAAGGCAAGCGCCTTGTCGTAGCTCCAGAATAAAGGCACCCCGCGAACAACCACGTTCCAGCAGCCGCTGGTGTCGTGGCTCCGGCGGGTTATCGCCGTACCCATGTCCAGCAGAATCTTGGATAAAATCTTCCTGGCAAAGTACAGGAAGACTGACAAGTAGAATGCGTTATAGACTGCCTTCATTCTTTTTCTTCCTTCCCAGCTTATAGTTGACCTCGTAGGTCCTGGGGAATTTCTCAGCCAGTTCTGGGCTCCGCCTTATCTTGTTTATGAGCTTCTTGCGCACCTTGCGGTCCGGCTCCAACCAAATGAGCAAGTCTGCGTCTTGTGAATATCCTGTCGAAGTCAGCCACGCCTCCCAGGTCGGTGGGGTGAAGCCCAGCTCGATGGCCTCGTCACGCTGCTCCTCGTATTCCTCGCGGACCCTGGCAGCCATGTAGTCCATCCGGACGGTGTCCAATGGGACATGCTTGTAGTAACGATGCTCGCGGGCGGCCAGGTAAAGCGGGAATCCGGCCTCGGTAGCCACGGTGTCGCCATAGTACGGGTGGTGAATGTCTTCGGCCTTCAAGACGGCATCCATTTGCCGTATCACTTTTCCGGCAGAATTGTACATGACACTCCAGCAAGAGCTCAGAACGTTATTGAAGAAGGGATAAGAGAAATTATAGGTATGCTTCTTCACCTTGAATTCGATAAAGTGTTCATAGGTGTCAAGCATCACGCTGTCCACCAGTTCGTCCTTGAATTCGTCCTTCAGGCCAAAGAAGTGCTTACGGCCTAACATATAGTAGGTCGCCATGCGCACTGCCCTCCAGAGGTTCTGGGTGGCGGTCTCGTCCGAGCGAAGCTGGAAGCGTTGCTTACCCATGACTACACAAGGTCGAAAGCGACCTGGTTGCTGGGGCTCGCGCCCCATGTGTCGACATACCTGCCAACGCAGGCGTCTGATTCCATTATGCGCCCGTCCTTCAGCAGGAAGTCCCAGCCGGCATTGACGAGCTTGTTGTAGGTGTCCCTGTCCTTGAGCATGCGGAGCTTCTCGTCGAGCACCTCGATACTGGCGCCCTGCTCCACCCAGCACAGCTCGGGCGTTGCGTTGTATGGGCTGTCCGGGAAGATGCTCCCCAGGAACGCGGAGCTGCACACGGCAGCCTCGACGTAGCGCAGGTCGCTCCTGCATCGGTTCAGCTCGTTCGGCACGAGCGGGGCTATGACCAGGTCAGGCTTGAGCCTGCATACCAGCGAGGCGAAACGGTTGGGCGTGACCCATGGCAACGACCTGACCTTGTCCTGGATTTCATTCCACAGGAAGCTCGGGTTGCCCATCTGGGTCAGCTGAATGTCGCCTTCTTTCACGTGCTTGATGACCCACTCGCGCCATTCGGCGCTGGCGTAGTCGCCCAGCTGTTCCGGCACGTCGTTGCCCTTCTCGTCCTTGTGTGCGGGCACGGCATGCTGCGGGCAGGCCGTCAGCACCAGGTGCAGCTTGGTCAGGTCCTGCTGCAGCGGGGGCCTGCGTTCCAGGTTCCACATGCTGCGTGCCACGGCGTTGGGTATGATGACTACGTTCGTGGCACCGCTGGCCCGGAACTTGTCGGCCAGGTACCTGTTGGTGGTCGTGACCACGTCGGACAGCTTGATGCATTCCACGCTGGCCTGGTTGTGGCGCTCGTCCCACTGCTTGGCGGCGAAGGCCTCGAAGCAGCTGTCGCCATCGCGTACCACGGTCGCGCCGTATGGCATGTCGTCGAAGTCGTTGATGATTCTGAATCCAAACTTGGCCTGGGCGGCCTTGAGCTGCTTGATGAGTTCCAGCCCCTGCCAGCCTGCGCAGGACTTGAGTACGATGGCCCTGGTCGCGTTGAGTATTCCCGGTTCCAGCAATGGCGATGGCACCTCGATGCAGTGCAGGCCCAAATTTTCAAACCAGTTCAGGGTGAAGGCCGGCATGCTTGCGCGGTAGAAACGGCAGCCGCTGCCTCCAGAGGTTACGACCTGGACGAATGGCTTCGATGGATTTATGTCTGCTTTCATATAAATTTGCTCTCCTTAATTACAGGGAATGTCACATGCTGCTTCCAGTACTGCAAGAACTGCTGCCTGGCCTGCTCGAAGTCTGGTGTCATCTGGCCCTGGCTGTCGTGCTTGCATCGCACGTCCGCCACGCCGACCTTCATGCCCATCTTCAGGCACTGAAGGCACGCGTCGACGTCGTAGAGGTAGCGCCAGCTGCCAAAGTCATGGTACTCGTACCTGGTGATAAATTCGTCACTGAAGACCATGAAGCAGCCGTCCACGCTGGCCACGTCCGAACGGTATCCCGGGAGGTCCAGCATGGGGTAGCTTCCACCCTTGCCGTCGCCCTGTATGATGGCACCGACCGCGCAGATGCTCCTCATCGGATTCCACCAGGTGCAGCTGTCGTATAGGCACAACGTGCCTATGAGCCCAGCCACTCCGACGTTGTCGACGCGCATGCGCTGGCATTGGGCGGGTATGGCCTCCGGTGTCTCGACGACCAGGTCCTGGTGGTGGAACACGTAGTAGTCGGCCTGGTAGTCCTTCAGGCGGTATATCTTGTGTGCGAGGGTCTCGCCCTCGGTCTCGTTCTCCAGGTAGATGACCCCCTCGAGGGGCTTCTCCGGCTTCCTTATGACTGGAATAAATTCAAGTATCTTCATACCACTAAACTATGGCATTTAGGGGTATGTTTATATGTACTTGACCGATTTTTACGGGGTCCAGCCCTGCGCGGTCGCCCAGGCGGACAGTGATGTGAAGAATTTGTAGTCTACCGTGACAGAGCTTCCGTTTGCCGCAAATTCGATGGAGGAGCCGTCAAGAGTTAGACTACTGTTGTTATTCTTCATATAGGCTCCGCTGTATGTCCAGTTTGAAGATTTATCTATATCCCCAAGGTACCGCAAATTCAAACCAGATGCACTGTAAGACCCCTCGTACAGGTATTGGGAACCGTAGTTTGTTTGGATTAGGGCTCCGTCGTAATTGTACATTGTTATAATCCGGTCATCACCAACCCCATTTGCGGGGTGCCTAATCATAATGGCACTCGTGCTGGCTTGCAGACCGTTGTACTCGTTAAGCTCCATTTCAATCTTGGGGCTATAGGTGAGCGAACCGGACCATGTTTCTAGGCTGCCTATGCGTATGTGACCACCCGGATTCAGTACGTTTCGGGCTGGAATATCGAGGTCGATTCCTGAACTAAGTCCTAGTGGAGATGCCGTAGTGCCAGAGCCTGATAAGTTTCCGTCGTGGTCAATACCTGTCATGCCACCGCCCACTGCGCTACCGTTGATAGCAGTGATTGCAGAGGCTGTGTCGTAGGACCACGCGATGCTTTGCTGTGCGTCGATGTTGGACCGCGCCTGGGCCTGCTGGGCCGAGTCGAAGTTCTGTGCAGTGCTTGCAAGTACCTTGTTGATTTGCTCGCTCATCTAGTTCCTCCTAGGGAGTCCAGCCCTGGGCCGTCGCCCATGCGGAAAGTGCCGACAGCCAGTTCAGGCCGGTGCAGGGCAGGCTGCTGCCTCCGCTGATAAATATCGGGGTGCTGGCATCGCCTGCATCGCCCGGCACGCGGCACACGTCGTTCTGTGTTATGGTGGCGCTGCCTGCGGAGCCGTCGAGCTTGAACCAGCCGCTAACCTGTTCGAAGCCAGGCGCGAAGAAGTACCGGCTCATCGCGAAGACGGCCGTGCCCGAGTAGTCGCCCGTGCCGGTCCAGTCCGTGGTGATTGCGGTCATGTCCGCTGTCGTCCCGGCCGTGAATGAGGACCTGCCGTCACCCAGGTCGGTGTAGGCCGGAATCATCTCGATGCCGCCAAGCATGAAGGCCGCGCCGGTAGACGTGCCGCTGACAGGGGCTCCGTGCGAGTATGCCGTGAGGGCCCTGGCGGTGATTTTGTCCTCGGTATGGCTTGTGACCACGCCGGAGGCGTAGGCCGTTAACCTCTGGCCCGGGAAGATGATGCCCGTGCCTGCGGTCCAGAACCAGTCCGCATTGTAGTCGTTCAATGGCAGGAAGTGGTCCGGACTTGAGGTGTCCGTGTCCAGCTGGGCGGACTCGATTGCGGATACCTCGACCGAGTGCTGCGTGGGCTCGAAGATGATGCTGAAGTCGGTGTCGTGCCCGGATATGCTGCTGCCCAGTACCGAGGTGTGGAAGAAGTTGGACTTGTTCGACGTCATCAGGAATCCGGAAGGATTGCCTGACATCGGGTAGAAAGTCGACGAGGCGCTGGGCACCAGGTAGTCGGCCGAGGTAGGGATGTCGTCCTTCCAGGCCAGCTCCCTGACAGCGGACTCGTTCACCACCACGTCCTCGCTTGACAGGCGTAAACCTGCCTGCACAAAATTCGTCGAATTCGAAGAAAGCTTCACTGCCGATATCGGGTTCGACCCGATGGCGCTGGACATGATGAAATCTATGTTGTAGCTGGTGCTCCAGCCTGTCGCCGTCTCCACCCATACCTGGTTGTCGTGCCCCCCGGATTCCGTGAGGTACAAGCTGTAGGTGCCTGGGTATGTTACATTGATGGTGCCGGTCACGCGACCGGATTCGAAGTCATAGTTGGTCAGGTTGTTCAGTACGTTCGCTGTGCGGTAGCTCCCGGTCACCCCGCCTGTCACGTTCACGCCTGGCTCGACACGGCTGGAAACGTCGATGGCGGAATTGGTGCCCTCGATATCGGAGCCTGTCACCCAGATGGTGCCGTAGTCACTGGTTACAGAACCACCGCCACCGCCTGTGCCCAGCGAGCTCAGGGGCCTTCCCAGTGTGTCGTACTTGGCCACGTTGGCAGTGAGCGAGCTCCTGGCAGTGGTGCCGTCGCTCAGTGAGCTGAGCGCACGTCCGATGCTGTCGTAGTATGCACTCTCCGCCTGCCTTGCAGTACTGGCACTGTAGGCCGTGCCTGCGGACTTGGCGGACTTGGCGGTATCGGCGGACTTGGCGATGGTAGCCTCGAAGGCGGAGTTGGCGGATTGGGCATGGACTGCGTGTATCACGTTGCCGTTTATTTTGAATACGTATCCGGAGGCGGTATCGATAGACAGTGACGTCACCACCTGTGCGCTGGTGTCCAGCTTGCCGCTGGCTGCGCTTTCCGCGTAGCTCGACGCGATGGCCGATACCGTCGCGGAGTCGACCCCGCCGGCCGTGCTGTCGATAATGGCGGAGCCGTCGATGCTCGATATGTAGCTGCCCGAGTACCCGAAGGTCAGGGCCGGCTGCAGGCCGGCAGTGGAAGTGATGAACTGGGCCGTGGCCGTCTCGTCAAGCTTGCCGGATACCGAGCTGTCCACGTATGCCGTGGTGGCATACCCGGCAGGAACGGCCGTCAGGAACGTGCCGGAAACTGAAGAGAAGGCCGAAGTGTCCAGCTTGCTGGTCAGGCTGGAATTGAAGGCATAGTCGCCTGCAGGCTGCAGCCCTGCCGTGCTGGTGATGAAGTCACCGGTCGCGGTCTTGTCCAGCTTGTCGGCCAGGTCGCCGGTCGTCGCGTATGCGGACATGTCCGCCGTGTGGACGAAGTCCGACGTGTCGATGTTGCCGCCGATGGCGCTGCCAGAGATGGCCGTGATGTCCGTGCCACTGTACTCCAGGGCCGACCAGGGTATGCGCGATTCCACGCCCATGCCGGCGTAGCCGCTGGCGATGGCGCTCATGGCCGGCGCCGCGGCCGAGCCGAGTAGAAGGTTTCCAAGTGACAGTGCTCCCATAAATTCTCCTTAAACCCCTGTGTATCCCGTGTAGCCGCTGGTAGGCGTTCCGAAGGTGTAGTTGTAGGCGTCCGCCAGCACGTAGCCCGTAGGTCCGCAAGCAGAAACGGTTCTCTCCAGTTCACCTGCCGATATCTGGTATGATTCCGTCCACATCGGATTACTGGTGGAAGGGCCGCTCGAATATGTGGTTCCAAAGTTTCCCGAAGCGCTATGAAGTAGTCTGAATGATGCACCAGCATCCTCCCATCGCTGTACACCGGTATAGTCGGCTGTGAACACGCCTGTAGTAGTCAGGTCGTATTCCGGGAATGGATGGGTGCTGCCGGCTTCTGCTGTATAAGTCCATGCTGGCCAGTATTCCGGCCCGGGATTATCATGGTAAAGCGGGTCTGCACTGTCGCCAGAGTAGCCGTTTATTTTGTAGTCATTCCCGTATGGGTTCGCCCAGAGGAACACATATATCTCGTCATAGTCCCGCATCTCGTAAGACTGCCACCCGCTCTTCCAATCCAGCTCGGCTGCCGGCAGGCCAATTGAGCCTGCCGCGTTTGCCGTGTATGTATAGTTTCCAGAAATGTCCCATTTTATATAGGCCGTAGCAGAAGGGGTGCTCAAGTCGGGAGTCTTAGAAAGAGTAAACACCGCCAGACCCTGTATGGAGCTCCAACCATATAAATTGAATGTCCTGTCTGAGGATATTATACCCGTGAATTGCAGGGTGTCGGCCGACTTGAACGTGCTCCATTCACCTGCATATAGTGGCACGCCTGAATTTTCCGGATATAACCCTGTCGTATATGCGGTCGACGTGGTGATTACAGGAATCTCCTTCTGCACGGCCGTAAAGGGGCATTCATAGGAGAAGTGCCCCGTGGCCAAGAAGGAGCTGTTGATGGAAGCCGTAGGTGGGGTCCAGCCTGTCTGTATTGAGGCGATAAGGGAAGGGCATGAGCTCAGCACGGAGCCCTCGGGCACGGTCACTCCCTTGGAGCTGATAGCGCTCAGGATGTCGTTGCGGCATCCGCTGATTCTGGATATCTCTTCTGCGATTGATGACTCTGGCATCATGTCCTCCCTAGATTGCGTCGAGCAGCGCGGTCACGCCGCTGAGCTGTGCGGACAGAGAAGTGATTGAGCTGACAAGGCCTATGCCCGTCGCGTCGGCCGTGGAGCTGAACATTGTTATCTCGCCGTTCTTTGTCACAAGCATCAGGTCATGCCTTGCGCCGGTCGCCGTACCGTCGCCGATGACGAACGCGGCGGACTGCCCGGTGGTAGTGTCGCCGTCTGTGTGTAGGTTGTATGTACCGAACGCAGTGGCGGAGTTTACTGCCAATCCGAACCAGCCGGCGGCAAGGGAGTGATTCTTTGCACTGTTCGAATGTCCTATGCTTACACTCTGTCCAGATGCTGAGTTTCCGCCACCGATTGAATGGCTCCAGCTTAGTGCATAATTGCCGGTACCCAAGGATACAGAGCCCATTTCGGCCCTGCTTCCTGTTCCAATCGCTATGGCTGTATTGACAGCACTAGCTTGATATGTCAGGGCCACACTTAAAAAGTTGGCTGTATTCTGGTTACCGACTGCCATACTGTCATAGTAGGCGGAGTTCTTCCATCCCATTGCCACTGAGTTGGTGTTTGCAGAACATTCGCTGCCCTGTGCAAACGATACGTAGGTCGCCGTGAGCGCGCTTCCTATGGCCAGAGAGGTCGCGCTCTTCTCGACATAGTCGCCAGTAGCTCCGCCACCCCAGCTTGCCGAATTGCTGGACACGGTGTCAATGACGCCGGATACGTTGGACGACAGCGCGTAAGCGCTCATGGCCGAGCTGTCCTGCTTGCTGCTGGCCGCACTTTCGGCGTACGAGCTGGCAATGGCCGAGCAGACGGACGGCGTTACGCCACCCGTGGCCTCCGTAAGTATCATGTCTCCTATAGTAACCAAAGCCATAAAATCTCCTTAGTAGAAGTAACGGAATCCGCCGTCATTCTTGAAGTTGCCGTTGTATAGTACACCGTATGCGTCGGATAGTCCCGTCCAGTTCTCTATCGGTACGTTGGTCACCAGGAACAGGAAGAAGACGTTCGCGTTGGGGTTGAACGTACCGTACGTCCTCGTTACGGGTCCGTAAGTTGAG
>ERZ808034.90-NODE-90-length-12349-cov-5.223191_pt1 | contig 12349 bp, 16 predicted proteins | sample MGYA00380188_ERZ808034 | MGnify/ENA primary metagenome ERZ808034 (study PRJEB31490, sample SAMN06133380) | cow dung metagenome | isolation source: M12 | host: cow | place: China: Chengdu | collected 2015-05 ...
ATAGCAATATATAAAAGACTTTACTGAAAATCGCTAAAATCATTCACTTTATTCACTCCCTGTCCCCTGTACGGAAATAAAACTAAAATTTTTTAGAAAAGTTTGCGAAAATCTCTTGACAACTAAACTTTTTTAGTGTATAATGAGTACACTTGAAAAGGAGAAATCATTATGTTTATTAACGAAGCAATCAAACAGGTTATGAAAAACAAAGGCGTTACGCTCTCAACAATGGCAACGGCTATCGGGAAGAAACGCCCCAACGATGTCAGTGCAAGGCTTGCCTATAAAAATATGTCGATTTCGTCTGCTATCGAAATGTTAGGTGTTCTCGGTTACGAAGTAGTAGTTCAGGAAAAGAGAGCAGGAAGCAGACGGGATGACCAAATCGTGATTACTATTGCAGGTGATGAAGAATGATTTACGGCTATATTCGTATCTCCACCACCAAGCAAGAAAAGGGAAACTCAAAAGAAGATCAAAACAACGCTATCGCTTCCCGATACCCTGATGCTTTTATCATTGAAGAAACATATAGCGGTGCAAAAGAACGCCCGAAGTTTCTCAAACTGCTCAACGAATGCAAGCAGGGCGATACGATAGTCGTAACGAAACTCGATAGGTTCTGCCGTTCCACCAAAGAGGGTTTGGAATATATAGACTTCCTGAAAGCCAAAGGTGTGAATGTGCATATTCTCAATATGGGACTTATCGAAGATACCCCTATGGGACGGCTCATTGTTACCAATCTACTTGCTTTCGCAGAGTTTGAACGTGCAATGATAAAGGAACGCACGGATGCAGGAAAAGCCATTGCCCGATTAAAGCCGGGCTATAAAGATGGTAGGCACAAAATCGAAGTCCCCGATTTTCCCGAATTTTACAAAAAGACAGTTGACGGCGAATTGACTGTCGCAGAAGCCTATAAACAGTTGGGTATCACGAAAGCCAAGTGGTATAGGCTCTGTAAGGAGATAGCAGTATGAAATTGAGCGATAAAACCAAGAAAACCTTGAAAATCATAGGCTTCGTTCTTTTAATGGTGCTTATGGTTGTAGGGATATTTCTGTACTACCCCATCATTTTCCCGATTGTAATTTTCGTATTTTTCTTTGAACGTGAAAAACGCTCGGGACAGAAAAAGAGTTCTCCACCGCCTACGGAAAACGATGTGGAAAACTTTGAAACAATAGACGATTAAGACCTGCGGAAGTAGTCGCAGGGAACAGCCAAAAAGGGCTATAAGCATAACGCTTGTAGTCCTTTATTTTTTTTTCAGGAGAAATAAAATGGATATTATACTTAACAACGCCATTCTCGCTCAAATAAAAAAGAAGCCGAATGACTTTACCGCATACGAAGATTTGTTCTCGATATGCCGCAACGATATTGAAACAAATAAAAAAGAAGCCCTGCAATATAGCACAAGGCTTCGTGAAATCTGTGAACAGAATATAAGGAAACTTGACGGGGATATTATACCTAAACTTATCGACCTTGTAAGGCGAACGCTTCTCTTTGAAGCCCCTCACCTGTTCGACAGTTATATGCTCTATCTCGAAATCAACCGTAAACCGAATGAACGCTTCTACAAACCCCGTAGGAAAAAACTCAAAATAGTAGTTGATGCCATTCAGGAACTCGTGGACGATGAGTTGGACGAACTCTTTATCTCAATGCCTCCCCGTGTTGGTAAGACTACGCTTATAATGTTTGCACTTACTTGGATAATGGGTAGGGACTCTGAAAGGTCGAACCTTTATTCCGCATACTCTGATGTTATCACTTCGGCTATGTATTCAGGTGTGCTTGAGGTAATTAACGATAGCCATACATACACTTGGCACGAAATATTCCCGAATAGCAAGATTGCGAACACCAACGCAAAAGACGAAATCGTAAACATTGACCGTAAAAAGAGATACCCCTCGCTGACCTGTCGTTCTTTGTATGGTACGCTGAATGGTGCTTGCGACTGTAACGGCTTCCTTGTCAGCGATGACCTTATCGGCGGTATCGAAGAAGCACTCAACAAAGACAGACTTGTTTCGGCGTGGTCGAAAGTAGATAACAACCTTATCCCCCGTGCGAAAGAACAGGCAAAGAAATTGTGGGTTGGTACTCGTTGGTCTATAATCGATCCTGCCGGGTTGCGTATGGACTTACTTGAAAACGATCCTGCGTTTGCGAACTGTCGATATAAGATTATCAACATTCCTGCTCTCGATCCTATCACGGACGAATCCAACTTCGAGTATGACTACGGCGTAGGTTTCTCTACGGAGTATTATCGTCAACGCCGTGCATCGTTTGAACGTAATGACGATATGGCTTCTTGGAATGCTCAATATATGGGCGAACCTATCGAGCGTGAGGGTACTTTGTTTTCTCCCGGCGATATGCTTTTCTTTAACGGCGTACTTCCCGATACTGAACCCGACAGAATATTTATGGCTGTCGATCCTGCGTTCGGCGGTGGGGACTTCGTTTCTGCACCGATTTGTTTTCAGTACGGTAATGTCGGCTATATTCCCGATGTAATATTCGATGCTTCTGATAAGAAAATTACCCGTCCACGAGTAATAGAAAAAATTCTAAAATACAAAATACAAGCAGCGAGATTTGAAGCGAATAATGGTGGCGAAGATTACAAGGAATGGATAGAAAACGAACTCAAAAAATTAGGGTATCGGTTGAATATAACTTCCAAAAAAGCACCTACCAACAAGCGAAAGGAACAGCGTATTTTCGATAAAGCACCTGAAATACGAGAACTGTATTACTTGGAAGCAGGGAAACGCTCGAAAGAATACAATATGTTTATGCACAACCTGTTTGCGTTCAAAATCACGGGTAAAAACAAGAATGATGATGCCCCTGACTCGTTGGCTATGCTTATCGAGATGCGTGAAGAAACAGTCGGTTTTAAGCCCGAAATCTTCCAAAGACGGTTCTAAAATTGTAAATTTTTACTCTCTAATGGTTTATTTTTTAATTTTTTACCGAAAAACCATTGACAACGGCTTTCAAAATGATTATAATACTTGGTAGAAAGTATTCTATAAGGAGGGGTATATTATGTCTGTTAAATCGAGAGCGAATATGACCGGGCGTAAAGTTATTTACACGGATGTTGATACTATTACTGCCGAAAATGTCGTTGACGTTTTGAAAATCGCTGTAATCACACACGCTTTCAACAGGGATGCTATCGACTTTCTTTATGAATATAACAACGGCAATCAGCCTATCTTACAGAGAGTAAAAGAAGTTCGCCCTGAAATTAACAACAAAATCGTTGTCAACAGAGCGAACGAAATCACTTCTTTTAAGGTCGGGTATCTTCTCGGCGAACCCATACAGTATGTAAGCAGAGATTCTGAAAAGAACGACCTTACCGATAAAATCACGCAACTTAACGAGTTTATGTATGCGGAAGATAAAGCGGCAAAAGATAAAGAACTTGCAGATTGGTTTACCATTTGCGGAACGGCTTATAGGATGGTCTTACCTAAACAAGTCGTTGACGATTCTCCTTTTTATATTTTTACGCTTGATCCCCGTCAAACTTTCGTGGTTTACTATAACGGGCTTGGGAACAAACCCGTTATGGGGGTTAAGTATGTAGAAAGAAACGATGGAAAAGTCGTATTCAGCGTTTACACTGAAAAGGAATACTTTGAAATCGTTGATTTTGAAATCGTCAAACAAGAAGCCCACATTTTAGGTGCTATTCCTATTGTAGAATATCCTGCTAATAACGCTCGTCTTGGAGCGTTTGAAGTAGTTCTTCCCCTGCTCGATGCTTACAACCTTGCAGTTTCAGATAGAATGAATGGTCTTGAACAGTTCATTCAGTCCCTGATTAAGTTTGTAAACGTGGACATCACGGAAGAAGAATTTGAAAAACTTAAAGAGTTAGGCGGTATTAAGTTCAAAAGCACTTCTGAAAACCCTGCTGATGTGGACTACCTTACCCCTGAACTCAATCAGACGAACACTCAAACGATTTTGTCTGATATGTACCAAACTATCCTTACTATTTGCGGTATGCCGAATAGAAACGGCGGCAGTTCTACGAGCGATACAGGCTCTGCCGTAATTATGCGTGATGGTTGGGAAGTTGCGGAAGCAAAAGCGAAAGATACCGAGCAGATGTTCAAGCGTTCTGAAAAGGCTACCTTGCGTTTGGCTTTGAAGATTTGTCAAACCTTTGCGAAGTTAGACTTGAAAGTTATGGACATTGATTTGAGATTTACCCGTAGAAACTACGAGAATATCTCGAATAAATCAACGGTTCTTACTCAAATGCTCGGCAGTGGTAAGATCCACCCGAAATTGGCTTTCCAACACTGCGGTATGTTTGCCGATGCTGAACTTGCTTACAAAATCAGTAAGGAATACGCCGAAGAACAGGAAAAGAAAATGCAGGAACAGCAAGCCAAACAACTCGCTGCTCAAAAAGGTGGAGGTACGGGTAATGACGGGAATGGAAACGGCAAGAAAAACGAACCCACAGAACCCACCGAATAAAGATTGGGTTCTTGCCATTGAAGCCATAATCAAACGTGGCAATGTGGCAGAAGTCAAAAAAGAAAAAGATAACATAGTGGTCGTTGAAATTAAACGACAAGTTAAGAATAAGACCGCTATAATTGGTTAGTGGGACACAGCCAACAGGGGCTATCGAATAGGCAAAATTGTCTATTTGGTAGCCCTTTTTGATTTGGAATTATGCCGAAAGGCTGAAATTTGGTTAGAGAAAACCGAAATCGCAAAGTCAGACAAGACTTAAAAACAGAAAAACATAGTCAGAGAAGACTCAAATCGCAGGAGGTATTTTATGACACTCAAAGAATTACTCGGTGATGCTTACAAGGATGGAATGTCTTTGGAAGAGGTCGAAACGGCACTTAAATCCGTCAATTTGCCCGGAGATGAAGCATTAAGAAAAGAACTCGAAAAGAGTAAAAAGGCAACCGACAAGGCTACGGCAGAGGCGGCTGATTACAGAAGAAAGTATCAGGAAAAGTTGACCGCCGAAGAAGCAGAAAAGGAAGCGAGAGCAGAAGAAACCAAGAAACTTCAAGACGAACTCTCTGCACTCAAAGCCCGTGAAGCCCTTGCGAACCACAAATCTCAATTCCTTGCTTTGGGGTATGACGATGCACTTGCAACGGAAACCGCACAGGCTATGGTGGATGGCGATATGGCGAAAGTGTTCGCTAATCAGAAGAAGTATCAAGATGCTCAAAGGGCATCTATCGAAGCAGAACTTCTTTCTCGCACCCCCACTCCCCCTGCCGGAAAAACTCCCGAAGTTATGGATGCAGCAAAATTCGCCACACTTGGCTACGAGGGTAGAATGAAACTTCTCAACGAGAACCCTACGCTTTACGCCGAGTTGGACAAAGCAACAGAAAACTAAAAAAAAATAATTATAAGGAGTAAACAATTATGTTATTCGATGTAAAAAACTTTAACCCTAATGTGTTTGGGAAGTATGTATCGACTATCCCCAACACCAACCTCAACGAACTCTATAAGTCGAAAGCAATCAAGCGTGATAGCCGTCTTAAAGCACTTTTCAATCCGCAGACGGGTTCTTTCAAAGGTACGCTTCCTTACTTCGGCAGACTTTCCGGTAAGCCCGACAACTACGATGGCGGCACGGACATCAACGCAAGCACTCCCGATACTTACATTCAGGAATTTATCGTAACGGGTAGAGCGAAAGGCTTCCTTGAAAAAGATTTCAGTTCTGATATTACGGGCGGCGTTCCTTTTATGGACAAAGTTGCCGCAGGTATTGCCGAATATTGGGCAGAAGTATATCAGGGCGGTTTGCTTTCCGTACTCAAAGGTATCTTCGCTATGACCGGTACGGGCAATGCGGACTTCGTTGAAAAGCACACCCACGATGTATCGGCAGTTGGCGATGGTGCATTCGGTGCAACCACGCTTAATACCGCACTTCAAAGAGCAAGTGGCGATGCGAAGTCGCAGTTCTCGATTGCATTTATGCACTCGAAAGTTGCAACCGACCTTGAAAACTTGCAGTTGCTTGAATACCTCAAGTACACCGACAAGGCAGGTATCACGAGAAACCTTACTCTCGCAACCCTCAACGGCAGAATCGTTATCGTTGATGACGGTATGCCTACCGAAGTTGGCGATAACGGCGTAGTTAAGTACACCACCTATGTTCTCGGTGAGGGTGCTATCACTCTTGAAGATGTAGGTGCGGAAGTTCCTTACGAAATGGACAGAAACCCTGCAAAGAATGGTGGCGAAACCACTCTTTACACTCGCCGTAGATTCGTTATCGCTCCTGACGGCATTTCGTTCGTTGGCACTCCTGCTACCAAATCTCCTACCGATGCGGAACTCGAAGCAGGTGCGAATTGGTCGCTTATGCACAACGGTCAGGACGGCAACAAGAAAGCGTTCTTCCCTCACAAGAAGATTGCTATTGCGAAGATTATCACGCTTTAAGCGTGGAAAGATGGAGGTAGGCTATGACGAACGCTGAAAAATTGACATTGCTCAAAAATATGTACGGCGATAGCGAAGATGAAGCGGTCTTAACTGCCTACCTTTCTATCGCCGCCGGGACAGTATTGAAACGCCTTTACCCTTTTGACGATACGAAAACCGAAAACGACATTCCTGCTAAATACCACACTACCCAAGTAAATATCGCTAACTATCTTCTCGGTAAGAGAGGTGCAGAGGGCGAAATAAAACACAACGAAAACGGAATTGAACGCACATACGAAAGTGGCGATGTCCCTGAAAGTATGCTGAAAGACATTATTCCGCATTGTGGGATGTTGTAATGAGAACTTTGAAGAAAAATCAACGGAGTTTTTATTACTATTTATACAGGGATAAGGTGGATGCCGTTGACAAGGACGGCTATCAAACAGGCGAGAAAGTCTTGAGGTATCACGTTCCCGTTGAATGCAAAGGCAATATCTCCGCAGGAGTTGGCGAAAAGCAGGTTGAGTTGTTCGGCTCGAATGTCAAATACGAAAGAGTAATCATAGTGGATGACATTAACTGCCCGATTGACGAAAACTCTATTCTCTGCGTAGATATTCAGCCCGAACCCTATAACGCCAACGAAACGCCCGTTCACGATTATATTGTTAAAGCCATTGCAAAATCGCTCAATGTTTTTGCAATAGCCATAAGCAAGGAAGTCCCTGATGAGAATTAAAGTCAATTTGGGGAATGTATCAGAAGCCATAAAGCAAGTCGAAGAATTCCGTAAACGCTTCCACGAGAAGCGAAAACTGTTTCTTCAACGGCTTGCAGAAATCGGCATTGCCGAAGCCGAAACACGATTTAGAACCGCACAATATGACGGCACTAACGATGTTAAGGTGGAAGAACCGATTTGGGTGGACGATAACCGGGTAATTGTGAAAGCATCGGGCAGTAGCATTCTCTTTATCGAGTTTGGATCGGGTGTTCACTATGCCGCACAATCGCACCCACAGGCTACCGAGTTCGGCTACGAACGTGGTGGCTACGGGCAAGGTCGTGGTAAGAATGACTTTTGGTATTATCAGGGAGAACCCGGAACGAACGGGCAACCGCCAAAAGACGAACGCTTGAGGGAAAAAGGTTTGGTTTATACTCACGGCAACCCTGCAAACCGCTGTATGTGGGAAGCAGGAAAGAAAATACGCTCTGAAATTTTGAAAATCGCAAAGGAGGTGTTCGGTAGTGATTGATTGCGAAAACGAAATTTATACCATAGTTAAGACGAAAGTAGAAGCCGTTTACAAAGGCATTCACTTCACAAGCGAACCCACATACTCTCCTGCGGAATTTCCTTGTGTGGCGTTGTACGAAGCCGATAACAGTTCTTACGATAAAACGAAAGACAGTAGCGGTAAGGAAAACCACGCACAGGTTATGTACGAAGCCTATGTGTTCTCAAACAAAAAGCAGGGGCGTAAAACGGAATGCAAGAACATTTTTAAGGTTGTGGACGAAGCAATGTCTGCTATCGGGTTTACTCGATTGACTAAACAACCTTTTAACACCGACAATGTATCTCGGCTCATTGGTCGATATATCGCTGTCATTTCAAAAAATAAAGAAATATTCAGGAGGTAATAACTATGATTAGTTATAAAACATTCTTAATGATTGCGGAAACCGCAAATGCTTACACGAAACTCGTGGACATTAAAGATTTCCCCGATTTGTTCGCTGTTCCTGAAAAGTTGGAAAAGACCACTCTTTCTGACAGAGGACACGTTTACGATGAGGGTATCGAAGCCAACGATCCGTTGGAGTTCACGGCAAACTACACCAAAGAGGACTTCGATAAACTTCGTGCTATGAAAGGCGAAGAAAAGAATTTCGCTATTTGGTTCGGTGGCACGGAAAACGGCGATACTACCACTCCTACGGGCAGTGATGGTAAGTACAAGTGCAAAGGCAAGTTGAACGTAAGTATTGTCGGCAAGGGCGTAAACGAAGTTCTCGAAATGAAGATTTCCATTACCCCGTCCACCGCACTTACGGAAGATAACGCAGCATCTTAATTCACGGAGGTAAATAACAATGGCAAAACAGATTAAGTTCACGATTAACGATAAACATTATACGCTTGAATACACCCGTAAGAGCGTTGAAATCTTGGAAAAACAGGGTTTCACTATCGGGGATGTAACGGATAAACCTATGAGCGTTCTCCCTCAACTTTTTGCAGGGGCGTTCTTGGCTCATCACAAGTTCGAGAAACGAGAAGTAATTGACGGTATCTTTGCCAAGATGAAAAACCGTGAAGAACTTTTCTCGACTCTCGTTGAAATGTATAATGAACCCCTTTTAGCGATTATGGCAGAACCGGAAAGCGATGAGGGAAACGTGGATTGGACAGTGAATTAGTAAGTGATTCACTGCCCGTAGGCGAAAACGGGGGTGCAAAGGAATCTTTCGCCCCCGTAAAAACTTACACGGAACAATTTTACGAGGTTTTCCCCTATTATCTTTCAATAGGAATGACCGCAGACGAGTTTTGGAATCAGGACTGCACCTTGACGAAATATTATCGCAAGGCTCACGCTATGCAGTTAGATCGTAAAAACGAAGAATTATGGTTGCAAGGTATGTACATTTACGAAGCGTTATGCGATGTATCGCCTTTACTTCACGCTTTCGCTAAACAAGGTACAAAACCGTTGCCATACCCGAACGAACCTTTCCCCCGTACCGAGAAAGAAGCCGAACTTCGTGAAATCAAAGCAAGAGAAGCAAGGTTTGAAATGGCAAGGGCAAGAATGGCTTCACGGGCTAACAAAAATAAAGAATAAGGAGGTACAAAGCATATGGATAACACCATTGATTCTTTACAGATAGATATAGTTGAATCTGCTACCACTGCGGATAAGAGTATAGATGCTTTGGTATCTTCACTCAAAAAGTTAGACCGCATTGGCAAGTCTAACTCTTTTTCTATTATCCAAAAACAATTAAAAGGTATTGCAAAGGTAAACTTCGATACACTTGAAAGTCAAATTACTTCCATTACGAAGAATTTGGATAAACTTAAAAGTTATCAAAACTTCCTGAACAATATCAATCTCGGCACTCCTACTATCGACACTACGGCTGTAAGTGCAGGTGTTGATTCTGCTGTTGCAGAAGTAAACCGTGCAAGAGAAGAAGTGTTAAACGTGGGAGAACGCTTTGGAGAAGCCGCAAACACCCGTCCTGAATGGCTTGATGATGTTCAAACTCAATGCGATACGATTATCGGTAGTTATCAATCTTCCATTGATAGCCTTAACGCAACCAAAACGCAAATTACTACGATGTTGGCTGAAAAGAAAGCCGACTTTGGCGATCAATCGGCGTTTATCGGTGCAACCGATTTTACGGATACGCTTGCGGACAAAATGGCGAAACTCGATTTATCGGCTACTTTACTCGTTCAAAGAATGGAACAACTCAAAGAAAGCGGAAATATTGATACTACTTCGTGGTTCAATCTTCAAAAACAGTTGCTTGCTTTGAAATTGCAATATTCACAACTCGACCAAGCAGCGAAAAAGCATTCTCGGGCGGTAGATTCTCTTGGCAAATCTGTCAAGAAAACCAAACAGCCGTTAGGAAAACTTATCAGCAAATTCGGTAATGTAATGATGTATCGAATGATTCGTTATCTGCTTTCGCAAATTATGCAAGCCGTTACAGAGGGCTTCCAAAATATGGCGAAGTTCAGCAACGAAGCGAACAGAGTTATGTCGGCTTACAAAACCGAATTCTTGTACATAAAAAACAGTTTAGGCTCTGCCTTGATGCCTATTATGGAATCGCTTTTACCTACTGTTATCAGGCTTGGCGATGCGTTTGTCGATATTACTAACAGCATCGGCTTGATTAGTGCAGGAATTGCAGGTAAGGACACGTTCTTACAAGCGAAAAAATATGCACAGGACTATAAAAAGTCCCTTGACGATATTAAGAGAGCAACCGTAGGTTTTGACGAAATCAATGTTTTATCAAAGCCCGATGTGAATAACGATTATACGCAAATGTTTGAAGAAGTCGAATTCTCGGGTTGGGATGTCGCAGGTGCTATCGCTAAAATAACGGCTCTCGTTGCTTCGATTCTCACTTTAACGCTTGCGATTAAAGGTATCAAAATCGGCGATGTATTTACCAAAATGGGAAAAGGTTTGAAGAATTCCTATAATTCGATTAAGAATACTTCCGTTTGGAAAAAAGCCGCTTTAAGTGTTGCCTTGTTAGCAGGAGAAGCGATAATCTGCCATAACGCTATTTACGATATGGCTACGGGTACAAAGTCAGTCGGTCAGGGCTTACTTGAACTCATACCTATTCTCGCACTCGTAGGCGTTGCTATGTATGCGATGTGGGGACCGGTTGGGCTTATTATCGGTGCAGTAGTTGCCGTTATCTCGGGTGTAGTTGGTGGTATTAAAGCCGTCAGCGAAGCCGCAAAAGATAGAGAAATGGAAAAGTTTTGGAAAGTTGGCGGTGTTGCTATTGAACAGTGTACCGCACAATTAGAAAACTACTTCCGTGCATTAGGTATCGGTCAACAGCAAGAATGGAACGACACGCTGAATGCCGCAAACGCAGAACTCACGGATGCTATATTCAACTATAACACTTTGTGGGCTTCCGTTCAGGGCGATAATGTCAGCACGAAGAAAATTCAGCAGTTAAGCGATGCTTTCCAAAGTTTAGCGAATGCTGCTAACGCCGTAAATGAAGCCGCTATCGGTAGCCTTATGGCAAGTATTAAGACGGGTATTGAAATGAATATCACACCTGAACTTACTGCAAGATTAGGCGGTTTGGTAAACTCACTTGAAGCAGCACAAGATTTACTTTCTGTTAAGGTAAACGGCTTAAACGCTGAATATCAACAGGTATTAAACGAAGTTGCTTCTAACGGTGGCAATATCACTTCTGAACAGAGAACGAAACTTGAACAACTCAAAGCGGAAATGAACAAGTTTACTCTTTCTGACAACACTGCTGCGGAATCGTGGAGTATGTCGTTGCAGGAAGCGAAAAACGCAGGTATTAACGCCGGGTTCAACAAAGACGATGTTGCTTCTTCTTTGGATGACTTGATTGCCGATAGAGATGAATACCTTGCTATTTTGAAAACGAATTACGCCTCAAGCGTAAGTACGCTCAAACAGTTAATTCAACTCGATAAAACCGAATTTGGTGGTGCGTTAGGTTTCAGTGATGCTGACTTGGCTACCCTTGCGGAAAGTTACAATGCACAGTTGGAAGCCGTAAATAAACAGTTCAATGATGTTATTTGGGGTGTTTACAACGGCTTAAACGCAAACGCTATGAGCGATCCCGGAAACTTTTGGAAAGATATTTCCGCTTGGGCGTGGAATTGGGGGTATTACGGCGAAAAAGATGCGTACAAGGAACAACAGGATATTCTTAAAATGATTAAAGATTATCTCGGTTCTGTTGACGATATGAAAGTCGATGTCCCTGCACACGCTAACGGCGGTTTCCCCGAAGATGGACTGTTTATGGCGAACCATACCGAATTAGTCGGTAAGTTTACTAACGGCAAAACGGCTGTTGCGAATAATGCTCAAATCGTTGAGGGTATCAAACAAGGCGTTATGGAAGCAATGAGCGAATCGGGTGGCAATGACGGCGGTAATTGGGTAATACAAGTTGTAGATACCAACGGCGAAGTTAAAGGCGAAACTATCATTACTGCGGCTGAACGTAAGAACCGCCGTGATGGTAAAACAGTAATTGCAGTAGGAGGTTAAGGTATGAACGAAGAATATAACCCTATAAGAAGTGTTGACGG
>ERZ808034.91-NODE-91-length-12309-cov-3.823414_pt1 | contig 12309 bp, 20 predicted proteins | sample MGYA00380188_ERZ808034 | MGnify/ENA primary metagenome ERZ808034 (study PRJEB31490, sample SAMN06133380) | cow dung metagenome | isolation source: M12 | host: cow | place: China: Chengdu | collected 2015-05 ...
GAAGTACCTCGCTGAACACCGGGAAGAAAACAAGACGAGAAGCGCGGCTTGGCGGAAAGCAAACCCGGAGCGCAGCAGGGAAATCAAACGCGCCTGGTGGGATAAGCACAAGGACGAGATCAACGCCAGGAGGCGTGAGAAACACGCGGCGAAGAAATTGGAGGCAACGGCATGAGCGACAGCGAAAAAATCCTGGCCTACCTTCAGGAGTACGGCAGCATCACGAGCTGGGAAGCCATTCAGCATTTCCGCTGCACCAGGCTTTCCGGTCGTATCTACGACCTTCGGAAGCGCGGCTACGAGATTACCGCTACAACGGAGGAATCCGTGGACGCCAACGGTGAAAAGTGCCGGTACGCTCGGTATCGGCTGATTCAGAAGGAGGAAGAACATGAAGGGAGAACTGATAGCGAGCTGGGACCCGCGCTTTGAGTGCCTGTTTCACGGAGCAAGCGCACAAGGCGTCTATCGGGAAATCAAAAGCATCGGCGACACCGCAACGCCAGAACAGATCGTAGAGAAAGCGCGGGACGAAGCGACGGAGCTTCACAAGTGCTTCACATGGGACAACGATGCCGCCGCCGAAAAGTGGCGCAAGCAGGAAGCAAGGACCATCGTCCACCACCTGATTATCCGAACGGCAGACAGCGACGACGAAGCATCAGAACCCGTCAGGATATTCCACCTGTCCGGCGGCGTTGATTCCGAAAACAACGAGGAGGAACGTGGGTACAGGTCCATCGAATTCACCGTCCGCAACGACGACGAATATCAGCGGCTTCTCCAATCAGCCCTGAGCGAACTGCTGGCTTTTCAGCGAAAATACAGCATCCTCAAAGACCGGGCGGAACTGACCAGGCTGATCGAGGCGGTGGAGGAACTATCCAAGACGGCGTGAACTCTGACGGCGAGTGCGCGGAGCGTTCGACTCCCAACTATAGAACCCAAGATAACTGGACGTGAGATAACCCGATATTACTGGACGGCATACGAGAATAGCTGACAGAACATTACAAAACAATTCCGAGCGTTCCGCGCACTCGCCGTGCAAGCGTACCGCACTTCAGTACAAATCAGAACGTGATTTCCGAGAACACTTCACTATTCTGCATTACAACACAAAACAGAGAGCACCGGGAAGGGCTTTGCCCTGCAAGCACATGATGTGACAGTACGTTATCAATCACGACCGTACCGAACTGAATAGTCGAAGACATTATACCGCAGAACTACGCAGAGCCTTTCCCGGCGCTCTCTGGAGCGACCCATGGTCCTACAAAAAAGAACCTATCAAAATCCGTCAAAAGATGACCGCTTTAGTTAGAACAAATCCCGACAGAACAGCACAACCCCCGGTCATCGTCGAGGGCTTGATGCGCTCCAAGCACGATACGGAATCGCAGCAGACAGTTTACTTTTGCCTATGTCAATTTGGCACAGGACAGAATACAGCATGACAAAACATCGAGCTTTCGACGATGACCGGGGAAACCGCCCATGAGCGGGAGAATGGCCTGTAACGCCAACAGCATTAAGCAGCAAGAAGAAAGCATGGCAAAGGACAAATCACAACAATACAGGTCATTCTCGCGCCCATGAGCGCAATTCTAAATCAGAAAGGGAGAACGGCAAACCATGAAAAAGGACGCCAACATTCTCGAAATCGAACCCATCAAGATCAAGCACGCAATCATCACCATCGAAGGTGACGGCGATCTCGTCCTGAACAAGATGAACGCCCGGAATCGCCGCGCTCTGATGGCAGACGACCGCAAAAAGGTCCGGGAAGTCCCGAATCCCTGGGAGGACATCATCACCGCGATTCACTGGCGGGACGACCTGCCCACCACCGACACCTATAAGGACTGCGACGAAGCCATGCTCAAGTCCCTGCTCAAAGACAACGCCCCCTGCATTTCCGCTTTCGGTCTGAAGAAGTCATTCGGTCAGGCCGTCGTCCGCAATGAGATCGACAAGTACGCCACGAAGGTCGATAACGCCGTGAACATCGTGGCGATGCGGAACCTGGTGCCCATCACCTTCGCCAAGTGGACGCTGGAAGAAACTCTCATGTCCCCGAAGCGCGGCGCACCCATCACAACCCGCCTCAGCCACTTCTCCGGCTGGAAAGCCGTCTTCAAGATGGACTACACCGACCACGTTTACAGCCTCGACCAGCTTTGCAGCTTCATCAACCTCGCCGGATTCGGTCTCGGTATCGGCAGCGGGCGGACCAGCGGCTACGGGCGCTACCACCTCGTTGACGTGATGCAGGCGTAATGGCACTCAAACGAATCAGCTTCCCTGATCGAGCGTCCTGGCTGGCGGGACGCTCCGAGCGGGGGATCGGGGCCAGCGAAGCGGCGGCGGTATGCGGGATGTCCAAGTGGACTACCAAAAACGAACTTTGGGAAATCCACACCGGGCGCAGGGAACGAAAGGATATCAGCGGCAAGGATTACGTTGGACGAGGACATTTGATGGAGGGTGCCGTGAGGGACTTCTACGCCGCCCTCCACCCGGAATACGAGATCAAATGCCACCCCTACGACATTCTGTATCAGGAAGAACGGCCCTGGCTGTTTGCGACGCTGGACGGCGAGATCACGGAAAGCGGATGGAAGGACCCGCCGGAAGGAACACGGCGCATTTACATTCCGGCAGGTGGGGAGCCGATGGAAAAGCCGGTGGGCAGAGTTCCGTTTGTGCGCCACGGCGTCTTGGAAATCAAGACCTCCGCCCCAAACAGCCGGGAAGCATGGAGAGAGTGGGACGGTCAAATACCTCAAGCGTATTACTGCCAGTGCATCCACCAACTGCTTGCGACCGGATGGGACTTTGTGGTACTGCAACCGGCCCTGTGGCACATGAACGGGGATATCACTCTGAAGGACGCATTCGTTATTGAACGCAGCGATCATGAAGCTGATCTCGCGTGGCTACTTCAGCGGGAAGAAGAGTTTTGGGAATCGGTACAGACGGGGAAGCGCCCCGGCGCACCGATACGGTTTTGAAGAAAGGAAGGAAAAAGAATGAATCAGTATGAAGGATTCGAGTACGTCGAGGTCAAGTACACGGCCAGCGACGGCGTTACCACGGGAAAGACCTACACCTACAAGACGAAGCTGAACCTGCGGTTGGGCCAAAAGGTCTATGCCCCCACCTACAAGAGCGACCGGAGCGAAGCCGTCGTGGTGGCGGTGAACTGCCCGGAACCCGGCTTCCGGTGCAAGGAAATCGTCGAGGTCATGCCGGAGGAGGCGGAAGAATAATGTCATATGGACGCTCCATCACGGACGAAGAATCCGTGCGCCAAAACGGACAGACTGCGGAAACCGAAACTCCGGCTCCTGCGGGTAATCTGGAATTCAAGCTGATGACGGACCTGACGCCGATCAAGGAGACGGTCCTCACCGCAAATTTTGCGGAAGTGGAATCCCAGCTCCGGGATCTGATGGCCCCTTATGAAAAGATGGTTCTCCGCGAAGAAGATATTGCGGAAGGGAAGAACGTGCTGGCCCGCATCCGCAAGGTGGAAAAGACCATCGACGATTACCGCAAGAGCATCAAGCGGGACTTCTCCGCGCCGCTGGTCTCCTTCGAGGAAAAGTGCAAGCGCCTCACCGCCGTCTGCTACGAAAGCGAAACCAACCTCTCCGAGCAGATCAACAAATACGCCGAGCAGCGCAAGGCGGAGAAGCTGGCCGGTCTTCGGGCTTTCTTCGATGACAACATCGGATCGCTTGCCCCTTATCTTTCCTTCGAGCAGGTGCAGAACCCCAAGTGGGGGAACGTCACCTATACCGTGGAGCAGGCCCAGCAGGAAATCGCACAGGCAATGGACAAGTGCGCCGACGGAGTGGATGCCATCCGTGGTCTCGGTAGCGAATTTGAAGCGACGCTTCTGACGGCCTACGCAAAGAACCACGACCTCGCCGCCGTGATGAAGATGAACAGCGAACTGGCGGAGACGAAGAAGCGGGAAGCGGCCCGCAGGGAAGCCGAGGAAGCCCGCAGGCGGGAAGCGGAATCGGCAAGGAAAGAAGCCGAGGAACGGGAAAAGGCGCGGCAGGAAGCTGCCAAGGCTGCGGCACAGGCACAGGCGGCAAAGTACAAGCTGGACGATGAACCCGCACCGGCGCAGGAGCAGACAGTCTACCAGCACGGCGATGTGCCGAAGGAGAACGTCTATACGCTGGCATTCCGCGTCCACGCCACCCGCAGTCAGCTCGTGGAACTGAGAGCCGCCTTTGACCGCATCGGCATTTGGTTTGAGAAGATCGAGGGCTGAGACGATGGCGGTGCGGAAGAAGGAAATCCCCCTTCCGGAGAAGGGAGCGCGGTTTGAAGTCCGGAACGCGCAGGGGGCGGTGATGGCGCAGACCGATTACCCCTCCTGCTACCCAGACCGGGCGCGGCGGGACGAACTGCGGAAAGCCGGGTACAAGCTGTATCTTGGCGGAAAGGTGTTCCGGGAGGAAAAGAAGAAATGAACTGGATAGGCATAGACCCCGGAGCGAAGGGCGCGATGGCGATTCTCAGAGGCTCTGACGGCCCGGAGATCATCCCCTTTGACGCGCAGGAATATATGGCGCGGCTGAGGACCCTGAAAACGGAATACAAGGACTGCATCTGCTGCATCGAAGCGGTACAGCCCATCCGGGGAAACGGGATTATCGCGTTATTCAAACTCGGACAGTCCTACGGCTGGCTGCTGGGGATGCTGGACGCCATCGGAGTCCCCTATCAGCCTATCACCCCGCAGAAGTGGAAAAAGGAGTTTGGGCTTACCTCGGACAAAACAAAGTCAATCGAAGTGTGCCGGAGACTTTATCCGGAAGTGAACCTGAAACGGACGGAACGCAGTAAGAAGGACGACGACAACATGGCCGAGGCGTGTCTTCTCGCCTTATACGCCAAGCGTAAATTCTAGGAGTTGATTGTAATGTCCTGCGTAAACGACAGATATTCCCCAGCAGAGCTTGAGAGCATCTTCCTGTGGGACTGCCTGTGCGAAGCCCTTCCCCTGACGGTGGAGGAGCGCCGTGAGATAAATGAAAGGGACAACGCTCAAAAGGGCGGGGCGAGAAAGCACCCGGCAAGCGCTCACTTCCGGCCCGTAGCTCAAGCGAAAATCAGGCTGGAAGAAGAACGAAGACAGAAACGGCTTGAACAGAAGCGCCGTTGGCGCGAAGCCAACAAGGAGAGAATCCGGGCATATGATGCCGCCTACCGCGCCAGGAACCGAGATTCCATCAACGAGAGGCAAAGGGAATATGACAGGGCAAAGCAAGCCTCCAAGAAAGCAGCAAGGGCACCGGCGCAGCCGTGAGCAAGCCGAGGAACTGTTCCTCGCCAATATGAAGCTTGTTCCGTATATCGCCAACCAAATGGCTATCCGCGTTACGGATGACACCATACAGGACGGATACATCGGGCTTTGGAAAGCGGCGCTGAAATTCGACGAATCGCTGGGATTCCAGTTCGCCACTTTCGCCGCTCCGGTCATACGAAACGCCATCATTCTGGCATGGAGAGACAGGAACCGGACGCCGGGGGGAGACATATCTTTGGAGCAGCCCTATCTTCACGACGATGGCGGAGATACGGAAGTCATGTATGCCGACGCCTTGGAAGACCCGCATGGAGAACGAGCTAAAGAAGAACTGCTGTTGGACATGTATCTGACCGCAAGGCTTACGGAACAGGAAAAAACCATCGCCCTCATGCGGATGAACGGGAAGCCGAAGACAGGCATAGGTAAGGCTTTCGGACATTCTGACGCTTGGGCAAACGACCGGATAAAAAGCATACAGCGCAAGCTGAGAAAAGACTTTAACGTGAAAGGATGATTCACTTGGCTAGACTTAACAACTCGCTGGCCCCCACCGGGAGCGGCGCTATCGACAACAGGCAGAAATTCTCCGTCGCCATTCAGGGTGACGCCATCCAGAGCATGATTAAGAAAGCCACGCCGGACGCACAGAGCGCGGCTCGGCTGACCGGCAGCCTGATCTCCCTCGTGGCAAGCAGCACTGAGCTTCAGAATTGCAACCCCGCTTCCATCGTTGCGGCGGCGCTCCGGGGCGAGGGCATGGGCCTCATGCTGGGCATGGGCTACTACGTCGTGCCCTATGCGGGGACGGCATCCTTCCAGCTTGGCTAAACCTTTTGGTCAAGTAAAACCGCGTGAACCCTATTACTCAGGGGTGTGACCGCGAATGCGGTTGCTAACGGTGAAGCCCGTCAACCAAGGGTAATACCGTGCTACGGTACTCGAATGGAGACAACAATGGTCGGCATTTACATCATCACCAACAAGGTATCTGGACACCGTTATATCGGGCAGAGCATTCACATTGAACGCCGCTTTGCAGAACACAGAGGAAAGGGTAAAGAACACAATTACCTCTTGGATCGTGCGTTTAAGAAGTACGGCTACGAGAACTTTGCTTTTGATGTTCTTGAAGAATGTGAGGCGAGTGAGCTTGACGAAAGAGAAATGTACTACATTTCCAAGCTCAAACCGGAATACAACCGTACCGCTGGTGGAGCAGGATGCAAGATGCCACTGACCGAAGAACAAAAAGAACATCTTAGACAGTGCGGAAAAAGACAGTGGGCTAACATGACCGAGGAACAAAAACGGTCTGTTATTGAAAACAATCTCAAAGGCCCACGCAAAGGGCACCCCGTTTCCGACGAAATGCGCGAAAAACTACGAACCTATCAGCTCGGAGCTAAGCAGAGCGAAGAAACCAAAGCAAAGCGCAGGGCTACGATGGAAGCAAGGGGAATTAAACCCTTTGGAGGAAAGCGGTATATGAAGCCGTCGCCAACTTTCCGCTGCATTGAAACCGGAGAGGTGTATCACAGCTACAAGGAAGCTTCTGATAAGGGGTATACCACAGTGAGGGAGCATCTTCTCGGCAAGTATAAGCACTGTCACGGACTCCATTTTGAGTATTTGAGTGTAGAGACTACCCGCGATGAATGTAGCGGGGTAGGGCCGGAGACGAGTTGCGGCCCGAAGTGCGCGGCACACGACAACAACGTGTGAAGAGATAGTCCACACCGACGCGATGATAAAGCGTCGGATCAGTGACAAAGGTTTGATCGCGATGGCGATGGCCGGGGGAGACGTGGCGGACATGGACTGCGTGGAGATCCGCGAGGGCGAGTACGTCGGCCGCAACCGTCGGACGAAGCGCCCGGAATTCGACTTCTCCATCTACGCCACGGACGAGGAAGCGGAGAAGCACCCCATCGTCGGCTACTACGCCTACGTGGAGAAGCGGGACGGCTTCTTCCGCTCGGAGTACATGAGCATAGGCGCTATTTTGGACCATGCCGAGCAGTACAGCAAGACCTTCGACAGGACCAAGTACCGTCAGCTTATCAGCGGAGACCTCAGCCCCGACGAAGCGGAACGGCTGAAAAAGAAAAGCCCCTGGTACAGCGCCACGGAGACCATGATGAAGAAGACGGTCATCCGCCGTCTGCTGAACAGCGGCTATGTCCAGCTCCGTGCCATCACAAACATCGAGACCGTGCTGACGCAGGAGGACGAGGACGCCAAGGACGCGGAGGCGCTGGCTTCCTTCGACGTAATGAACGTGGACCCCAGCACGGGAGAAATCCGCGAGCAGAGCGTCCAGATTCCCGCAGAACCTGATGCGGAGGCAGAAGCCCCGTCCACCGAACCGGAAGCGCCGGTGAAGAAAGGGCGCGGCAGGCCGAAGAAAGAGGACACCGAAGCGGAGGCGCAGGACGTGGCCTTTGAGCCGGTGAAGGAAGCCGTCACCATCAAGGCCGACGACGAGGAAGAAGTGCTGGGCAGCTTCTTTGCGTGAGTAACGACCCAAGATAGGGAAGGGGGACAGACCTCTCCACCATTTTGCCGACACCGGCAAAATGGTCCCCCTCCCCTTTCAGGGGAGGCTGACAGGAGGAACGAATGGGACAGTTCAAGGTTTTGGATAAAGAAAGCTCTGAGGGAAACCCCGGAGACCAGCGATATGCCAGATACTACGACATGCTGACATGGGGCCAGGTGTCCGGCCCTCCGAAACTCAGCATCCGGGAAAAGGGAAACACGCGGCGGTGCAACTTCTCCGTGCGCTGGAAGAAACATACTTTCATCAACTGTGTAGTGATCGAGCGGGACAATCCAGACGCATACGCGGCGGCGGCTGCGCTCCGGGGCGGGGAGTGGGTCCTTATCGCCGGGAGGATGCGGGAATTCTCCTATACCCCAACAAAGGGAAAACACGCCGGGGAACAGCTTCAGGGTCAGGACGCCAAGATCGACTTCATTACACCGCAGCGGGCATCCGCCGCCGTCATGGAAAAGCTGGCGGAGCTGGAGCCGCCCGACGAAGTGGAAGCCTCGGACTTCGACAGCGAAACGGGGGATATGGAATGGTGATGAACGCTGTGAGAAAACTCGGATTCCTACTGGGGCTGACGGTTATGACCGTCGTGTGCTTCGCCCTGTGGGAACTGCTCAACGCCCCAACGACGGCGAGAGCTGCGGAGCCGGTGGAAACGCCGGAGCCAGAGATCGTGTATGTGGAAAAGATTACCACTGAAACGGTCACGGAATACGTCAACGTCCCTCAGCTCGTGACGGTTGAAGTCCCGGTCACGTTGGAAAAACGAATCGTCGTAGACCGCCCCATAATCGCGCAGGATAGCGCAGAAAGATGGGAAGGTATCGACATTACCCCGGAAGATATTGAGCTTCTGGCGCGTCTGGCGTGGCGAGAAGCACGAGGGGAAGGGCTGCTCGGTATGCGGCTGGTGATTGAAGTGGTTTTCAACCGCGTCCTGAGCGACAAGTTCCCCAATACCATCTACGACGTGCTGTATCAGCCGGGGCAGTTCGCGCCAAGCGGCGCGGCGCTGGAACTGAGTGACATTACGCCGGGGGAGGATCAATACGAAGCGGTGCGGCTGGCGATCACCGAGACGCCGATCCTGGAGCCGGACGTGGTGTTCTTCGCCACTACGCCGCTGTACGGCGAGATTTTTCTGCACGTCGGCGGCCATTACTTCACCAGATACCCTGACAGTTGGTAACGGGAGGAAATCGAAAATGGCATACATTCCTTTGGGCGGCGTCGTAAAACTGAGTGAGACGGACCGGCTCGTTTGGGGAGAAGTCAGCCGTGACGCGCAGCTCGTCTCCACCAAAAGCGGAGGCTACTTCGTCAAATTCGGTATCTGCGCCGGGGCCGACAAGAACGGCGAGAAGAAATACATCGACTGCAAATCCTTCATCAAGGGCGTGGTGGGCTACGCCAAGGACTTTCAGCGGGGAGACCCTATCCTGGCCGTAGGGCGCATGGAGAGCCGGGAATACGACGGGAAGACCTACTGGGATCTGAACCTCGGCTTCTGCATCAGCCCCAGCGTCGTTCCGGACATGGGCGAGGCGGCTTTGTCATTGGTCTCGGCAATGGCAAGCAAGGCGAAGGAAATGGAGAATCCGACGGTAGAAGGACCGCAGTTTGCGGAAGTGGACGACGATCTGGAAGATGGTCTTCCGTTTTGAGCGGGAGGAAATCATGGAAGAATGGAAAGCTATTCCGGGATACGAAGGAATCTACGAGGCATCGAGCCTTGGGAGAATACGGACGGCACCTGGTAAAACCACCGAATCAGTACGAAGCGGAACCAGACATTGGCGTGTTCGTATATTGAAAACAAAGCGTCAGTCACCCCCAAAAAGGACAGACGAACGAGTAACGCTTTGGAAGAATAAAACCCCATACACCAACTTGGTTTCTAGGCTAGTCGCGTCCGCTTGGCTGCGTCCTCCGTTTGAAAAAGAAACGGTCAATCACATAAACGGAGACTACCACGATAACAGACCAGAGAACCTTGAGTGGATTAGTCTTTCAGAGAATATAGCACATGCTTATTCTACAGGACTGTATGACTCGATACAGAAAGAGGTCTGGCTCGTTGACGAAAGCGGATATGAAATGGGTTTTTCGTCCTATTCAAAAGCAGGTCAATACATTGGAAGAACAAGCAGTTATATCTCCACCGTTATGAAACGAGGGCAGTCTTACGCAATCGACAAAAATGGGAATCGCTATCTTGTGATCCCAAGCTCACTGTCTGAGCGGAGGTAACGAACGATGCCGGTATATAGAAATATCAGCCTATCATTTTGGACGGACAGTAAGGTGGACGATGACTTTACCCCGGAAGATAAGTATTTCTATCTCTACCTTCTGACGAATCCGCACACGACCATCAGCGGGTGCTACGAAGTGAGTATGAAGCAGATGTGCCGGGAAACCGGGTACAACGAGGATTCTGTCACGCGGCTGCTTGACCGCATGGAACATCAGCACGGCGTAGTCCAGTACAGCCGCGATACGAAGGAAGTTCTGATCGTCAACTGGGCGAAGTACAACTGGACCACTTCGGAGAAGATGCTATCCGGCGTAATGACGGCTGCGCACTCAATCAAATGCCCTGAATTCCGCGCTTTCATTGCGAAAAAACTTAAAGAATTCGGGGTTGACTCAGATACCCTGTTGATAGGGTATCAATACCCTATCAACTGCAAAGAAAATACTGTTACTGATACTGTATCTGTATCTGTATCTGAAGAAGAGAACGCACGCGCACATGCGCGTGAGGAAAACAAGGCGGCGGAGCAGGAAGCATTGAACCAGTTCGCCGGGAAAATGCAGGACGCGCTTCGGGATTGGCTGACCTATAAGCGGCAGAAGCGGCAGGCATATAAGCCGCAGGGACTCAAAAGCCTTGTGACGCAAATCAAGACCAACGCTGAAAAATACGGAGAGGACGCCGTTATCTCTGCGATACAGCAGAGCATGTCCAGCAACTATGCCGGAATCGTTTTTGACAGGATAGGGAAGAACGGCGGGGAAAGGAACGCAAGCGCCTCCAACAAGCCGTGGAAGTACGACTACAAAGACGACGCGGAAACGCTACCGTTCTAGGGGGTGAGAAAAATGCTTACGAGCTTCGGCGACATCGTAAAAGAATCCCTGGACGCGATAGCGGACGTTCCTGCGGCAGAGGACGCGGAACACGGAGACTTCCGAGACGAGGAAGGGATTCTGTGCTGCGGGGTATGCCGGAAACCGAAAGAAGCCAAGGTTGAACTGTTCGGAATGCTGAAAACCGTCCCGTGCGCCTGCGCCTGTGCGATGGGCGAATGGGAACGGAAACAGGCGGAGTTCAAGGAGCGGCAACGGAGAGAGCGCATCCGTCAACTCCGGGTGAACGGCATACAGGACGAAGGGCTGCGGGGCAAGACCTTCGACGAAGCGGACATGAATCCGCAGATGGAACGGTGCAAATATTACGCCGACAACTTTGAGGAATTTAAGGCGGAAAACATCGGCATGATATTCTGCGGGACTGTGGGCAGCGGAAAGACCTTCGCCGCCGCATGTATCGCAAATGCACTGATCGACAAGGGAATACCCGTGCTGATGACCTCGTTTCCCCGCATCTTAAACGCCGGGTATGAAAAGAATGAATTGGTGCGGGAAGCGCAGGAATTTGATCTCGTTATCATTGACGACCTCGGAACGGAGAGACAGAGCGACTACGCGCTGGAAACCGTGTACTATTTCCTCGACGAGCGGTACAAAAGCGGGAAGCCAATCATTATCACAACGAACCTCAGCAAGACAGATCTGGAGAAACCAGTCGGGACGGACTACGCCCGTATTTACAGCAGGGTCTTGGAAATGTGCCTCGTTATGACGTTCCCGGCCAGAAACCGCCGGGAGGCGCAGACCGAAGAAAAACGGCGGCGTGCCAAGGAACTGATGCAAAAGCTGATGGACGCAGAAACCGACTGACGGCTGCGACGTGCGGAGGGGGTGATTGACTTGGGGTATAACCGACACGCCCGCAACCGGGGATGGTGGGGCTATATGAAGTACATCGTCCGCAAATACGGAAGCGGGCGGGAACCGGCCTCCGACCTGGAGCGGCGGGAACTGGAAGCCGTCCGCCGCGCTGTGGACGAAACCTTCCGCACACGGGACGGGGCCAGCCGCGTGGAATTCATCGAAATGATTTACTGGAGGCGGAGCCACAGTCTGCAAGGCGCGGCAATGAAGATCGGCATATCGGAGCGCACCGGACTTCGATGGCACGGAGAGTTCATCAAGACCGTGGCGGCGGAGTTCTTCGGAGACCAGACGCTGCGGGATGACAAGGGAAAGAAAAAGGGAGAGAAAGAACCATGATCGTCAAAGTGAAACTGGACCCCGGCGCGTTCATGCGGAAGCACGGGCACGACGCCGA